>JAEEGF010807139.1_pt1 | contig 12167 bp, 6 predicted proteins | sample 9134171 | NCBI WGS metagenome assembly JAEEGF01 (sample SAMN16246542, study PRJNA631951) | gut metagenome | biome: gut microbiome; feature: rumen; material: AP-attached | host: Bos | place: Iran: Karaj | collected 2018-10 | reverse complement strand
TTGGAGAGTACGAGGTTGATAGGCACAAGGTGTAAGAGTGGTAACATTCTCAGCTGATGTGTACTAATAGGTCGAGGACTTAACCAATAAGTCAAGAAAGTTTGGAAATTCAGTGTTCGGTTTTGAAGGAATAAGTTCAGCTCTATGCTTATCGCATAGAGCTTTTTTGTTGTTCAAAAGCTACATTTTAATCGGTTTCTATGGTGTAACTTATTGGTTGAAAATATACTAATTAAATACATTGTAATAATAGTTGTATTAAAGACGATTAGTAGCATTATTTTATGCTTAAATCTGCCATTTCAAAGCAAAAATCTTTTACACAGTAATTAAACTATGGTATACTATTTTAACGTATGAGATTATCTCATTTTAATTAACCGGGAGGAAATGACATGAAGCACGTTAAGACACTTGCTACAAGAAATCTTAAAGAGTCTATGAAAAAGGGCGGATGTGGCGAATGCCAAACATCTTGTCAGTCTGCTTGCAAGACATCTTGCACAGTTGGAAATCAGAGCTGTGAACAGCTTGCAAAGAACTAACCTTTTGTCTTTATAACTGGTTTAGATTCTGATGTATCCCTTTAGAGATCAATCGGATCCCAGTAATCCTAAATTATCCTAAGGGATTTATGAGCATGTATAGCGATATTCCCTGTATATGATAACGGGCATATTGCTATACTTGTTTTCTGTGTTTATAAAATATTTTTTATATTTTTACTGGTAGATAGAGAGTTACAAATTTAATGGTTCATATATTTAAGAATAATGGTTATAACATCGTATTAGACGTGAACAGTGGCAGCGTTCATGTTGTAGATGAAATAGTTTATGATCTCATTCCTTCAGTGGAAGAGATTCTTACAGGAATGTTTGGTACTGCACAGATTCCTGAAAATGAAGAAGATAGTGAGATAAGTAAAGAGCTTTTTAGAGAAGTTACAGATGCAGTTGTTGCTAAAGGAACATCTTATCCTGAAAGTGAAGTAGAAGAAGCAGTTGAAGAAATCTTATCATTACGTCAGGCTGGTCTCTTGTATACAGATGATATATATGAGAATTATGTAGAAGAGTTCAAGACCAGAGATACAGTTATTAAGGCGTTGTGTTTGAATATAGCGCATGATTGCAATCTTCGTTGCAAATATTGTTTTGCAGATGAAGGTGAGTATCATGGACGCAAAGCCATGATGACTTTTGAAGTTGGTAAGGCAGCACTTGATTTCCTTGTTAAGAACTCAGGCGATCGTCATAACCTTGAAGTTGACTTCTTTGGTGGCGAGCCTTTAATGAACTGGGAAGTTGTTAAGCAGATAGTTGAGTATGGTCGTAGCATTGAGAAAGAGGCTGGTAAGAATTTCCGCTTTACGATTACGACTAATGGTACTCTTCTTACAAAAGAGATACTTGATTATTGCAATAAAGAAATGGGCAATATAGTCCTTTCAATTGACGGACGTAAGGAAGTCAATGACAAGATGAGACCTAATGCAGCTGGTCATGGAATGTATGATATGATCGTTCCTAAATATCTTGAAGTTGCAAAGTCAAGACATCAGCTCAGATATTTTGTAAGGGGTACATTTACTCATAACAATCTTGATTTTGCTGAAGATGTTAAGCACCTTGCAGATCTTGGCTTCAAGCAGATATCAATGGAGCCTGTAGTTGCAAAGCCGGAAGACTGGTATGCAATCAAGGAAGAAGATCTTCCACAGCTTAAGGAAGAATACGATAAGCTTGCAAAGATTTACCTTCAGTATAGAAAAGAAGGTAAAGGATTCAACTTCTTCCACTTCAATATAGATCTTTCAGGCGGCCCTTGCGTTGCAAAGCGTCTTTCAGGATGCGGAAGCGGATGTGAGTATGTAGGCGTTACTCCTTGGGGAGATATTTATCCATGTCATCAGTTTGTAGGTAACGAAGACTTTATTATGGGTAATGTCTTTGAAGGAATCAAGCGTATAGACATTCAGCAGCAGTTCAAGGAGAGTAATGTATACTCAAGACCTGAATGCCAGAAGTGTTTTGCTAGATACTATTGTAGCGGTGGATGCAGCGCCAACGCATACAATTTCAATGGTAATATCAACACCGTCTATAAAGAAGGTTGTGAACTTCAACGTAAGCGCATTGAATGTGCAATTATGATAAAAGCGGCACTTGCTGAAGAAGCAGAAGTTAAGAATGCTGGTTAACGGAGACTTTACATGAAAAAATTCAAGCCAGTAATTCTGATACCAGTACTTTTGATATTACTTGCAGTACTTTGTTTTTATGTTTTTCAAGGTTTGACTGATTATAAAGAAAATTCTTCCGAAGATGATGACTGCTCAGAGTATGAAGATGGTATTCATGTTACCTATGAAATCACCTATTTAAATGGCGATATTTCTACTGATCAGGATATGGAAGATATAAAAGAATTGCTAACAGAACGTATTGCATCTGAAGTTGAACCAGAAGGATCAGATGAAGATTCTGAGAGTGAAGATAAAAAATCAGACCTATCCGAGAATTTTGAAAGTATACTTCCAGGAAATAAAGACGCAGTATATAAAGTGAATTGGGTCGGAAGTAATCGCATTGAAATATATAGTCAAGATGTTGCAGATGTTGTTATAGAAAGAATAACTACTACTCCTGAGTTGTATTTTATTCGTGAATATAATGATACAGGATCAGCTAACTACTATGATCCTTATGGGATGGGATATGCAGCATTCATGGAGCTTTCAGAAGGTGTAACAATAGATTCTCTTAAGGAGAGTGGTGATATTGTTTTATCAGCTGAAGATATAGCTGATGCACAGGCTGGAATTGATAAATCAGGTACAGGCTCAGAATATATTGTAGAGCTAACATTTACATCAGAAGGTGCTGAGAAATTTGCCGCAGCTACAGAATCGGCTTATGCTAATGGCGAGACTATCGGTATTTATTATGATGGAGCCTTTATAAGTGTTCCGAGAGTACAAGCGGTTATCACTGATGGTAAGGCTTCCATTACTGGTATGGGATCATATGAAAGTGCTGAGATGCTTGCTAAGAATATTCGTCTTGGTAATTTGAAGCTTTCCGAGGTTGAAACTGATTCAAGCGATACAGTTACTGATACTGAAAACAGTATTGATACAAATATAATAATAGCTATTATAGGTATCATAGTAATAGTATTAATACTCTTTGTATTTTTAATACTTGGCATTTATAAAGCCATAGTACGTAAATGATTTCTAAGACGTAAGCGCATTGAATGTGCGATTATGATAAAAGCGGCACTTGCTGAAGAAGCAGATGTCCAAAACGTGGGTTAACGGAGGTTATAAAAATGAAGAAGTTAAAGCAGGTACTGCCTTTAGTTGTTGTATTGGCTGTACTGGTAGGATTGTTCTATGTTGCTTGGCATGGAGTGGGAGAAACACAAGATGGCTCTATGCACGACATAAACTTCGGTCTTGATCTTGCAGGTGGTGTCAGCATCACTTATCAGGTAGCTGGTGAGAATGGCGGAACACCAACAACTCAGGAGATGGATGACACAGTATCTAAGCTCTCTAAGCGTGTTGCTTCCGAGCTTAATACAACAGAAGCTTCTGTTTATAAGGAAGGTTCAGATCGTATCACAGTAGAAATTCCTGGTGCTACAGATGAGATTTTCGAAACTCTTTCAACACCTGGTAATCTGTATTTCATTCGTGAGTATAATGATGCAGGATCAGCTAACTACTATGATCCTTATGGAATGGGATATTCAGCATTCTATATGCTTTCAGATGGTGTGACAATTGAATCACTTCAGGCAAGTGGAGACATCGTTCTTTCTGGTGAAGATATTGCTGATGCACAGGCTGGAATTGATAATTCTGGTACTGGCTCAGAGTACATTGTAGAGCTTACACTTACATCAGAAGGTGCTAAGAAGTTTGCTACAGCTACAGAAGCAGCTTATGCTAATGGCTGGACAATCGGTATTTACTATGATGGATCTTTCATCAGTGTTCCTAGAGTTCAGGCTGTAATTTCAGATGGTAAGGCATCAATTACAGGTATGGGTTCTTATGAATCTGCTGAAAACCTTGCATCTACAATTCGTATCGGTGGACTTGATGTATCTCTTACAGAACTTCGTGCAAACGTTGTAGGAGCTCAGCTTGGTGCAAGTGCTATTCACACAAGTAAGATTGCAGCTATCATTGGTCTTGTACTTATTGTTCTGTTCATGGTCATCATTTTCAGAATACTTGGTGTAGCAGCATCTATGGCGCTTGGCTTCTACTGCTGCTTTATGGTAATACTTCTTTCAGCGTTTGATATAACACTTACTCTTCCTGGTATTGCAGGTATCATCCTTTCAATCGGTATGGCGGTTGATGCTAACGTTCTTGTATTTGCACGTATCAGAGAAGAGATTGCAGCTGGATCAGCTGTAGATAAAGCTATTAAAGCCGGATATTCAAAGGCTCTTTCAGCTATCCTCGATGGTAACATCACAACACTTATTGCTGCCGGTGTTCTTGGACTTCGTGGAACAGGTTCAGTAAGAGGCTTTGCTATTACTCTTGCGCTTGGTATTCTTGTTTCCATGTTTACAGCACTTGTTGTTACAAGAGGTATTTCTTCAATCCTTTTCAATCTTGGATTCAAGGCTGAAGGCTTCTATGGTAAAGCTAAAGATCCTAAGAAGATCGATTTTGTATCAAAGAGAAATATCTTCTATGCAATTTCAGTTATCATAATGGTTGCTGGTATTGGAACATGTGTATTTAACCACGTTGCTGGTAATCATGCATTTAACTATTCAATTGATTTCGTAGGTGGTACAGCTACAACAGTATCATTTGCAGAAGGTCAGACTCCTTCAGTTGAAGACCTTGAAAGCGTAATCGAGCCTGCTGTTATAAATGCAGCATCTACTGCTGATGCTAATCTTAAGAATCTTTCAATTTCTCACCAGATTGTTAAGGATCAGAATCAGGTTGTATTAAAGACTCAGACTCTTTCAACAGATGCTTCACAGGCTGTTCATGAACTTCTTACAACAACTTATGGTGCTACAGATGTAACATATAACACAATCAGTGCTACTATCAGTGATGAGATGACAAGTGATGCAAGCTGGGCTACAATTATCGCACTCATCCTTATGCTTATCTATATCTATTTCAGATTTAGAGATATCCGCTTTGGTGCTAGTGCTATCATCGCTCTTGCTCATGATGCTATTATGGTTATCATGTGCTACGCATTTACAAGACTTGAGGTTGGAAGCACATTCATCGCTGTAGTACTTACAATCATTGGTTACTCAATCAACGATACTATCGTTACATTCGACCGTATTCGTGAGAATCAGCATGGTATTCGTTCAAGAGAGCAGCTTAAAGAGCTTGTTAATGAGTCAGTTAACCAGACTCTTACAAGATCACTCTTTACATCTATCACAACATTCATCATGGTACTTTGTCTGTATGTTGTAGGTGTTCAGGATATCAAGACTTTTGCACTTCCTCTTATGGTTGGTGTAGTAAGTGGTACATATTCTTCTATCTGCATAGCATCACAGCTTTGGTTCTCAATGAAGAAGAAAAGTGTAGAGAAAGCTTAACCTATACTAAAAATATTAAGACTGCAGGAAGTTTAAAACTTTCTGCAGTTTTTTTCTTTAAAAAGGATATATAAGTTAATGGCAAAATGGATGATCGCAGCCAAGAAGGCTGATTTTGACGCAATAGCAAAGCAGTTTAATATAAGCCCTATTACGGCCAGGTTATTACGAAACAGAGGCCTTACAACAACTGAAGATATTCAGAGATATCTCTATGGAGGTCGTGAAGACTTAAGAGATGCTCATGACCTGACTGATATAGATAAAGCTGCTGACATAATGAAGGACAGGATTGACGCCGGAAGCAAGATAAGGATCATAGGTGACTATGACGTTGACGGAATATGCTCATCTTACATTCTTTGGGCAGGACTAACATTTGCAGCAAGGGGATCTAAAGCAGAAAATGCAGTTAATTCACAGACTGACTATAGGCTTCCGGATAGAATAATAGATGGATATGGTCTTAACGACAGGCTTGTTAATGAGGCCAAGGATGACAATATCGATACTATAATTACTTGTGATAATGGTATAGCTGCCTATGATCAGGTTCAGCTTGCCAAAGATCTGGGATTTACTGTAGTTATTACAGATCATCACGAAGTTCCGATTTCTAAAGATGGTGATGAAGAAAGACAAATCCTTCCTCCTGCAGATGCAGTAGTTGATCCTAAAAGGCACGATTGTGAGCTTAAATTTAAGGAGATATGCGGAGGTGTTGTAGCATATAAGTTCCTTCAGGTTCTTTTTGAAAAATATGAAGAAGCAGGCTGGAAGTACTCAAAATCTGAAATAGATGAATTCTTTAATGAAATGCTTGAATTTGCTGCGCTGTCGACAGTATGTGACGTTATGCCTATCGAAGATGAGAACAGAGTTCTTGTAAGAGAAGGCCTTAAGCAGATGGAGAATTCCGGTAATCTTGGGCTTAGTAGTCTTATAAATGTTAATGGTCTTCAGGGAAGTAAGATGACTGCTTATCACCTTGGCTTTGTAATAGGACCTTGTCTTAATGCTACAGGAAGACTGGACAGTGCTATGAGGGGCCTTGATCTTCTTACTTCAACAAGTGAGATGGCTGCTGTAAACATAGCAGGAGACCTTAAATCGCTTAATGATAGCAGAAAGACAATGACTCAGCTTGGCGTGGATCAGGCAACTGCAGAAATGGATAAATGCGGTAAAGATCTTCCTAAAGTCATAGTTCTCTATCAGCCTGATCTTCATGAATCAATAGCAGGAATAGTAGCTGGAAGAGTACGAGAGAAGTATTCAAGACCTACGATCATACTTACTAATGCGCATGATGGTGTTAAGGGAAGTGGAAGATCGACAGAGAACTACGATATGTTCAGAGCTTTATCTGAGTGTAAAGATCTTTTTACAAAGTTTGGTGGTCATAAAATGGCGGCAGGTTTGTCACTTCCTACTGAAAATGTTGATGAGCTGCGCCGCAGGCTTAATGAAAACTGTGATCTTACAGAAGAAGATTTTGTTGAGATCAAGCACCTTGATATGGTACTGCCTCTTCAGTATTTAAGCCTTCCTCTTATAAGAGAGTTTGATATTCTTGAGCCGTATGGTAATGGCAACGATAAGCCATCTTTTGCCTGCCGTGATATCAGGATCAAGTCAGGACGTATTATGGGCAAGAACAGAAACTGCGGCAAATACAGGATTGCTGATGCAAATGGCAGAGAATACGAAATGGTCTATTTTGGAAATATGGAAAAATGGCACGATTTCCTAACAGACCGATATGGAAATGCCATAATAGATGCGTTATATAATAATAGTGTAAATGAAGACATTGTTCTGAATATTGCTTACTATCCGGATATTAACTCATGGCAGGGCAGAGAGAGCCTCCAGATAGTAATGACTGATTTTTGTTGAAATCATCAGAATATAACTGTAATGATGTAGATAAAATCAAGTTATGGAATAATGATCAGGGCCAGGATATAAAGAATAAATGTATATTATTTCTTTTTATAACTAAGTCATAAAAATAAGGAGATACACATATGAAGCTTACAACTTTGCTTGAGAAAATCGATTACAAAGCCTTCGAGGGAAATACCGATAACGAAGCTGATATTTCAAATGTTGAGATCAAGTCAGTAGTTAACAATTCCAAGAAAATTGAAGAAGGCTGCTTTTTTATGTGTATTAAAGGAGCTAACTTTGATGGCCATAGCGTAGCAGCACAGGCAGCTGAGCAGAAAGCTGCAGCAATCCTCGTTCAGGATGATGTAACTCTTCCTGAAGACTGCAAGATGCCTGTTATCCGTGTTGAGGACACAAGATATGCAATGGCATTTGTATCAGCTGCATGGTTTGGAAATCCTGCGGAGAAGCTTAAGACAATCGGCATTACAGGTACTAAGGGTAAGACAACAACAACTTATCTTATAAAGAGCATGCTTGAAAATGCAGGACATAAGGTAGGCCTTATCGGTACTATCGAAGTTGTTATAGGAGATAAGCATATTCCTGCTAAGAATACAACACCTGAGTCATATGACCTTCAGGAGTATATGAGACAGATGGTTGATGAAGGCTGCGACAGCCTTGTTATGGAAGTATCTTCACAGGCGCTTATGCAGCATAGAAGCCAGGGATTTGTATATGACCTTGGTATTTTTACAAACATTGAGCCTGATCACATTGGTCCAGATGAACACAAGGATTTCGACGACTATATGCACTGCAAGGGTCTTTTGTTCAAACAGTGTAAGGTTGGTATTGCAAATGCTGATGACGAGCACATGGAACAGGTTCTTGAGGGACATACATGTAAGCTTGAGACATTCGGATTCTCCGACAAAGCTGATGTCAAGGCTGTAAACCTTGCTTGTATGAGACAGCCTGGACAGCTTGGAGTATTCTTTGACACAGAAGGTCTTATCGAGCTTCATGCAGAAGTTCGTACTCCTGGTAAATTCTCTGTTTACAATGCCCTTTGCGCTATCGCTGTAGCAAGACACTTTGGCTGCACAGATGAAGAGATCGCTGAGGCGCTTAAGAATGCCAAGGTTAAGGGCCGTATCGAGATGGTCAAGGTATCAGACGACTTCACACTTATGATCGACTATGCTCATAATGCTATGGCACTTAAGAGTCTTCTTTCAACTCTTAAGGATTATCGTCCTAACCGCCTTGTATGTCTCTTTGGCTGTGGCGGTAACAGATCTAAGCTTCGCCGTTATGAGATGGGTGAACTAAGTGGTAAACTTGCAGATCTTACTATCATCACATCAGATAACCCAAGATTCGAAGAGCCGCTTGATATCATCCATGACATCGAGATCGGTATGAAGAAGACTGATGGTAAGTATGTTGAGATCCCTGATAGAAAAGAAGCTATTGCTTATGCGATCGATAATGCTCAGAAGGGTGATATCATCATCCTTGCAGGTAAAGGTCATGAAGACTATCAGGAGATCAAGGGTGTTAAGTATCCTATGGATGAAAGAGATCTCATTGCAGATATCATGAAAGAGCGCATGTAAATCCTATGAATTAAGTCCCCTGGTGGTAATGCATGTTTCTAATATTTTGAGAGACGATAATATTATTGATTAACCATTATTTCTAGGGACATTTAAGATATGGATAGTAATATATGCGAAAAATGCAGTTATCAAAAAAATTAATATAAAACTCTATTATGAACAAGAAAGAAGAGGGCGGGTGATATGATCATCTTGCCCCTTTTTTCTTACCTCAAAATCTTCAACTTTCTACGCAATATTTTTCATTAGCGCCTCTTTCTGATACAATTGATAAGGTGTCATGAACTGACATATAAATAAATCTATTTCTGATCATATACTGCGAATTGAGAAAAAGAATAATCTGATTCTTTAATGCCGTTTTTAATAAAACTGTGTTTGGGAAAAGAATAATCTGATTCTCTAACGCTGTTTTACATAATTTGCGAGTTTATAAAGACCCGAGGACTAACATGGACAATACTACAGAATCTAATATATACGCCAAAATTATCATAGATATATCTCACGAGCAGGTGGACAGAACTTTTTGCTATAAAGTTCCTGAGCGCCTTATAGGCAGTGTCGATGTTGGAAGCTGCGTGCAGGTGCCATTTGGACGAGGCAATAAGGTTAGGACCGGCTACGTCATGGAGCTTACGGTTACTGCGGACTTTGATCCTGCGAAGATCAAAGAGATAACTTCTATCGCGACTGAGAATCTGCCGGCAGAAGATATTTTTATCAAGCTTGCTGCCTGGATGAAGCAAAGATACGGCTCTACCATGTATGCAGCACTTAAGACAGTACTTCCTGCGCATAAGAAACAGACAACACTTAAGCATAAGTTTATATCCTTAAGGATGGCGCAGCGAGAAGCTACAGAATATCTCTATGAATGCAGGCAAAAGAACAGGAAGGCGCAGGAAAGGCTTCTTGCAGAGCTCTTAACTGAGCCTGAAGAAAGGATTCCTTATGAGCTTGTGACAGGTAAGCTCAATATTTCTGCGGCAACCATAAGAAGTCTTAAGGAAAAGTGCGTCATAAATGTCACCGAAGAAGAGTATTATCGTAACCCTGTTAATATAAGTGCGGGTGCAACCAGGAGGCTTAACCTTTCTGATGAGCAGCAGCACGTAGTTGATAAGGTCATCAGCGACTTTGATGCGAATATAAAAAAGACTTATCTTGTGCACGGCATAACAGGAAGCGGTAAGACTGAAGTTTATATCCGCATGATAGAAGAGATAATAGCAAGGGGCAAACAGGCTATAGTCCTTATCCCTGAGATATCTTTGACCTATCAGACCCTTATGCGTTTCTACCGCCACTTTGGAGAGCGAGTATCAGTAATGAATTCAACTCTTTCTCCCGGAGAAAAATATGATCAGTTTGAAAGGGCAAGAAATGGCCAGCTTGACATAATAATCGGCCCTCGGTCAGCTCTTTTTACACCATTTCCAAATCTTGGACTTATAATAATAGATGAGGAACATGAGCCTGCCTATAAATCTGAGCAGATGCCCAAGTATCATGCAAGAGAGACAGCTATTACACTTGCAAAACTGGTAAAAGACGGAGCAAGCGTGGTTTTAGGAAGTGCGACCCCTTCTCTTGAAGCCTATTACAGGGCTGTATCAGGTGAATACGAACTCTTTGAGCTTACCAAGAGACTTACAGGCGGAACATTGCCGGAAGTTGAATGCGTAGATCTAAGAGACGAGCTTAGAAGCGGCAACAGATCTATTTTTTCAAGAAGTCTTCAGGAAGCAATCGAGGATAGGCTTCAAAAGCACGAGCAGCTTATGCTCTTTATAAACAGAAGAGGACTTGCAGGATTCGTATCATGCAGAAGCTGCGGACATGTATTTAAGTGCCCTCACTGCGATGTATCTCTATCGGAGCATAGAGGCGGCAAGCTTGTATGCCACTACTGCGGATATTCAGAGCCTGTCACAAGAATATGTCCTAAGTGCGGATCCAAGTATGTTTCAGCCTTTAGGGCAGGAACAGAGCAGATAGAAAAAGAAGTTCTTAAGAACTGGCCACATGCAAGAGTCCTCAGGATGGATGCAGATACCACCAAGACCAAGGACAGCTACCAGAAGATATTGTCTGCTTTTTCCAACGAAGAAGCCGATATACTGATAGGAACGCAGATGATAGTTAAAGGGCACGATTTCCCTAAGGTTACGCTTGTGGGAGTTTTGGCTGCGGATATGTCGCTTTATGCCAATGACTACAGGGCGGCAGAGAGAACCTTCCAGCTTCTGACACAGGCAGCAGGCAGGGCGGGAAGAGGCGAACTTGCCGGCAAAGTAATAGTACAAAGCTATCAGCCTGATCACTATGCGATACAGACCGCTGCAAGGCAGGATTATGGCGCTTTTTACGATGAGGAGATTGCCTACAGAAGGCTTCTGGCGTACCCTCCTGTTGCGCATATGATGGCGGTTCAGATTACTTCTAAAAGTGAAGAAGCAGGAATTACTTTTTCCAATAAATTACGGACTATTTTAGAACAGCCTGTAGTTCCTTTTCTGGATCTTGATGGTGGTAGTTTATGTTCTCAAAGTGACAATGGAAGAGGCGATTTGATCAGTAGTGGTATAAGCGCATCTCCCTCAGCTTATGTAAGAGGAAGCCTTATGGAGAGCGAAAAACCGGTTATCATCGGCCCGGCAGCTGCAAATATATCAAAAATTAATGATGTTTTCAGATTTGTTATATATGTTAAGTCGCAGGATTATGCTATATTAACTAGGATGAAAGATAAAATTGAACGATATACCGCTAGACTCATAGAAGCTGGACAATACCGCGGATATTCGGTACAATTTGATTTTGACCCTATAAACGGTTTTTAACTATGATTATTGCTTATAGTTTTGACTATATAAATGTTTTGTGATCGTATTTATATTTTTAAAATTATAAACGGTTTTAATGATGTTTATTTGTTTTGGTTATTGTGCCTATATCACATAAATTGATTTTATAATCTATATGTTCAGGTATAGATCAGTCTATTGATTGGCTGATTATTGTATAAAT
>JAEEGF010417217.1_pt1 | contig 12168 bp, 9 predicted proteins | sample 9134171 | NCBI WGS metagenome assembly JAEEGF01 (sample SAMN16246542, study PRJNA631951) | gut metagenome | biome: gut microbiome; feature: rumen; material: AP-attached | host: Bos | place: Iran: Karaj | collected 2018-10 | reverse complement strand
CATCACCAACCCGAGAAGCTCCTGGACTGTGGATCCTCACGTCCTGAACAGTCCTGGCTGGATATATGGATCTCCTTCAGATGCGAATGGCAATCCTCAGGTAACCGTGCTGGCCAACACTACCGGATCTGACAGGACGGCCACCGTCGAGCTATATTACGGAAACTGCACCGCAACGGTTCAGATTACCCAGAAAGCGTCCACCACAACGATAACAGTACCGGAGAGCGAATCGTTCGGCTGGCAAGCCATTGCATTCTCAACCAATATCCTAATTACGGATCCTCTGCAAAATGAATCCCTTGAGGTTAGTCCGGAGGTTCCCTGGATCAAAGTGAACAGCATTAGAGTGATGTCCAACACTCAAGTTGCCGTATCCCTGATAATTAAGAAGAATCGTACGGGCCGCGCAAGAACGGGCAACGTAGTATTCACCTACGCTCACGTCACCAAGACAATGGTAGTCTATCAGGAGGCCAACCCCAACATTCCGGATGGATTTATAGACCTTGGTCTGACCAGCGGAACCCTGTGGGCAGAAAAGAACCTTGGTGCCGCCAATTATTACAACAACGGTAACTATTATGCGTGGGGTGAAATTACCACCAAGAGCAAGTACACCTGGTTCAACTACAAGTGGGCAAGCGGCAGCCAGCCTTGGAATAACATTACCAAGTATAATAAGACCGACGGAAAGAGGGAACTTGAGCCGGCAGACGATGCTGCTACCGTGGCCAATTCCCATTGGACCATACCTACGGTTGATCAGTGGAGCGAGTTGCTCGATCAATGTAGTTTAGTATGGGTACTGAATCCTGTACCGGGCTATATGATCTATGATCAGGATGAAGAAAACTACATCTTCCTCCCTGCGGCAGGTAATAAGTCGGACAACGATCCTATAGAAACCTATTGCGAGTATTGGTCCAAGAGTATGAACAATAATCCCGATGTCCAGGTATTCGTAGGTGAAGAAGACAATTGGTACATTACTAACGGAACCCGCTATTACGGTATACCGATCCGACCTGTATGGAAGCAATAGCCTCCATCCCTCTATAACAGAAACGGCAGCCAAAACTTGGCTGCCGTTTTTTGTTGTCATTACCTCGGGGGGTGAATCCCGCCATTAATCTTCGTCATCCACAATAAGTTTGTGATAAGAATAAACTGTGGTCCGTGTGCTGGAATACGAATTGAACAGGGCCTCATCGACCTGCTTGAGCACCAGGGTGTCTTTTGTGAGCTGAACTACGTCATAAGTGCCGAACAGGGTCATAAACTTGGCGGGCAGAAAACCAGTGGACAGTGAGATGGCCTCCCTGAAGGAGATCTGATTCAGATTAGCATTGTAGGTGTAAGGGGTGCTGTCTACATCGTCTATGTCAAATGTGAAAATGGACCCCTTCTGTGCGAAAGCAATCAAGATATCGGAGAGTTTCAGCATAAAGTGATCTCCGGTGAAATCGGTTTTTTCGGTGGTGGTGTTGGTCTTGCCGCCGACGGTGTAGACATAGTCGACATTCTTGGTGTCCAGCACCCAGGTGCCGTAGAGTTTGCCGGTTTTGTCGCCGGTGTTGGGAACAGTTTCTTTTTCACAAGCGACCGGCAGAAGAGCCACAGCCGCAACAATCAATGAATAAAAAAGTCTTTTCATATTTAAATTTTTAGAATGACCAGCCAAGGCCGCCCGCGACGAATGACGCATAGGGGCCGAACGGCGCTTCAATAAAGCCGTAGATGTGCTTGCCGCCGGCGCGTATACCCAGCGGCGTGACAGATGGAACAGGGTAGATATCTGTCCCTCCGCTAAAACCCAGCCCGAAACCTGAATAGAGATTCACTACTCCATCTGGAATCCACAGATAACGCCACTGCAGCGTCCCGGAAGCTATAGGGGAGGAGTCTTTCCATCCAAGATCGGAACTTTTGCTGCGATCGAAGCGCGGTTTTCCATTGGGATCTATACCAAACTGTGCGAATTGCATCAGACGGTGGTGGCTCCAACTGACCTCGGCGGTGAGAACCATCTCCCAACGCCGGCTATAGCGACAAACTCCGGATATGAAGGCGTTGGGATAAAAACCGACGTTAGTGTTAATATACTGACCTTTATCGGCAAGCCGGGATTTGAGGATTGACGAAGGAGACACCCCTGTCCATCCCATATGAATCGGTTGCATACCCGTGCCGATTTCCAGCCGCCACTCTTGTGCAAATGCCGTAACGGTTGCAAACAGAAGGACTGCTATTGTTGCAAGGCGCAATTTCATTCTGCTGAGTCCAATTCTATGAGGATATCCCTTTCCCTCAGGTCGGCAAGCATCGTGTCCAGAGGCATATATTTGCCCTCTGGATCCTGGAAATTGACATAAGGGCCAATAGTATTCCTTTCATAGGGAATCAACACTACACAATGGCCGTCGGCGTTGGTTACACCCAGTTCATTCTCCCCGACGCTTATAGTGATGCCTTCCAGCGGAAGTCCGGTGGTTTTCGACACCAGCGAGAAGGACATACGGGCTTCTCCGGGCTCATAAAAGTCGCGCTGCGGGGTGCCGTAGCAAGCCTGAAAAATGAAGAGCGCGGTGGTGAGGGTCGAAGCCTTCAGAATGTTACGCAACCATTTCATATCACTAGATAATTATATTACGTAAATGCTAAGTTACTCCAAAAATCACAAATTTTCTAAATTCGCAATATGAATCCGTTTCTTTTCAGGCTTTTCAGAGAAGGCGAGGCCAAGGTACACGAACTCAATTATCTGTTTTGGGAGTGTACCACCCGCTGCAACTTTCACTGCCGTCACTGCGGCAGCGACTGCTCGGTGCAGAGCCGGGAAAAGGATATGCCGCTGGAAGATTTCCTGAAGGTGCTGGATACGATACCGCAAAACCATAGGCCCAAAGAATTTACTGTGGTCCTGACGGGCGGAGAGCCGCTTTTAAGGCCCGATATTGTGGAGGCCGGCCGTGAAATCTGGCGTAGAGGTTTTGGATGGGGGATGGTGACCAACGGCTGGAAATACGACGAGCAGATGCATTCCCGGCTTATGGGTGCCGGGATGGGGGCTCTCACTGTGAGTCTGGACGGGTTGGAGGCTTCTCACGACTGGATGCGCGGGGTTAAGGGAAGCTATGAGCGGGTGCTCAAAGCTATATCAATTTTTGCACGCGAGCCGCGCCTGAACTCTGACGTGGTGACCTGCGTAAACAAGCGCAATTTGGGCGAGTTGCAGCAGATATACGACATTCTGAGCGGCCTGGGAGTGAAGCAGTGGCGGCTTTTTACAATTATTCCTATCGGCCGCGCCGCTTCCGATGCAGATATGCATCTGTCCAATACCGAATTCGTCTCTCTGATGGAATTCATCAAGGCCAAGCGCGAGGCGGGCGGTGCAATGAACGTTACCTTCAGTTGCGAGGGTTACCTAGGGCGTTACGAAGAGAAGGTGAGGGCTACCCGTTATTTCTGCCGGGCAGGCATCAATATCGCCTCTGTGCTGATAGACGGCCGGATATGCGCCTGTCCCAACATAGACCGAGACCGGTTCAGTCAGGGAAGCATCTATGCCGATAATTTCTACGAAGTGTGGAACTCCCGCTTCAACGAGTTCCGCAACCGCAGTTGGGCCCGCACGGGCCGGTGTGCCGACTGTGTCCAGTGGCGCAACTGCCTTGGCGGCGGGATGCACAACTGGCACGGCCAGGGCGGCGAAGTTCTCAACTGTCACTATGCAAAAACGATATGAAAAGACATCTCCAATTGATTATTATTGCTTTGTGCCTGGCGTTGGTTTCTTGTCAGGCCGCGCCGGACAAAAGTGAATCCCGCATGGACCGCAGCCGCTTGAACATAGGCGCATATATCCTTCAGCCTTACGCTAGAAGCGAGGCGCACATAAAAGATCTGGCCGATTGCGGCATCGATTTCGTGATATGCATAGACAACGACCGCGCAGCCCTGGACCTGCTGGATAAATATGGCGTGGGGGCGATTGTCACCAGCGTTGTGCCGGGTTGGTGGGGCGGAGACGGCAATAATGCCGGCACGCTGAAAGATCGTCATCCTCTTTCTGAATACGAGGCGGCCGCGGCTGCATTTGAAGACCACCCGGCCATCTGGGGCATTGACATAGGCGACGAGCCTTCTGCCCTGGATTTCCCCTATTACGGCAAGGTTATGGAGCGGGTAGAGGAGTTGTTTCCCAACCAGTTCGCATTCCTGAACCTCTATCCGAACTACGCCTCGGTGGCGCAGAACACAGAAGAGCAGGCCCTCAGCCAGCTGGGCACTGCCACTTATGAAGAGCATATCGAGCAGTATTGCCAATATATTCCTGCGGACTATCTTTCATACGATTTTTATTACAAGGTTGCCGGCATAGAGAAAGATTACGCCAATCTTAAGGTAGTTTCCGATGCCTGCCACAAGAACAATCTGGATATGTGGGTAACCGTCCAGGTCAACAGTCTCGATCCAGAAGTGTGGATCAGCGAAAACGAACTCCGCTTCCAGGCTTTCTCGGCACTCGCTTTCGGCGCCTCAAATCTCTCATGGGCCTGCTACACCGCCGGCTGGTGGAGCAATCAGGTAGTGGATGGCGAAGGGAACAAGACGGAGCAGTATGACAAGCTGAAAAAAGTCAATGCCGAGGTCCACACCCTGGCCGGGCGATATATGAAATACCGCAACACGGAGACGGCTTGCGTGGGTTTCGAGGGTACCGATATGCTGGACGGCAGCGGTCTGGAGAACCAGCCCGAGTTGGAATTCGGCCGGCTGACGGGTCTTTCTGCCGGATGCCCGCTTGTGGTGGGTAAGATGACTGCACGAAGCGGCCGGGGCAAGGCGCTGTTTATATGCGTGGCCGACGACCCTTATAGTGAGAATCCCCAGAAGCACACCCTCCGCTTCTGCGCCAAGGGGCGCAGGGTCAAGGCTTTGGACGGCGACGGCCCTATAGAAGTCAGCCGCACCGCCGATGGTTGCTATGAGATACCAGTAGTGTCAAATCAAGCTCTCCTGCTGGAGTTATAGCCGGCTTATTCCAGGGCAACGATTTTCCAGCTGCCGTCTATCTTCTCCAGGCGCATCGTGCGGGGGATGGAGCCTTCGCCAACGGCACCGTAGGGGCGGATTTCATAGCCGATTATCACGGCGCCGGTCTCCTCTTCCACTTCTGAAGAGACTATTTTGAAAGAGGTCTTTTTTGAGGCCTCGACCACCTTTGCGCGGATTTCTTCGCTGGGATAGTCGCCGGCGGCGATGGTGTCGCGCAGCATATCGGCAATATCGCTGGTGCAATACCCGGCGGCGGCCGCATAGTCCATATTGAAAAAGCTGGTCAAAAAGTCGCCGGCAACGGCCGCTGCCTTGTCGGCCTTAGGCGTGCAGGAGCACAGCGCAAAAATGGCGATAACCGCAGTGATAAGAATTCTTTTCATAGAGACAAAATTAGGCAGTTTATTCTACAAAACCAAGGGTGGCTACGCTCACAGTGAAATGTGGCTGGAGCAGGCGGATGCACTCCTTGAGGGTGGCGCCGGTGGTTAATACGTCGTCCACCAGCAGGATGTGGTTTATGCCGGATGCCTTCAGCCGCGCCGCCTGCTGCGCGTTTAGCGAGAAAGCGCCGGAGACATTGCGCCTGCGTGACTGTGCGCTGCGGCGGGTCTGGGTTGAGGTGTAGCGCCGCCGGCGCAGCAGGTGATGCGCCACCGCAAGGCCGCCAAGTTCTTCGGCCACGCCGCTGGCGATGATTTCCGCCTGGTTGAAGCCGCGCTTCCATCGTTTAAGAGGATGCAGCGGCACAGGCACCACCGCCTGCACGTTGCCGTACAGCCCGCCGCCGGCCATATAGGAGCCCAGCAACCGCGCCGCCCACAGCCCCAGGTCCCGCCGCCTGCCGTACTTGAACTTGCGCACGATCTCGCAGTAGGGGCTGTCGTGCCGATAGAAAAACAGCGCGGCGGCGTTGGACACACGGCAGTCGAAGAGCCTCTCCATAGCGGCGTTTTCGCTATAGTTCCAGAAATATGTGAGCGGGATGTCGCTCCGGCACCGGTCGCAGACCAGATGCTCTTCAGAGGCCAGAGTGCCGCCGCAAACGGCGCAGCTGCGCTCAAAAAACAGGTCGCGGAGCCCGGAAAGGCTGCATCGCATCAAGTCAAAGAATCTTCCCTTCATAATCTTAAATTCGCTAGTCTCAAAGATAATAGTTATCTTTGTATGATTATGTTCGATTTTCTGAATATTTCTTTCGTGGACATTCTGGATGTGCTGCTGGTGGCAGTGATCATCTATGAAGTGTTCAAGCTGATCCGCGGCACGCAGGCGATGAATATCTTCATTGCCATATTGCTGCTGTACGCCGCCAGGGCGCTGTTCGGGGCCCTGAATATGACGCTTTTGACGCACATTATGGACGCGGTGCTGGGAGTCGGCCTGATAGCCCTGATAGTCATTTTCCAGCCCGAGATCAGGCGGTTTCTGGTAAGGATAGGCTCGGAAGTGTTCTCTGCCCGCCGCAGGGGCGGCGGATGGTTCCGCAAGCTGTTGGGCGGGGCTGCCTCAAAGGCGCAGATGAGCCCCGCGGCTCTGGACGAAATCACCAGCGCCTGCTACCGAATGTCAGAGAGCAAGACGGGGGCGCTGATGGTTTTCAAGCATTCATCGTCCCTGGAGAACATAATTGAAACGGGCGACACTATAGACGCCAATATCAACCGCCGGCTCATAGAGAACATCTTTTTCAAGAATTCCCCGCTGCACGACGGGGCGGTGATAATGACTTCCGACGCCATTGTGGCGGCCCGCTGTACCCTGCCGATAAGCGAGAGGTCTGACATTAATCCCCGTTACGGTATGCGGCACCGCGCGGCGGTGGGTATCACAGAGAGCACCGACGCAGAGGCGGTGGTCGTTTCAGAGGAGACGGGCGAGATATCGTATGTCAAGGACGGCATAATCAAGAAACTGAACAGTATCACAGAGCTCAGGATAGCCCTGGAAAATTCATACAAGTAAAATGCGATCTCTGGAAAGGAAACTGGGTTTTGACATCGTTCGGGAAATGGTCCGCGGCAAGTGTGCCACGGAAGGGGCCCGGCGCCTGGTGGACGAAACAGGGATAATGACCAAAGAAGAGGAAATTGTGCAGGCGCTCCGTCTCACCGACGAGATGCGCCTGATTTGTATGTTCGAAGATACTTTCCCTTCTGACGGTTTTGTGGATATGCGCCAGTTTTTGATGCCGCTCACCAGCGAACTCAGCTGCATTTCCCTGCCCAACCTGATTCTTTTGCAGAAGGGTCTGGATGCCATCCGCCGCATTGTGGCCTTTTTCAAGGGCAGCAGCGGCGTGTACCCCTGCCTCAAGAAACTCTCGGAGCCGGTGATGCTCTATCCTGAGATACTGCGCAAGATAGATTCCATAATCAATAAAAACGGCGAAGTCCGCGACAGCGCATCGCCAGCCCTGGCGCAGATCCGTGCCGATCTCAAGGCCAAGGAGAAGTCGATATCCCGCACCATAGCCGCCATCCTGAAAAAAGCGCAGGCCGACGGCATTGCAAGCGAAGACGCCGAGGTTGTGGTGCGCGACGGCAAGGCGCTGATTCCGGTGAATGCCTCTGACAAGCGCAAGCTGCAGGGCATTGTGTGTGACGAGTCGGCCAGCGGCCGTACCTCGTTCATAGAACCCATAGAGGTGGTGAACCTGAACAATGCCGTGCGCGAGCTGCAATTTGAGCAGCAGCGCGAGATTCAGCGCATCCTTATGGAATTCAGCGATTTCCTGCGTCCCTATCTGGACGATTTGCTGCTGAATGCCGACTTCCTTATCAAGATAGATTTTATCCGCGCCAAGGCGCTGGTAGCTATGGATATGATAGCCGGTATGCCGGTGGTTTCCACTTCCGGAGAGCTGATTCTGCGCAAGGCCCGCCACCCGCTGCTGGAGCGTGCGCTGCGCAAAGAGGGCAAGGAGATTGTGCCGCTCACGCTCACCCTTACTAACGACCGCCGCATCATTTTGATTTCCGGTCCCAACGCAGGCGGCAAGAGCGTGTGCCTGAAAACAGTGGGTCTGCTTCAGTATATGTTCCAGTGGGGCCTGCTGATACCGACCTCAGAGGTCTCCGAAATGCTGATTTTTGACAGCATATTTGTGGATATCGGCGACGACCAGAGCCTGGAAAATGACTTGAGCACCTATTCTTCTCACCTGAACAATCTGAAGAATATCCTTGAGAGCGCCACTTACCGGTCGCTGGTGCTTATAGACGAGTTTGGCAGCGGCACCGAGCCCACCGCCGGCGGCGCCATTGCAGAGGCGGTGCTGGATTCGCTGGCCGGCCGCGGCGCCTACGGTGTCATCACCACACATTATACTAATCTCAAACTATACGCCAGCAATTCCACCAATGTGGCCAACGGCGCAATGCAGTTCGACGCAGAGGCCATAAAGCCGCTGTTTACCCTGGAGCAGGGGCTGCCGGGCAATTCATTTGCCTTTGAGCTGGCCCGCAAGATTGGTCTTCCCGACGACATCATAAAGAGTGCAGAAGAGAAGGCGGGCGGCGACTTTGTGGATATGGAGCGCCAGCTGCGCAAGATTGCCCGCAACCGCCGGGCGCTGGACGAGAAGCTAAGCCGCGTAAAGAATGCCGACCGCACCCTTGAAAACCTCACCGACCGCTACGAGAAAGAGCTCTCAGAAATCAAGACCCTGCGCAACAGCATCCTCTCCGAAGCCAAGGCCGAGGCGCGCGAAATAGTCGCCGGCGCCAACCGCCAGATAGAGCAGACAATCCGCGAAATCCGCGAGGCCCAGGCAGAGAAAGAGAAGACCAAACAGGCCCGCGCCAAAGTCACCGAGCTGCAGCAGACACTCTCTGAAGAGAAGCCCCGCACAGAGGCCGACGACCTGATAGAGAAAAAGATGCAGCAGATTCTGGAGCGCCGCCAGCGCCAGCAGGAACGCAAGGCCGAGCGCGCCCGCCGTGCAGGGGAGGAGCTTCCCAAACCGGTGGTAAAGGCGGCAGAAAAGCCAGATCCGCTCAAGGTCGGCGACAAAGTCCGCATCAAGGACAGCGATATGGTGGGAGAAATCATCCAGATCTCAACCAAGAAAGTCTCCGTGGCGGTGGGCGGTCTCACCACCAAGACCGATATCGGCAAGGTAGAGCGCATCAGCGCCAAAGAATTCAAAGAGGCCTCCAAGGCCACCGCGCCGCGCAAATCCACTTCCGGCGGCGTGGCAGTAAAGGGTATGGAGAGCATTTCTCAGCGCAAGATGAATTTCTCGCCGCAGATTGATGTGCGGGGCGAGAGGCTGGAGAGTGCTCTGAACATTGTGACCCGGTTTATAGACGATGCCACTATGATTGGCATCTCGCAGGTCAAGATTCTTCACGGCAAGGGGACCGGCGTGCTGCGCGAGGAGCTCCGTAAGTATCTTAAAACCGTGGCCGGAGTGCTGGCCGTACACGACGAGGTGCTGGAAATGGGCGGCGCCGGAATAACCGTGGTAGAACTTGCATAGTAATGCGAGGTGTATTATATTCGCGGCGCACTTTGATCCAAGAATTTTGATTAAATACAACCATATTAAATCATTATGAAACAAATCATCAAGAGTTTACTGCTTTCCCTGGCAGTAATGTTCTTTGCCGTTCCTGCATTTGCGCAGGTTACGACTGCTTCTATCAGCGGCCGCGTCACCGATAAGGACGGCGCTGTCCCTGGAGTGACGGTTATAGCTGTTTATGAGCCTACCGCTACTTCTTACTATGCAGTTACCGACAAAAACGGTAACTACCGTATGAGCAACGTCACAGCCGGCGGTCCCTACACCGTTTCTTTCGAACTCCTTGGCTATCGCGAGGTAGAGAACAAGAACGTGTATGCTCCTCTGGCAGAAAACGCAATTGTGGACGCTGTTTTGGAAGAAGAGAACATCCAGCTCGAGGGCGTGGTACTGGTTGCCGACGCTTCCGAGTCCGGTATGAACATCAAGCGTTCCGGTGTCGGTACTAACGTCAGCCAGCGTACAATGGAGAATCTGCCGACCTCTACCGGCCGCAGCCTCAACGATGTTCTCCGTCTCACCCCTCAGGCCACCACGGGTGTCGGCGGTTTCGCAGCCGGCGGCGGTAACTACCGTTCTTCTTACATCACTGTCGACGGCGCTGCTTTCAACAATGCCTTCGGTATCGGTTCCAACCTGCCTGCAGGCGGCAGCCCTATCTCTCTGGACGCCATCGAGCAGATGACCATCAACATCACTCCGTTTGACGTTCGTCAGAGCGGTTTCACCGGTGCATCTGTCAACTCCGTGACCAAGCGCGGTACCAACGAATTCAAGGTGAGCGTTTATGACTATTACACCACCGACAGGATCCAGGGTACCAAGTATGCCAAGGCAAACGGCGAAATAGGCGAACTTTCCCGTCCCGACAAGGCTGTTTACAGCAACACCGCCGGTATAAGCGTGGGCGGCCCCATCATCAAGAACAAACTGTTCTTCTTCATCAATGCGGAATATGAGCCCAAGACCAGCCCCGCAACCACCCGTCTGGTCAACGACGGCAGCTGGACTCCCGATGCAGGCGGCAGCATAACCCGCCCCACCCGCGAGCAGATGGAGACCATCAAGCAGTATCTCTCCGACAAATACGGCTACGACCCCGGTCGCTACGAGAACTTCTCTGTGGGTACTCCCCTGATCAAGTTGCTGGGCCGCGTCGACTGGAATATCAACCGCAACAACAGCCTGATGCTGCGTTACACCCAGGTTACCCGTAAGACCATTTCTTCTCCTTCAAGTTCTGTCAATCCCCTTGGCGGCGGCGTGGACAATATAGGTTATGACCGCAATACCGGCGGCCGTTCAGGTATCTCTACCGCCCTTCCTTTTGAGAGTTCATACTACTATTCAGAAGATAACTTCTATTCATTTGCCGGCGAGCTCAACAGCCGTCTCTTTGATGGTGAGTTGAACAACCTGCTGCGTGCGACCTATTCTTACCAGACCATTCCCAGAAGTTTCTACGGAAATACTTTCCCCTCTGTGGATATTATGGATGGAAGCAGTGTGTACACCACCTTTGGTCCCGACCCCTTCACCTATGGTAACCTCCGTGACGTTGCCACCATTGTGGTAACCGACGAGGCCACCTTCTCTGCCGGCATACACAATTTCCTGTTCGGTATGCAGTACGAGCACAACCGCACCAAGAACGGCTTTATGCAGGGCGGTTCCGCTCAGTATATATATGGCAGTTGGGATGATTTCGTAAATGACCGCACTCCGGTTTCATTCCTCATCACCCACGGTAACAACGACGAACTCAAGCAGGTATTCCCTTCATTTGACTACAACCAGTTCTCTGTATATCTGCAAGATGAGATGAACATCAGCGAGAGATTCAAACTCACCGCCGGTGTCCGCTTCGAGTTCCCCATCTACCCCGGTATCGAAGGCAACGAGAACAAGAACTTCACCAAACTGTATGAGGAATATGGCAGATACCGCACCAGCGATATGCCCAGCGGCGGTATTAACATCTCTCCCCGCATCGGCTTCAACTGGGACGTGCTTGGCAACCGCAACCTTATTGTACGCGGCGGCACCGGTCTCTACACCGGCCGTATGCCTTTCGTATGGATCGTATCCGTGGCCGGCAACAGCAACTGCCTCCAGAACCAGGTTCAGATGAAAGCAAAGGATATCCGCGAGTCCACCGACGGCAAGGTCAACGGTGTGAACATCCCTCACTTCCACACCTCGATAGACGAGATCACAAGCGAGATGTACGGCGGCAGCTTTGTCCGCAACGAGAATCTGCCTGCCCCCAGTGCAGCAACCATTCTGGACAAGGAGCTCAAGATGCCTGTCACCTGGAAGGCTTCCATCGCAGTGGACGCAACTCTGCCCGGCAATATCAAGGCCAGCGTAGAGGGTATCTACAACAAGAACCTCGTAAGCCCCGTGGTACACGCCACCGGCTATACCACCACCACTATGCAGCTCCCCGGCGAGCCCGGCACAAGAACTGCATACGAAACCATTCCGGCATTGAGCAAGAACCACGCTTACCTGATCACCAACTCCGCCAAGGGTGTTCCTCAGGGCTACTACGCTTCCCTGACCGGCAGCCTCAA
>JAEEGF010881669.1_pt1 | contig 12169 bp, 9 predicted proteins | sample 9134171 | NCBI WGS metagenome assembly JAEEGF01 (sample SAMN16246542, study PRJNA631951) | gut metagenome | biome: gut microbiome; feature: rumen; material: AP-attached | host: Bos | place: Iran: Karaj | collected 2018-10 | reverse complement strand
GGCAATCAAAACGGTAGCAAAAATCTTTTTCATATACACTAAAATCTTGTTTAATCCTCGCAAAGGTAGTAAAATAGTTTTAGATATGCTCGCTTTGCTCGCAGTTTAGAGTTTAATGTTTAGAGTTTAAAGAGCATCCGCATTCTGTTTTCGGCTAGAATGCGGATGCTTATTTTGCGAGCCCCTTGCGAGCAAAACCTAAAAACTTGGCGCCTTAGCGGCTTAGCGTGAGGACTAAACAGGCGGATGCTGTTTGTTTAATTCGTGAAATTCGTAGTTTAGATAGGGGTGGCGCCGAGCATGCGCAGGACGGATTCCAGGCGTTGCTTGTGGTCGCCGCGGACGATGACGTGGTGGTTGCCGATGCTGCGCTCCAGGAAATAGTCCAGAGGTTCGTCGAGGCGCAGGTGCAACTGGGTGCGGCACATGTTGGGGTTGGAGGTGCATTCCAGCAGTTGGGCCCGGCTGATGAAGTAACGCTCCATTTCCTTGCCACCGCATTTCACTATCGTCATGTCCATCGGGTCGAAGATGCCCTCGACGGCGACACCGCTCAGCGACTCGTAGTGGTCACGCACGATGTAACGGTCGGTCATCGTGGGGGCGATGGTGCAGTGGGCCAGCACAATCTCATGGGCGGCATTGTCAAGAATCTTTGACGGATTGGCCATGAAGGTCATCTCGCCCGTAGCGGCTTGCACGGCAAGCATGGTCAACAGGGTCTGCTCGTCACCCTCGCAGCCAGCCGGGATGCCCTCCTGGTTGAGTAATGCCAGTGCCACACAGCCAGTGGTGCGGGTCGTGGGGATGAGGTCAAAGCAGTTGAGCGTGAAAGCGTCCAGGTGGTATTGATTCACAATGTTCTTGATAGAGCGGTATAGGCGCATGGCCTTGACCACCTCGTCGCGTGAGGGCTCCTTGATGCCAATGGCATTACGCATGAACTCGTCGGTAATGTCCTGCACGTCGCCGTCAGGAACGGCCTCGTAGCCTTCGACCACCTCGTCGAGGGAGATATCTACTATCGTCACGCCCCAACGCTCACGCATGGCCTGATAATCCACGTTGCTGGCGATGAGCCATCCCGAGGGCTTGCCGATAACGCCCACGATTTTGCCATTGAGTTTGTCGATGGCTTCATAGGCCTGGGCGTAATCGTTGATACCTTGCATGATGAAACTTGTAGGCCCGTGCAGCACGCGGCCATTCAGGCCATTCAGGCGCATCCACGACAGAATTTCGAGCGAGGCGGCGAGCGAATTTTTCAGGCCGTCGGCAATGAGCACGACGTATGAGGGCAGGCGGTTGATATTGGCCTTGACCATTTCTTCCACACCGCCACTGCCCACGAGTACCATCGTGGCGCCGTCGGGTAGAGGTTTGTCCAGTTCCTCGGGGAAGATATACTGCACGTCATATTTCCCGGCGATGGCGTCGAGCAGTTCGTGGTGGTCGGTAAAAATCGACTCGCGCGATGCCAGCGACGAGGCGAAGGTGATCAGATTGAGTTTCATCATGATGAATGGTTTTTAACGGTGAATTATATAGCGCAAAGTTATGAAAAATCGGTGAGTCCCACAAAGAAAAGTGGCCCGAGACATATCCCAGACCACTTTTTATCGTGAATAGATGCTATTGTCACATCAGAATTTGTAGCGAATACCGGCCAGGGCAACACCCTGCTCACCCATACCCAACTCAACGAAACCGCGTACATTCTGTCCGCCAGCCTCAATGCCGAGAAGCGAAGCCTGGAAGTTGAACAGCAGGTCGTTGGCTATAGTCTCCTCACCAGTTGCTACACCGTTATCATAATCATCCTGCTTGAAGTGGGCATAGGTGACACCTGCGGCAAGCTTGGAGTACATGCCCCAATTCTTCTTGCGCAGCCAGTTGAATTTTATCGAGGGCATGAAGGAGAAGTAGCTCCTGAAGGTATGTGAACTCTTTACATCTTTAATGAAACCGTTCTCGTTGTTGGAGGTGAAAATAGCAACGGCACCCACACCGATTAATGGGCTGGTGTGATAGTAGTATTCCAGTGCGATGGGGCCTACATGTTTATAGCTATCCATGGATTCTCCAAACGAAGCCTTGATGACTTCGGTGAGAATATCAATCCAAATAGAGTTGGGGACAGTACCATAGCTGACGGCAACCTCATGACGGGTTTCCATCTCGTCTTGAGCCTGAACGGGGATGTTGACCAATGAAATTAATGCTAAAACTGCAAATAAACACTTGATTCTCATAGTTCTAAATCTAAAATATTGAAATTATTATAATGTTGTTATTTTAAAAAAGCGTCCAAAATTACTAAATACTTTTCATTTGAAGCCCCTTGACATTGTTTTTATGCTCTAATTATTTCCCAACATGACGTTGCCAATATCCCAAAACTGTCCACAACTCAATTTTTTTTCGAGTTATGGACACTTTTGCTTCAATAAAACTTGCCACAACTCAATATTTTTTCGACTTGTGGACACTTTTATTTCAATAAAACTTGCCACAACTCAATTTTTTTTCGACTTATGGACACTTTTATTTCAATAAAACTTGCCACAACTCGTTTTTTTATATAAATTTGCCGCCAAAATATAATGATTATGAAACTGATAGCCCGCAATCGAGAAATAGAAGAGTTAAGACGTCTGTATAAATCCAAACGTTCGGAGTTTGTGGTCGTTTATGGCCGTCGCCGCATCGGTAAGACTTTTCTTGTCAATCAAGTGTTTCAAGACGAGTTCACGTTCACTTATGTGGGAGCGAGAAAGCAGCCGCCACAAGTGCAGTTGCAGCGCTTTGCCCGTCAGCTTCAGGAATTCAGCAAATCGCCATACGCTCCGACACTCAATAGTTGGGAAGAGGCTTTTGAGGAATTAAAGGCACTCATCAAGATGAAACCCGCTAAAGAGCGCAAGGTGATTTTCTTTGACGAAATGCCGTGGATTGATACACCGCGCAGCAGTTTTGTTGATGCCTTGGAGTATTTTTGGAACGCATGGGCTGCTCAACGCACCGACATCCTGTTTATCGCTTGTGGCTCGGCAACCTCATGGATGGTCAACAAGTTGGTTAAGAATCAGGGAGGACTTCATAACCGTATTACGGCACAGATTTACTTGAGGCCCTTCAACTTGTGCGAAAGCGAACAGTTCTTGCACGAGTATGGATGCCGTTGGGACAGATATACTATCCTGCAATGCTACATGGCGATGGGTGGAGTTCCATTTTATTTGAGCCTGTTGAATCCACGAGAGAGTCTTGCGCAGAATATTGACCGCCTCTTTTTCCAGAAGAATGCAGCCATGAAGGAAGAGTTTGACGAACTCTTTAACGCGCTGTTCTCTCAGGCCGACAAGTACATTGATGTCGTGAAGACTTTGGCAAGCAAACGTGAGGGCATGATTCGTGCCGAAATCATCGAGAAAACGAAACTGTCTGGTGGCGGTTTAAGCAAAATCTTGGAGAACCTTGAGCGATGCGATTTTATTGAGACCTACTCCAAGTTCAAGAGCTCAGTCCGCAATACAGTTTATCGCATTTCTGACCCCTATACCTTGTTCTATTTTAAGTTTGTCCATAACAACAATAGCAAAGATGAACACTACTGGAGTAGTAATATAAATACACCGATGATCAGGTCGTGGCAAGGATTCAGTTTTGAGACGATTTGCTTATCACATTTGGCTCAGATTAAGAATGCACTGGGTATCAGTGGAATTTCCTCCAATTCATGCTCATGGCGAAAGCAGGGCGGGGAGGACGATGGAGCACAAATAGACTTGTTGATAGATCGAAGCGACCGCGTTATCAATGTTTGTGAAATGAAGTTCTCTGAGAAGCCATACAGCATCACTAAGCTTTATGCCGATGCCCTGCGCTTGAAAATGGCCGTCTTTGCCGAAGCCACACGCATCCGCAAGACTCTTGCACTGACGATGGTGACCACCTATGGCATCCTCCCGGGCATCCACTCCGGCATTGTCCAAAACGAAGTCGTCATGGACGATCTCTTCGAGCCTGCGTAAAAGTGCTTGATGCTGCTTGTTATCGCTTCCCCAAGGGACGTAGGACAGCGACTTATCGATGATCGTCGGCACAATGTCCACGTCTTCCTTGAACACCTTGCCGCGGTTCTTATTGAAAGCGGCCGATGCGTTGGGCACCGGGATAGTTTCTACTGAGTTATATTGAAGATCCATATTGTTGTTCATTATGTCGCAGCAAAGATATAGCTCAAGAGCAAAACCATAAAAGACAAATAAATAGCAGAATTAAATATATTTTCATAACTTTGCGTCGAGAATTTTGTTTGGATCGATTATGAACATAGAAACTGCCAATATTGCTATGAATATTCAAGAATTAAAAGAAAACGGTTTCATTGACTGTATCAAAGCTTGGGGTGATACAAATCACTGGCGTGGTGTTAGAAAAATGAAATACTTATATAATTATGATACGGATTTAGTATCTGATTTGAAAGTAGCGATAGAAGCGTTTGAGCTAATACAAAACAATAACATGTTAATTAGCAATGTGTACATCGAAACATATCCTGTAATGGAGGATTCTGGAGACACATATGAGGACTATGAATATGATCTTGACGATGAAGGACGAGAAATAGGAAGACGTATTGTAAATGTCCCAATTATGATTCCCACTTCTGAAGTCGAATATGGTGATGGCATATTAGAATTAAAGCCTTATGGCACCTCTCCCAATTCCACAGATGGTAAATACATTAGTTTTGGGAGTGGAGAAAGTGTACTATTCAACTCACACTTTTGCGATATCCTTTATGGACTATTGTATTTATACACCAGTGAAACGGACTTATATCGGTTAGGGAACTTAGAGGCTCTCAGAAATAGTAAACTCATACAAGCAACCGATCATTTTGAATCCCAACTTAATTTAATTGCCAAGAAAGAACAAATTACGGTAAAGCCTAATTCACAAAATGATGTCCGTTTTAAACAAATTGAGAATCTGATAATAGGAGAGTTAGAATGGGCAAAAGTATCAATTTTTCTTGCAGTTGCATGGATAACGAATGATAGGATTGTTAAAAAACTTAAGGAGAAGCATGAGCAGGGATTGGATGTGTGTGTGATAGTCAATCGTGATGCAATAAATGAACAGTATCATTCTGACTTTGGTGGTATCCCGGTTTATTCAAAACGTGGAGATAGGGGTGGAATTATGCATAATAAATTTTGTGTCATTGACAATCAAATCGTATTGAGCGGCTCCTATAATTGGACAAATAATGCAGCGTTTCGGAATGATGAAAATATCAACAAACTAGAAGATCGTAGCTTGGTTTCTAATTACACAATAGAGTTCAAAAAGTTAAAATCAAAAGCCAGTCCTTTCATTACTAATGAAAATGACGGATAATATTAAAGATTCATTGTAAATATTAATGTTACAATAATACAGTCAATCCGTTCACCTTGAAGATGCAGCAGATGCGGGCCTGGCGTATCTGGTGAGAGTCGAGCCGCTTGAACTGCTGGGTGCCTTGATAGAAGTTGTAGCGCAAGGGGATGCAGTTGCGCCAGCGCTGGATCTCACCTGACTTTGTCCAAAGCTTGAAGTCAACCGGGTTTCCAGCCTTAAGTATCCTGCGAAGGGTGCTGATGTGGATATTCGTCAGGAGTGGGGTTAAGGGCGTTCTCGACGTCGGCGAGGGCGGCCGAGGCGGCGTTCTGGTATTGGTCGAGGGTGCGGGACTTGCGGATGGCCTTGAAGAGCTTGTGGCCCGTGCCGGGCAGGAAGGTCTGCCAGATGTCCTGCAGGTGGCGCACCAGCTGGGCTTCGCCGCCGTTGAGCTGCTCGATGTAGCCTTCCACCAGCAGGTCGTGGAAGCGGCGGTAGTCGTCGGGTGTGGCAATAGGGGCAAACATTCCGGGGTTGGCGGCCAGTCCACTGCCCACCATCACGGCGGCAAGGGTGGGGTAGCGTTGAACGGTTTGCTCAATATCCTCGATGGAGCGCAGGCTGCCGTTATAAATCACTGGCCATGGCGATGCGGCGAGCAAGGCCTCGAACTGTTCAATATCCAGTTCACCCTTGTATTGCTGCTTGCCCGTGCGGGGATGGATGGCGATGTTGACAGGTCTGATGATCTCCATGAGGGGCAGGATGTCGCGCCACTGGTCATTCTTGTCCCAGCCGATGCGCATTTTCACGCTATACTCCACACCCTCGACAGTAGCGAGTGCCTTGAAAAGGTCCTCTGCCAGATCGGGATAAGCCAGCATTCCCGATCCCTTGCGGTGCATGGCGATGGGTGGGAAGGGGCAGCCCAGGTTGATGTCGATGCGGGTGTAGCCCATCTGCTTGAGGGCATCTACCATCATCAGGGCATGGTCGGGTTGGCAGGCTAGAATTTGGGGAATGAGCGTGATGCCCGCATTGCGATCAGGTTCCACGTCACGCAGATCCTTGCGCCGCACCTCGCCACGCTCCACACGCATGAATGGGGCATAGTAGGCATCCACCCCGCCAAACACCTCGTGCTGCGCCATGCGCCACACATTATCGGTCACTCCTTGCAGCGGTGCCGCAAGCACTGGTATATTATGATTGTTCTTTACTTGTTCCATCATGCCACAAAGGTAATCATTTTCCGCAACACTATCTGCAACGGAAAAATGGAAAACTTGGAAAAAGCAAAAAACTGCGTTTTTAACAAAATTTCATTCAAATATTTGCATATAACAAGAATGTGCCCGTATATTTGCGGCCAACAAATATCCAGAGATTATGAAAGTCATCATTGTTGGTGCCGATGCTATTGGAGCCCATCTTGCCGAACTGTTCTCCAAGATCAAGCAAAACATCATCGTCGTTGACGAGGATGAGGCTAAACTGGAGCGTATTTCATCGGATTGTGACCTCAAGACATTCCAATCGTCTTCAGATTCGCTCCTGCAGACGTTTAAGGATGCTGGCGTAAAGAACGCTGACCTTTTCATCTCGGTCAAGCGAGACGAAAACCTGAACTTGAACCTGTGTGTGCTCGCCAAGTCGATGGGTGCCAAACAGACCGTGGCAAGGGTGGAGAATGCCGAATTTACCCAGCCCCAATTCGTTGAGGCCTTCAAGAATGCAGGCGTATCGTCGATTATTTACCCTGACGACCTGGCCGCCCAGGACATTATTTCAGGATTAAAGATGTCGTGGGCACGTCAGCGCTGGGATGTGTATGGCGGAGCCCTCACGATGCTCGGCATCAAATTGAGGGAGGAGTGCTCCATTTTGGGCCGGCCGCTCAAGGAGATCAGCAAGCCTGACAACTCCTATCATGTCATTGCCATCAAGCGTGGCACTACCACCATCATTCCCAAGGGAGATGATATGCTGTTACCGGATGACTATGTGTATTTCATGACCACCAAGGACTTCATTCCCGAGATGAAGAGCCTCGTCGGCAAAGACCATTATCCAGACGTCAAGAACATCATCATCGTTGGAGGTGGAAAGACAGCGGTCCGTGTGGTTAACAAGTTGCCACGAGGAATGAAGGCCAAAATCTTTGAGACTAGTTTTGCCCGTTGCGAGGAACTCAACAGGATGATTGACACCAGCCGCGTGATGGTCATCAATGCAGACGGACGCTCGGTGGCCAATCTGCTTGAGGAAAACGTGAAACAGACGCAGGCTCTGGTGGCGCTCACAGGCAATGCCGAGGCCAACATCCTGACCTGCATGACCGCCCATGAGCTGGGTGTGAGAAAGACTGTAGCCATGATTGAGAACATGGATTACATGAGTATAGCCGGCAATACCGATATTGGAACCATTATCAACAAGCAGGCCTTGACCGCAAGCTACATCTATCAGTTGCTGCTCAACGGTGATGTGCGCAACATCCGTGACCTGTTGATGGTGAAGGCCGACGTTGCCGAGTTTAAGGCCAGCCAGGGCTCACGCGTCACGACCAAGCGCGTGCGTGACTTGGGGTTGCCCGATTCGGTGGAACTGGGCGGACTGGTGCGTAACGGCGTGGGAATGCTGATTAATGGCAATACGCAGATTCAGCCTGGGGATAATGTGGTGGTCTTCTGCCATGATACCGATATCAGCAAAATCGAGAAAATCTTTATCTGAGCAATGATTAACACCCGACTCATATTCAGGATTTTAGGCTCCTTGCTGAACATCGAGGCCGCTTTCATGCTGTTGTGCCTGATCGTGTCGCTGTACTGCGGTGAGAACGACTTGATACCGCTAGCTATCACGGTGGGTGTTACTCTGGTGGTTGCACTGTTGTTTGTGTTGCTGGGTCGTGGCGCGACCAATGCCCTCAGCCGTCGTGATGCCTACTTGCTCGTGACCGTCGTCTGGATTGCCTTCGCCGCATTTGGCTCGTTGCCGTTTTTGCTGGGCGGATATATAGACAATGTCTCGGATGCCTTTTTTGAAACGATGTCGGGTTTGACGACGACAGGTGCCACGACAATCGACCATGTGGAAGGAATGCCGCACGGGGTGCTGCTGTGGCGATCGTTGACCCAATGGATAGGCGGATTGGGAATTGTGTTCTTCACCATCGCCATTTTGCCCTCTTTTGTCGGCGGTTCGATCAAGATTTTTGCTGCCGAGGCCACGGGACCTGTCCAATCCAAGTTGCAACCCCGCCTCACGATGAGTGCTAAAGCCCTGTGGGGTTTATATCTGGTGCTCACTGCCGGTTGTGCGCTCTGCTTTTTTCTCTTTGGCATGGGCGTGTTTGATGCCGTCAATTATGCCATGACCATCACGGCCACTGGCGGCTTTGCGACCCATGACGCCAGTACGGGCTATTTCAATAATCCCGCCATTGACTGGACGGCTATCGTGTTCATGTTTATTTCGGGTGCCAGCTTTGCCTTGCTCTATGCCGCACTGTTCAAGGGCAAAATCAAGCATCTGCTCAAGAATGCCGAATTCCGTTTCTATACCTTGTTGGCTCTGATATCGTCAGCCATCATCGTGGCGTTCCTGTTGCGGTATAACGACTATTCGCTGGGCGATGCCATCAGGGTTTCGCTGTTCCAGGTGGTTTCTTTCCTCACCACAACGGGCATGTTCAACGAGGATGCCGCCCAGTGGCATCACATCACATGGGTGGTGTTGAGCCTGTGCATGTTCTTTGGTGGTTGTGCGGGAAGCACTGCGGGTGGCTTCAAGTGTGCCCGTGGTGTCATCGCCTTGAAAATCCTGCGCAACGAGATACTGCACCGCATTCACCCCAAGGCCATTCTCCCGGTCAAAGTCAACGACTCATCGATCAACGCTTCGGGCCAGATTACTTTGATAGCGTTCCTGATGGTTTATTTTGTGCTGTGTTTTATCTCCTATTTCATCATGATTCTGGTGGGGGTGGATAGCACTAATTCGTTTACCATCGCCTTGAGTTGTGCCAGCAACGTGGGGCCCACACTGGGATTGGAAATTGGGCCGACGATGTCCTGGAGCATCCTGCCCGCGTTTGTCAAGTGGATTCTCTCTGCCCTCATGCTGATGGGAAGGCTTGAGATTTTCACGGTTTTGGTCATCTTCACACCGGCATTCTGGAAGAATAATTGATGGTCAAAATCACTTTTTCCCGAAAAAATTTGGTCGGTTCGGGAATTGGTTGTACCTTTGCACTCGCTTTTGCAATGATGGCGGGATAGCTCAGTCGGTTAGAGCGTCGGATTCATAACCCGGAGGTCCTGAGTTCAATTCTCAGTCCCGCTACTTTAAAGGGGTCGCACCAATTGGTGCGGCCCCTTTAAGTTTAAAGTTTAAGGTTTAAAGTTTAATGATTCGATTCATAACTTTTACGCAGTCCGCTTATTAGGCGCGATGTCTCTTTGAACAAAGGCTTAACATTATTCAATTCATCGGCAGTGATATATCCTAACTCTGACGCTATTAGCAGCTGACAATAAGTTTCGGTCAAGGAGCCAAACGCTATCTCAAGAAAATGATTTTTCTCTTTCATGGATGCTCGTCCAGTTCCTTCGGCAATATTTGAGGAGATGGAAATAGCAGCCCGTCTTATTTGGCTACTTAGAGCATACTGTTCATGTTGTGGAAACTTAGCGGCAAGTGAATATACAGCAAGAGTCAGCTTTTTCGCCTTCCTCCATGCTATAAGTTTCTCAAATTGAAAGACTTCCACAACCTCTATTCTTTAAACTTTAAACTCTAAACTTTAAACTCTAATTACATGTACAGTTTCTGGTTTTCGAAGTCTACTTCGCGGTCGAGTAGGGTGACGAAGTCGTCGAGCACGTCGCGGTCGATGTCGCCCAGGGTGAACTCGTTCTCGGCATCCTCGCGGATAAGGGCGATCCACTCGCGACGGGCGGTCACGTAGTCCTGATGGATACGCTCTACGGCCTCTTCAGTCAGTTCGTCAATACCGTAGTAGTCCAGGATGATGCGGTAACTCCAAGACCAGCGTAACTCGTTGTAGTTGGCATGGAGGTCCTTGAAATGGGCGTTGACAGCCTCGATGCTGTCGAGACGGCCACTGATGATGTCGTCAATGATCTTGTCCTCGGCACTCTGCGGCATGAGCAGGCCCATCAGGTCTATCCAGTTACCTTCGCCAGCGGTAGTGACGGGAGGCACGGGTTTGTGACGCTTGAGCACGGCACCCATGTAGATGCGCAATGCCATGTCATAGTATCTGATACCCTTGTGGAGCAAGGGGGCCTTGATGACATACTCGTGGTAGTTGTAGGTGCTCACGTTGTCGCCGCTGGCGGCGCGCAGGTTTTCCAGAATCTTTTTGCCTCGTAGCACCTCGCTGATGGTGAACGGACTGAGCCAGTCGAAGTTGACCACACTGCGATGCTCGCCACGGTAGCGCTTGTCACGCTTGGGCCACTTGCGGATGTCACGGTACAATCCCACAGTGGCGAAGTTGCGGCCTGGCTTGAGGTACATCGTGTCGCCATAGGCGATGAGGTAAGAGAAGGGAAGGTCACGCGTGTCGGGGTGGTACATCAGTTTGCCGAACAGGACACTGAACGAGCCGATGTTGGCGGGCAGCAGCAGGTAGGCTCCGCTCGCGGTCTTGCATCCGCGTTCCAGGGCGCCGTGGTGCATGGGACCCATCTTGTAGGCATGGTTGCTGAAGTTGGTCGCCGAGCCCGCGTTGTAGAACGAGAACATGGCACCAATGAGCAGTGAACTCTTGTGATGGCTCACCGTGAACGGGCCGCAGAAGGCAGCGCAGGCCTCACCGTTTGACATATAACTGTTGGCGAAGAATACGCTGCTTGCCGCCGTGAAACCATTCTCCAGGTGGCAGGATTCGCCCACAAAGCAGTCGGTCAACTTGACACTGCCATTGAGGCGTGACCCGCCGCTGATGATGGTGTTCTCGCAGATGACACCCGTGCGGATGACGATGGGATTCTCTATCGTACTGCTGATGGTGCAGTTGCTTAACCTCGACACGCCACAGATCTGGCAACCGTCATCAACGATGGTGTTGATGATGACTCCCGTGTTGATGATGCGCACCTGATTGCCGATGGTGCTGCAAGCGGGACGCGCGTCGGCCACAGCTTTTTCCACCATCCGCTTGATGGCCTCCATCATCGGCTTGTTGTCACCATGCTTGACCATGAGAGCGGCCAGCTGGCTATTCAGTTCGTTGAGTAGCAACAAGTTGCCGTCGCCCACCTCGTTGAGCACGGCAATGGTGTGGCCCTGCCCGTAATTGGGCTGGCCCTTGGTGTCTATGGTGCTCACGTTGGAAATATAGCATCCGTCGCCAATGCTGACATTGTTCAGGTAGTTGCCGATGTTCTCAATCAGGCAGCCGTCACCGATGGTCACGTTGCGCAAGGTAGCATTATAGATACCGCAGTTCTTCACAAAGCCCTCGGTAATCTCGACTGTACCTTTGCTATTGCCAAGTTTTGCCCAGCCATAAAATTGTACACGATGACAACGCTTAACGTCAAAGTCATCTGTCACTTGTATCTCGTTCCAGTCTTGTGCCCAACAGTCATTTCTTTTCAAGGATTCGATTTGTTGGTCCGTCAAATGGAGGTATTCTTTTTTCATGTTTATAGATGATAGTATTGATAAATTGGGCGCAAAGGTAGTGTTTTTGAATAATACAAAATTACAATCCCTATCATTTTAACGTCTGATAGGG
>JAEEGF010266147.1_pt1 | contig 12169 bp, 11 predicted proteins | sample 9134171 | NCBI WGS metagenome assembly JAEEGF01 (sample SAMN16246542, study PRJNA631951) | gut metagenome | biome: gut microbiome; feature: rumen; material: AP-attached | host: Bos | place: Iran: Karaj | collected 2018-10 | reverse complement strand
GAGCCACCTATGTTCGTAGAGCTTCAGATTACAGATACAGAGCCAGGTTTCAAGGGCGATACAGCTACAGGTGCTACAAAGCCAGCTACAGTTGAGACAGGTGCTGTTGTATACGTACCACTTTTCGTAGAGAACGGTGAGACAATCAAAATCGATACAAGAACAGGAGAGTACTTATCAAGAGTTTAATCTTGTAAGTAATTGACTATGGATTATAGAGAATACCCACTTTCAGAGCTTTTGAAAAATCGTAAAATTTTTACAGTGTTTGATGAAGAGTTCCAAAAAGGAACCTGGTTAGATGCAACAGCGCTTCTCAGAAGCGAAAGCACTATTAACCAGCTCTACAGGGATGGCACTGTCCCTCGGGAAACACTGGATAAGATAGTGGCTAGACTCTCTAAATAAGATTTTTAAGAACCTTGGTTTTATACCAGGGTTCTTTTTTTAAATACTCATATTTGGTATTATAGGCATATAAGGAGGGACTAATGATGTTTATTACAGACACAATAAAATACATTGGCTGCGACGATAAAACTATCGACTTATTTGAAAGCCAGTACCCAGTACCAAATGGAGTTTCATATAATTCATATGTTATATTAGACGATAAAATTGCTGTTATGGATACAGCAGACCCACGTGTTTCTGATCAGTGGCTTGCAAATCTTGAAAGAGAATTGGCTGGGCGCACACCAGATTATCTGGTGGTTTCACATATGGAGCCAGATCACTCAGGCTCTATAAAAATATTCTTAGAAAAATATCCTGACGCAACGGTGGTTGGCAATGCAAAGACATTTCCAATGATGGGACAGTTTATGGATGCTGGTCTCTTTGAAAATAGAAAGATGACAGTGGCAGAAGGCGATAAGCTTTCCCTTGGAAGCCATGAGCTTACATTTGTGATGGCACCTATGGTGCACTGGCCAGAGGTTATGGTAGAGTACGAATCGAAAGAAAAGGTGCTTTTCTCTGCTGATGGCTTTGGAAAGTTTGGAGCTCTTGATGTGGACGAACCATGGATAGATGAGGCCCGTAGATATTATCTTAATATTGTGGGTAAGTATGGTGCATCAGTGCAGGGACTGTTGAAAAAGGCGGCGTCTCTTGATATTGAGAAAATTTGTCCATTACATGGCCCAGTATTAACAGAAAATTTACAGTATTATGTTAATCTATATGATGTTTGGAGTAGCTATAAGCCAGAGGAGGAAGGTGTGCTTATTGCCTGTGCATCCATCCATGGTAATACCAAAAAGGTAGCATTAAAGCTTCAGGAAAAGCTAGAAGCTGCTGGCGTAAAGACACAGTTTATGGACTTAACAAGAGACAGCATGTCAGAGGCAGTAGCTCGAGCCTTTTATTGGGACAAAATGGTATGCTTGGCATGCACCTATGACGGTGGTTTATTCCCACCTATGGGCGACTTTTTGCATCACCTTACAGCAAAGGCTTATCAAAACCGTAAGGTCGCCTTCGTAGAAAATGGCACCTGGGCTCCACAGGCAGCAAAATGCATGCGTGCAATCTTGGAACCTATGAAAAATCTTGAATTCGTGGAACCTGTGGTATCCATCAAATCTGCAATGCAAGATGACTCCGTACTTGATGTTTTAGTAAATGAACTACAGTAACTATAAATCTTAGATGAGGCAGTAGCAAACAAGCTCTGAGTGTTACTCCTGAGCCAATCTCGCGAAGGAGTAATACTCAGGCTTGTAAGCGTAACTGCCGGAGTGGAGGGGGTTATGGCAGTAGAAGTTAATCACAGAAAAGTAGCTATTGTTGGTGCAGGTTTTGTAGGTTCAGCCACCGCGTTTGCATTGTCCCAGAGCGGCCTGTTTTCAGAGATGGTTCTTATTGATGCAGACCATGACAAGGCTGAAGGTGAGGCTATGGATATTTCCCATGGCGCTCCATTTACAAAGCCTATTAAGATTTACGCAGGAGATTATGATGATGCGGCAGATGCAGCAGTATGTGTAGTTACTGCTGGCGCAGGCCAAAAGCCAGGAGAAACCAGACTGGACCTTGTGCATAAGAATGTAGGCATTTTCAAGTCTATTATTCCTGAGATTGCAAAGCGCGATTTCGGTGGAATCCTTCTTATTGTGGCAAATCCTGTTGACGTGCTTACACTGGCTGCACTTAAGCTTTCTGGCTTGCCAGAAAATAGAGTAATCGGTTCTGGCACAGTCCTTGATTCAGCCCGTCTAAAGACTGAACTGGGCGAGCACCTTGGTATCGATAGCCGTTCAGTTCATGCATTTATTATTGGTGAGCATGGAGATAGTGAAATCGCAGCATTCTCAAGTGCTAATGTTTCGGGAATCCCTGTAAATGATTTCTGCGAGATGAGAGGTCATTTCGAGCACAAGAAATCGGAAAAGGAAATCGCTGAAAGGGTTAAAAATGCGGCATATGAGATTATCAAAAGAAAGCATGCCACATACTATGGCGTGGCGGTTGCTGTAAGACGTATCTGCGAAGTTATCATTCGCGATGAAAAATCGATCCTTCCTGTTTCATCAATGATGCATGGGGAGTATGGAATTGAAGGTGTGTGCCTTTCAATGCCAGCGGTAGTTGGTGCAGAGGGACTTGAGACAAAGGTTCCAATTTCTCTTGATGATGAAGAAATCAAGGCTTTACAGGAATCCGCAAAGACCTTAAAAGAGGTTGTAAATACAATAGAATGGTAGATTTAAGAGCGTTCAACTTAGTTGGACGCTCTTTTTGTTTGACTATTATGTGATTTATTACTTAAAAAAATGTGAAAAGCCTCAAATTAGTAAGCTCCTACATTATAATTACTGTATCTAGCTGTATATGTGTATTAATATACGTTGATTAAATATATGGAGGTTTGAGGTATGAAGGCTAGTACAAAGGAGAAAGGCACAATTGCTGGCGCACTTAGAAAGTTTTCCGGTTTCACCATTCAGATGTTTATGGTCAGCGGAATAATCATTGCATTATTCCTTGGCATTATTTTTGCAAACATCTACAGCTTTTACAATGTGCAGTTTGTAACTGAAAAGTATCAGATGGAAATCAGAAAGGACGTGCAGACAATTAATAAACGTCTTTTATTTGCTATCTGTTCAAAGGATGCAGATGTTACTGCAGCCCAAAAGGAAGACTTGGAGAAGCGCTTCCCTAAGATTGAAGGATACTTTGAGACATTGTCAAAGAACCTTAATGATGAAGCCTTTGGTGCGCAGCTTACTACTAATTGGAAAGCTTTTTCAGATGCTTCCTTTGAAATGCTTGCCTTGGTTGAATCAGGAGATGCCACAGGTGCTCTTGAGTATTATAATTCTACATTAAACGATGTGTCTGAGACGCTAGCGGATTCCCTTGATGCTTTAGGCGAAAGGGCCGAGACAGCAGCCGCAGGCAAATATCAGACTATCCTTATATTTATCGTTTGTACACTTGGACTTATTATCATTGGTGTAATGACAATGATTATTATGAATACCAGAAGCACTAGGTCGCTTGTAGGCGAAATCGAGGCTGACCTTGATATACTTGCAAAGGCATCTGAAGAGATTGCGAATGGTAATGTTCACGTAGATATCGACTACAGAGCAAACAACGAAATCGGCAAGGTGGCTCACCAGCTTCGCAAAGCCGTAACAGCTCTAGCCTTCTGTATAGATGAGATTTCCCAAAAGATGTCTACAATGGCATCTGGAAACTTTAATATTAGCTTTGAGCAGGATTTCTTTGGAGACTTCAAGGAGATTCAAAATTCCATCGAATTATTCTCAAAGGATATTTCTGATTCAATGACAGAAATTATGGAGGTTTCTGACATGGTATCTGATGGTGCTAATCAGATTGCCGGAGCAGGTCAGAACCTTGCAGATACAGTTACATCTCAGGCAAATATCGTAGAGGATCTTTCAGTTACTGTATCTCAGATTACCGACCAGATTTCTACAAATTCTACCGATGCAACTTCTATTTCAAAAGAGGTTGAGGTGGTTGCTGAAAATATCGTAGAAGGTAACAAGAGAATGCAGGATGTTGTAAATGCAATGGATGCAATTTCTAGTTCTTCACAGGAGATTTCAAAGATTATCGATACAATCAATGCCATTGCAGATGAGACAAACCTTCTTTCACTAAATGCTTCTATTGAGGCGGCTCGTGCAGGTGAAGCAGGTAAGGGTTTTGCCGTTGTTGCTGGTGAGGTATCAAAGCTTGCAGGTCAGACAGTTGAGGCTGCTCAAAATACTGCAGAGCTTATCAATGCATCACTTCGCAATGTACAGGAAGGTATTTCAATTGCCAACGATACTGCTGATAAGCTAAATGGTATGGTTGATCAGGTACAGAGCATTGCCGACAAGGTAAAGGTGATTGCAGAGGCATCAAATACTCAGGCAGCATCTGTAAAGGAAATGTCAGCAGACATCAACGAAATTTCTTCTGTTGGCCAGAACAACGCAGCTACTTCAGAAGAGTCACTTGCTCTTAGCTACGAAATGAACGAGCATGCTAATTCTCTTAAGGGCTTAGTTGAAAAGTTCGAATTAAAGAAATAATTATAGGTTAGAGATGACATATAACACCCCTCACTTTTTAATAGTGGGGGGTGCTTTTTTGTGCGATTTAGGATAATATTAGAAAAGATATTTTTAATTGGGAGAGGGTATAATGGTTTATAAATTTAAAGAGTACAAAGCGCCTGAAATCTTGGAAAATCACTTGAAGCTAGGAGGTAAGGATGCTTTAGGCAATCATATAGAAGTTACCAGCGGCTATATTAAAAAGAATGGTAAGCCTTCTATGGCTGTTATGGGAGAGATGCATTTTTCCAGAGTTCCAAGGGAGCAGTGGAAGAAAGCTCTGCAGCTTATGAAGGAGGGCGGCATTGATATTGTTGCCACTTATATCATTTGGATTTACCACGAAAGAGAAGAAGGTCAGTTTGACTGGACTGGCGATAACGACTTAAGAGCTTTCTGTGAGCTTGCTACAGATGTAGGCCTGGAAGTCTGCGTTAGAATAGGCCCTTGGTGCCATGGCGAGGTCAGAAACGGTGGCCTGCCAGATTGGATTTTACAAAAAGGATTTGCTGTCAGAACAAACGACAGCCAGTATTTAACATACGTAGAAAGATGGTACAAGCAGATTGCTGCACAGATTACTGGAGCAGTTACTATGTGCCAGCTGGATAATGAGCTGACAGATCAGCCAGAGCATCTTCTTAAACTTAAGGAAATGGCCATCGCTGCAGGTATAAGAGTTCCTGTTTATACTGTTACAGGTTGGAATTCTGTTAGCGGTGCACGTATCCCAGTGGATGATGTGCTTCCTACATTTGGTGGATACTGTGACGCTCCATGGGATGAGGGCACTGAGGAACTTCCACCTTGCACAAGATACTACTTCACTGGTATTAGAAATGATTCAGCTATCGGTAAGGATTTGATAAAGGATAGCGAGTCAGACGGCTGGAGACTGCCATATGAAAGATACCCATATGCCACCTGCGAAATCGGCGGCGGTCTAATGGATACTTATCATCGACGCTATCAGATTCGTGGCAAGGATGTATATGCCATGACCATGATTATATTATGCGAGGGTGCTAATCTTTTAGGCTATTACATGTACCATGGCGGCCTTAATAAGGTGGCTCCAGAATATACATTGCAGGAGTCAAAGGAGACAGGATATCCAAATGATTATCCATATATTTCCTACGATTTCCAGGCTCCAATTTCCAGCTACGAAGAAACAAGAGAGTCCTACGACCTGCTCAATCTCCTCCACTTGTTTGTTCATGAGTATGGACAAAAGCTTGCTACCATGACCTATGTGGAGGCCAAAACGGCGCCTTCCCTTGGCAGCCTGTCAGGGCTTCGCTACGGCATGAGAAGAGATGCAAACAGTGGATTTGTTTTTGTAAATAATTATCAGAGACTACACGAGCTTGCCCAGATTAAAGATGTGACAATAGACACAGGCGATGTGCAGTTCCCTACCATAGATGTGCTTCCAGATGTAAGCTTTTTCATGCCATTTAACATGGATATGGGAAATGGCGTAGTTCTTAAATATGCAACTGCTCAGCCACTTTGTAAGAGCGGTGACACATGGCTGTTTTTAGAGATTCCTGGAGTAAAGCCTGTATTTGAATTTGCAGATGTATCTAAGACCTGCACAGTGATAGTGCTTAACATCGAAGAGGCAAAGCTCCTTCGAAAGGTAGACGGAAGAGCATATTTTGTAGATTATCCAGGAAAGACCCTGTCAGATTTACTTTCTGCAAAGGACAATGACTACACACTTGAAAAGCTTGATGGCCCAGCCTTTGAAATTCCAGAAATGTTTAAAAAGGAGCTTGAGTACAAAAACGCTCCAATAACCTGGTACAAGGTTACAGCAGAGGGGGATGATGGCTTCGTAGATATTGATATAAAAGGCGATGTAATGCAGTTGTATGCAGATGGTAAATTAGTGGAGGATGATTTTTACCATGGTATGCCATGGAGATTACCTAAGAAGTTAATTACCAATGATGCTTATATTGTGGTATCAGATGCAAATTCTAACATTTATCTTGAAAAAACCTTTGCCTTATACAATTAAATTAAGTATCATATATTAAGTTTGAAAATTAAAGAAACGAAAGATAGGAGAGAGATAATGTTAGAGAAAAACCTTACAGAGGTGTACACAAAGTTTAAGATTCATTTTTATCAGCAGATGTTTCAAAAGCTTCACTCAAGAGAGACCTCACTTACTATTGTTGAATTGTTTTGTGTAGAGATTATCCATTTCCTGGATAACCCTACTATCAAAGAGTTCGCTGAGTTTATAGGTATTTCATCACCTAATGCAGCATACAAAATCAGCTGCCTTATCGACAAGGGTTATATTGAGAAGGTTCAGTCCACAAGCGATAGAAGAGAGTTCCATCTTCACGTTACTGACAAATACCTAGAATATCTCAATCTTTCTCAGGGGTATGTAAGCAAGGTAGCAAAGCGTTCAGAGGAGTTCTTCTCACCAGAACAGATTGATACCTTTAACGATATTCTCACTGGAATATCATCAGAGCTTATGCACGAAGTAGATATGCCTGTTCAAATTTAATATTAGGAATCCCTGCCAAATTGGCAGGGATTTTTTTGTGGAAAATTCTTGTCTTTTTTAATGGAAAAACTTGTAAAAGATACGCCAAACAAATTATTTTGTGGTATAGTATAATTTGTGAAAAATGTGACAATGGGCCCTAATTATCCTTAGTTAAGGAGTTTTATATAAAGGGATCCAAAGTAAAAGGAGGAAATAAGGATGGAAATGTTAGTAACAGCTTTAATCTGTTTACCATTTCTTTGGGCGATTTTGCCTGCAGTTATTCATAACTCAAAATGCAGAGCATTCTTCGTCTACTTAGGTTGTGGAATCGTTATTGTTCTTTCGGTTGTTACAGCTGTTCAGTGGTTCTTGGCAGGGGGCCAGGCACTGAGTTTTGATTTGCCATATTCTGAGGTATTTGATCACGTTATCTTAGTTGGCGATCTTTTCTTAATGTGTTTAATCACATATCTTTCATTCAAGTACAAAAAGGGGGTTATCTCTCTTCTTGCAATCGTGCAGACTATTCTCGTTGCAGCACTTGAATTGTTTGGACCTAAGGTAGAAGAGCTTCCAGCGCTTCGCTTTGACTGGCTCACACTTGTTATGATTCTTATCATCGGTGTAGTAGGTTCATTAATCGGTATCTATGCAGTAGGTTACATGCATGGTTATCACATCCATCATCACAAGGAGCTTACAGACAGACGTAGCTTTTTCCTTGCAATGATTTTTGTGTTCTTCGGAGCAATGTTCGGCCTTGTATTTTCACAGAGCCTTATCTGGATGTATTTCTTCTGGGAAATCACATCAGTAACATCATTCTTGCTCATCGGCTATACTCGCACAGAAGAAGCTATCGACAATTCCTTCAAGGCATTGTGGATGAACCTTCTTGGTGGTTGCGGTATTGCAGCAGCAATCGCAGTTGGTATCTTAGTATTCCACACTGTAAATCTTTATCAGCTTATTGATATTGCAATCCTTGGTAAATTAATGGGAATCACAAGCACACTTGCTTTACTTCCAATTGCTTGCCTTGCATTTGCAGCACTTACAAAGTCAGCTCAGTTCCCATTCTCAGGATGGTTACTTGGAGCCATGGTAGCACCTACACCTTCATCTGCACTTCTTCACAGTGCAACAATGGTAAAGGCTGGTGTATATCTCCTTATTCGTATTTCAATCGCAATGGCAGACAACTATGTTGGTAACATGGTAGCTCTTGTGGGTGGCTTTACATTCCTTGCAGCTTCATGCCTTGCTATTTCAGTTTCAGATGGTAAAAAGGTACTTGCTTACTCTACAATCTCTAACCTTGGCCTTATCGTTGCATGTACAGGCTGTGGTTATGAGGAGACAATCTGGGCAGCAGTATTCCTTGTAATTTTCCACGCTGTTTCAAAGTCAATGCTCTTCCAGTGCGTTGGTGCAATTGAAAACACAACAGGAAGCCGTGATGTTGAGGATATGCAGGGTCTTATCTCAATCTTCCCTAAGCTTGCTGTTGTTCTTATGATTGGTATCGCAGGAATGTTCCTTGCACCATTTGGTATGCTTATTTCTAAGTGGGCAGCACTTAAGGCATTCATCGATACAAGCTCTGTTTATGTATCTACACTTATGGTACTTTTCATCTGCTTCGGTTCAGCTACAACAATGTTCTACTGGACAAAGTGGATGTCAAAGATTCTTGGTGCTTCACCACGTGAAAAGTCAAGAGACCTTACAAAGAAGAACGAGTACATCTCAATGTTCTTCCATGCATTTATGATGATTGCACTTATTCTTGGTTTCCCATGGCTTTCAGCAAACGTGCTTAAGCCAATGACAAACGAGATGTTTGGCACAGATGTACAGGTTATTTCATACCAGAACATCATCATCATGATCGTATTACTTGTTGGTGTATTCCTTATCCCACTTTGCAACTATGTTCTTACAAAGAATACAAAGGCAAAGCAGGTTATCACTTACATGGGTGGTGCCAACTGCGGAGACAACTTCAACTTCGTTTCATCTACAGGAGATCCAAAGGAGATGCATATCTCTAACTTCTACATGGATGAAATCATGGGCGAGAAGAAGTTATTCACACCAGCAATTATGATTTCAACTGTTATCATCATTGTTTACATGATTATTGTGATAGGAGGTGCATTCTAATGGAGTTAAGTACACGTTTAATACTTGCAGGATGTTATCTCATTTTGGCACCATTCGTAATTGGTTTATTAGATGGTTTCGATAGAAAGATTTCTGCTCGTATGCAGGGCAGAAAAGGACCATCAGTACTTCAGCCATTCTATGATTTAAAGAAATTATTCGAGAAGGAATTCTTAACAGCTAACAAGGCACAGCTTTTTATGATTCGTTCATACTTAGTATTCATCGCTTTGTCAGGTGTGCTTTTCTTCGGAGGATTCGACATTTTGCTTGTTGTATTTTCACTTTCTACAGCAGCAATGTTCTTAATCCTTGCTTCTACAGCAACACATTCACCATACAGCTCACAGGGTACACACAGAGAGCTTGTACAGATTATGTCATGCGAGCCAATGGAGCTTTTAGTAGCTGTAGGTTTTTACCTTGCAATTGGTACATTCAATGTCAGCGAAATCGTAAAGACAGATGTTTCACCAATCGCATTCCTTCCTGGATTTTTCGTAGGATTTGTATTTATCCTTACAATCAAATTCAGAAAGTCACCATTTGATATTGCTACATCTCACCATGCACATCAGGAAGTAATCAAGGGTGTTACTTCAGAGATGGTTGGTAAAGAGTATGGTATGGTTACACTTGCTGAGTGGTACGAGAATGCAATTCTTCTTGGTATAGTAGGATTGTTCTTCCTTAACTCAAACCCAGTTTCAATTGTGGCAGCTATCATTGCAATCCTTGTTGTTTGGTTCCTTGAGATTCTCATCGACAACACATCGGCAAGAGTTAAATGGCAGCTCATGCTCAAGCTTGCTTGGGGCGTAACAATTGTTGCAGCAGGAATGAATCTCTTATTACTTGAGATTATTCGTGGATAGGAGGAATTAAAATGAGTACAATACATAAATCGCCATGGCTCCTTCACTATGATGGAAGTAGCTGTAATGGATGTGATATAGAAGTTTTAGCATGTACTACACCAGTTTATGATGTTGAGCGTTTCGGCGTTATCAACACTGGTAACCCAATGCATGCAGATATTTTCCTTATTACTGGTGGTATCAATTCTCAGAACGCTTCAGTTGTAAAGCAGATCTATGACCAGATGCCACAGCCAAAGGTTGTTATTGCTGTTGGTACATGTGCATGTACTGGTGGTATTTTCAAAGAGTGCTACAACATCAAGGGTGGTGCAGACACAGTTATTCCTGTAGACATTTATGTTCCAGGTTGCGCTGCTCGTCCAGAGTCAATCATCGATGGTGTTGTAAAGGGCGTTGCTCTTTTCAAGGAAAAGGCTGAAGCTCTTAAGGCTGCTGAACAGGCAAATTAGTAGGAGGATATTATGCAGGAAATTAAAAAAGATATGTATTTAATTGATAAGGCAGAGCTCCTCCAGGTTATCATGGAGAAAAAGAATGCTCTTTGGAGACTTTGCCAGATTTGCTGCTCATTCCCAAAGGCAGAAAATCACTACGAAGTAACATATTCATTTGCTAATGGATATGACTTTGCAAACTATCGTCTTATTGTTGAAAAGGACGAGGATGTTCCTTCAATCTCTCGTGTATACAAGTCAGCTATCTACTATGAGAACGAGATGCACGAGCTTTGGGGACTTAATGTAGAAAATATTAAATTGGATCTTCACGACAAGCTTTATCGTATTGACGTAGAGACACCATTTATTGAAAAGGAGGACAAGTAGCATGGGAAAGAGAAGTATCGTACCTTACGGCCCACAGCACCCTGTTCTTCCAGAACCTATTCATCTTGATTTAGTACTGGAGGACGAGAAGGTTTTAGCTGCTATTCCTTCTATTGGATTTATTCACAGAGGTCTTGAGAGCCTTACAAGCAAAAAGGATTTCAATGAGATGGTATACGTTGCAGAGCGTATCTGCGGTATCTGCTCATACATGCACGGCATGGGCTACTGTATGGCACTTGAGGATATCATGAACGTAGAGGTTCCTCGTCGTGCAGAGTTCCTTCGTGTTATCTGGAGCGAAATGAGCCGTCTCCACAGCCACTTATTATGGCTTGGTCTTCTTGCTGATGGATTCGGATTCGAGTCACTTTTCATGCATTCATGGAGACTTCGTGAGCGTATCCTTGATATGTTCGAGGCATCTACTGGTGGACGTGTTATCTTCTCAGTTAACACAATCGGTGGTGTTTTAAAGGATATGCCAAACGATATGCTTAAGGATTTCGTTCGTCAGCTTGACGAAATGGAAAAGGAAATCCGCGAGACAACAAGCATCTTCCTTAACGATTACACAGTAAAGAGCCGTCTTGTAGACGTAGGTATCCTTACAGGTGAGGATGCAATCCGCCGTGGCGCTGTTGGTCCTATGATGAGAGCATCTGGTATCAACGTAGATATGAGAAAGAACGGCTATGCAGCTTACAATGAAATCGATTTTGAAGTAATCACATCTAACAAGTGCGATTCATACGCAAGATGTGAGGTTCGTATCGGAGAAATCTTCCAGTCAATCGATATCATCAGACAGGCTGTAGCAAAGATTCCTGATACAGAAATCAATACAAAGGTTACAGGCATGCCAAACGGTGAGTCAATCATCCGTGTAGAGCAGCCTAGAGGTGAGGCATTCTACCATGTACGTGCTAACGGCACAAAGTTCTTGGATAGATTCAGAGTCCGCACACCTACATTCGCTAACATCCCTGCTCTTACACAGACACTTCAGGGATGCCAGTACGGTGACGTGCCACTTCTCGTGCTTACTATTGACCCTTGTATTAGTTGTACTGAACGATAGGAGGAAAAACATGGGACAATTTTTACCATTTACTAAACAAGTTTTAAAGAACCTCTTTTCTGAGCCAGCTACAACTCAGTATCCTTTCGTACCAAAGGAGTACCCAGAAC
>JAEEGF011813858.1_pt1 | contig 12170 bp, 10 predicted proteins | sample 9134171 | NCBI WGS metagenome assembly JAEEGF01 (sample SAMN16246542, study PRJNA631951) | gut metagenome | biome: gut microbiome; feature: rumen; material: AP-attached | host: Bos | place: Iran: Karaj | collected 2018-10 | reverse complement strand
CCTTCGACGCCCTCATCGTCATCGGCTTCTTCTCGGTGCTGTGGGGATGGGTGCCCATGTCGCTCGAAATCGACCAGACGTTCATCGGTGCCATCCTGACGGTGATTGGTTACTCTATCAACGATAAGGTGGTGGTCTTCGACCGTATCCGTGAGAACCTCCGACTCTATCCCAAGCGCGACAAGAAGGAATTGTTCAACGCTTCTATCAACCAGACGCTGGCTCGTACCATCAACACGTCGGTGACCACCCTTGTGGTGTTGCTCACCATCTTCATCCTTGGTGGCGACAGCATCCGTCCGTTCTCCTTCGCCATGATTCTGGGTGTCATCTTCGGCACACTCTCCAGTATCTTCATCGCTGCTCCCACGGCTTACCTCATCCTGAGTCGCAAGCTGCCGAAGGAAGAGGCTGTTGAGAAGAAGTAAAGACAGTTTGTGAAACCATTTAGCCTCCGAATAGCTACGGCCATTCGGGGGCTTTTTCAAAACAAAGCAATATGCCGACACGATGCGAAAGACTATCGTAGCAGCATTCGCCCTGTTGGGCATGGTGGCCATGGGCTATTCGAAGCACAACCTGCTGGAAGAAGGCTATGCCATGAGCTACGAGAAGGGCCGTGTCGTCTCGAAAATAAAAAACGACGGATTTTTCACCTGCAGCGACGGCACTGTCCATCGGAACAGCAAATATGCTAAACTGACAGTCATCTTTTAAATAAATATGAGTATTATGAGAAAGCAATTCCTATGGATGTTTGCCGTCATCCTGACCCTCTGCGGCGCAAGTGTGTTGACAACCTCGTGTGGCGACGATGATGACGAAGCAAAGGTTGACCCCACCCAGGTGGTGGGGCAGTGGTATGCCGAGACGGCCATGAACGGCGAGGCGCAAACGCTCTATCCCAAAAGCAGCGACGAACCGGTGACTTTCAACAAAGTGAGCGTGGAGGTGAACTTCCTCCTCGACGGCAAGGGTACTTGGGCAGTGTACTACCTCAACGGCGACCAGCTGGTGAATGCCGACGGCTATTTCTACTCCAACTTTAATTACACCGTGGCCGACGACGGGACCATCACCATCAACCACACTGGAGTGGCGTATTCGAACGTGCTGGTCAGTTTCTCCTTTGCCGACGGAAGCATTCATGGCAACATCAACTTCAATGCCACGGTGCCTTTCAGCAGCGATTATGTGCTCAAACTCTCCTTCGCACCCATCACAGCTCAGCAGCAAGCCATTTTGAATACATTCCACGACATCATGAAAGCATTCCACGCTGCAGGCGATACCACCTATTCGATTAAGGAGATCTACGAAATGGTGTTCAATGTGAAGCAGTGGTTCGGCTACGCAGTGGCAGAGGAGTTTGCCAAGTCCTTCGTCGCCGAAGGCTACAACATCTTCATTCGCCCTGAAGGCATCTACTTTGGCGGCCATCTGGAGTCGCCCAACACTTATACCACATACGTTGTAGACTGGGAATACTTCATTGAGAAGTGGAGTGGTGAGTAGTGAGTGGTGAGAGGTGAGTGGTGAGAAATGCGGTAGCAAATTCTTCATTCTTCACTCTTCATTCTTCATTTGAAAAAAATGGCTATTAATAAAACAGAGAAATGAGAAAAAACATGCTATGGATGCTGACCGCCATCCTTGTCTTCTGCGGTCAGGCGATGCTTACCTCGTGTAGCGACGACGAGGAAACCATCGTGTTGTATCCCAACACATCGGTGAGTCTGGACTGCGTGAAGCCCAACTATCTGAAGGCTGGCGACAAGGTGGCGCTGATTTCGCCCTCGTATTATACGCCGATGGAGAATGTGGAGAAGACGGCCGACGTGCTCCGCAGCTGGGGCCTGGAGCCTGTGGTAGGCCCCAATGTGGGCAAGGTGGTCGATGGCCGCTATGCCGGAACGGTGGCCGAGCGCGTCAGCGACATCCGCTGGGCACTCAACGACCCCAGCATCAAGGCCATCATCTGCAACCGCGGCGGTTATGGCACCATCCAACTGATTAACCAGCTGACGCTTGACGAGCTGAAGGCATCGCCGAAATGGCTGGTGGGATTCAGCGACATCTCTACGCTCCACGGGTTGCTGAGCCGGGCGGGAGTGATGAGCATTCACGGCACCATGAGTTCGTTTCTGGCCAAAGGCGGCACCGACGCCACCAGCACGCTGATGCGCGACCTGCTGCTGGGCCAGGTGCCACGCTATGAGCTGCCCGCCCACAAGCAGAACATCGAGGGCAAGGCCAGCGGTGTGCTCGTAGGCGGCAACATCTGCACCTTCGCGCCCAACCTCGGTTCGCAAGCCGATGCCACGCGGGGCAAGGACCTCATCCTCTTCGTGGAGGAGGTGGAGGAGTCGATGCACAACATCGACCGCCAGATGCGCATCCTGCAGATGAACGGTGTGTTCGACCGTTGCAAGGGTGTCGTCCTCGGTGAGTTCACCGATTGCGGCAAGGAGTTCACCTACGAGAGCGTCGAAGCCATGCTCCACGACCTGCTGGCTCCATACCACATCCCCGTGCTCTGCGGATTCCCCGCTGGTCATGGCGACGTGAACCTGCCCTTGGTGATGGGCGCTCCCGTCACCATCGACGTGCGCAGCAACGGGGCCACACTGCAGTTCGACATCGACGGCACCCAGCATGAGGTGCGCACCGCCGATGTCATGGCCACGAAGACGCCAGCCAGCGTGCGCATGAGGTTGGCGGGAAAGATAGAATAGACCGACCAAGTGCTGGCCGCCAGGCCACGTTTCATAGCCTCCGAGGTTGCTGGTGGGCGCCTCGGGGGCTTTCTTTTTTTGATAGACATGAACAAGAAGATACTCTTTCTGCATGGCTTCTATGCCAGCGGCCAGTGTGTGCCAGCCGAGGCTTTGCGCCAGTCGTTTTTGGGTCGTGCAGAGGTGCTGACGCCCGACCTGCCCCTCCATCCCAACGAGGTCATCAGCCTTATCCGTGAGCTGATAGACCGCGAGAAGCCCGACCTCTTGGTGGGCAACAGCTGTGGCTCGTTCTATGCCCAGATGCTGGCTCCCGTGGCTGGCATCCCCGCCTTGCTGGGCAATCCGCACTTCCAGATGACCGCATTCCTGCGGCAGCGCATAGGCGAGCATCGGTATAAGTCGCCACGAAAAGACGGCAAGCAGCACTTCACCATCGACGAGGCTTTGGTAGAAGAATTTGCCGAGCTGGAGGCCATTCAGTTCCGCTCGGCACCCGTGGCGCTTGGCCCATCAGAGCACTGCTGTCATCCCTACGGCAAGGACTGCATCTGGGGGCTGTTTGGCGAGCAGGACACGCTGGCACACTTCGAACCGCTCTTTCTGCAGCACTACGTCCATTCGTATCACTTCCCCGGAAACCACACGCCAACGGCTGAGGAAGTGCGTGCTTGGTATGTGCCGTTGGCTGAGAAGATGCTGATGCAATATCCCCTGCCCGAAGACAGGGCGAAGCCATGAGTGAACGGCTATTCCCTATAATGATTATCCGCATGTACCCGATAGGCAGCCTGTAAGGCCAACAAGCCCTTAGCCCAGGGCATCGCCCTGGGTAGAAAGGATGCACAGCCAACGCCCTGAAAGGGCAAAAGCATTGTTTCCTATTGGGGCTTTTGCCCTTTCAGGGCGAAACTGGCGGCTCCCCTTACCCAGGGCGATGCCCTGGGCTAAAAGCTCATTGCCCCTTCGGGGCGCTATCGGGTGATTGCGGATAATCATTTATCATTTAATGGCGACTAATGAATGAAAACAGGTTGGCAGCGGCCGCTGCCATCATTGTCCCCGCCCGCCGCCAACCTAAAAAGCATGGCCTTTTTCCCGCTCTGCCGTCACCTGTTCCCAATTTGAAGTGGCCAAAAAAACTAAAGGGGCAGAGACAAACGACAAATACGAATGAACCAGATGCCCAAAGCTTTAGCAGACTAAGCCTCACCATCCCTTGTACTACTCTTACACACATTTGCCAGAGTATCTCCGCTGCTCCCCCGTAACGAGAGAGGCTGGAGCGGGGGGATTCCCCCTGCATCTTTAGGGGAAACACTACGTCGATTTAGGAATAATCCCGGCACTTTCGGCCCCTCCTGTTCGTCAATGATAGTGAGAAAAGGAAACAAAAACGTTTAACTTAAAGAATAGGAGATACAACTATGAAGAAGATTTTTACCCTGGCAGTGATGATGGTCATGACCATCTCGGCCAACGCAATGAGCTACACGACGGCAAAGAAGGAGGCCCTGTTCCTCAGCGACAAGATGGCCTACGAGCTGAGCCTCACCGATGCACAGTATGATGCCGTCTATGAGATCAACCTCGACTATCTGCTGAGTGTCGACAGCTATGCTGACGCTTACGGAGGCTGGTGGAACCGTCGCAACGCCGACCTGAAGTATGTGCTGACGGCTTGGCAGTACGAGAAGTTCATCGCTGTGAACTACTTCTATCGCCCCGTGGCATGGAACGCTGGAGCCTGGACCTTTGCCATCTATGGCCACTACACCAACAGGAACCATTTCTACAAGGGACATCCCTCGGTGTTCGTGCACTACAAGGGTGGCAACAACCGCAAGAGCCACCACTTCTATGCCAACTGGCGGAGAGACCATCCTACTGTAAACCACCACAACAGCAGAGGCTGGCGTGATGCAGGAAACGCAAATGTTATGCCGCACAGGGCTGGAGGAAGGGGCCAAGTCACCACTCCCAACCATCGCACCGCACATAACACGAGCCGCTCCTCGGGAAGCTTTGGGGCAGGTCGCCACTAATCCATTAATCTCTCTATATGCCTTCGAAAGGAGGACCCTCGCAGGGAGCTTCAGCAATGAGGCTCCCTGCTTGCAGTATAGACTCCAGCAGCAGACCCACCCCCATCCCCTCCCTGTGAGGGAGGGGCGTATATAGATTTGCTATGTAATGATTGAACAATCAATTTTGCCTTGCAAGCGACCTAAGGTCGAGCGGGCAAAACTGTCTCAGAATGCAATTTGTATGCTCTACGCAATCGCAGCAAAAGCCCCGGAGGGGCTATTGTGGGGGATGCCTTTACAGGGGCGATGCCCCTGCCTGTATTCCGCCGCCCCTCCGGGGCTTCTGCGTTCATCATAATCGTCCCCGCTCGACTTTAAGTATTGCAAGGCATGGAATTGTTTATACCATTGCTATAGAAAGGAAACCGCAAAACTATATACTCCCCTCCCTCACAGGGAGGGGGTGGGGGAGGGTCTGCTGTGGGGGTGTGTCTTTTTTTATTTCCCCCACTGCTCATCGAGGAAGGCCAGGCGCTTCTTGAACCAGTCCTTCAGTGTTTGTATCTCTTCGTCGTAGGATGCCACGGTGTAGGCGGCGAAGAAGGCCACGGGGTTGGCGTTGCCGCCGAAGCCCCACATGGGCCAGCCGCCATTGCTCTGCTGTGGCTGCGAGTTGCTGGCCAGCAGGTTGTGGTATTTGGCATAGTGGCGCTCGCGAGCCTCGCTGAGCAGCTTGGCGTAGGAGTCGAGAAAGCGGTTGATGTTCTTCTGGCTGATGATGGTGCGGCGCAGCTGGGCGTAGCGGGCGCGCACCTGCTTCATGAAGGCGGGGTCCTGCGTGAGTTTCTTCCAGAAGGCGGGCGTGGGGTTGGTGGTGCATCCCTCGTAGACCCATGCTTGCTCGTCGTTGGCATTGCAGAAGTTGCAGTTGCCGTAGGCCAGGTTGTAGTCCCACACGGGGCCTGCCTTCATCTTCGCCTCGGTGCCGTCGTCGGGGTCTTTGTCCTTGGTGAAGTAGGCGCTGCGCTTGAAGCCGTCGGCGTTGAGGCTCAGCTCGGTGTGTATGAAATAGTCGACGAACGAAGGCACGTCGATGTAGCGTTGGTAGCCCGTGTCGGGGTTGGTCCAGTCGTCGCCTTGGAACGACTGCTCCATGCGGTCTACGAAGTCTTGTATGTAGGCCATCTGCTCAGGCTGCAGCTTCTCCTTCTTCGGATGGTACACCGTCCACGTCACGGTGCTGGGCTGTCCCATCGGGCCGCCCCAAGGCCATCCTCCCCAGCCGCCACCAAACTGTCCGAAGCCTCCTGCCGAAGCCGTTGGGGTGGGCGACTCCATGTTAGGCTCGCCCTTCACCTTCGACTTGAAGGTGGCATCGCCGTCGTCGTATGCATCCACGCGCACGATGTAGCCGCCGGTGACTTCGCGCCCTTCCACGTCGCCCTTCTTCAGCTTCGCCAGGTCTACGCGCTCCTTGTCGCGCTTGATTTTCTCGCAGAAGATGTAGACGCCCGCGTAGTCGCCATTCACCACCACCTCGCACATCTGCGTGCGTGGTGCCCAGTGGCCCATCTCCCTCCACATGTTGAAGGCGAAGACGTCGCGCACCATCGATATGTCGTTGTAGGGGGCCAGCAGCACCCAGTCGCTCTCCTGCGGCATGCCCAGCAGTGGCACCTTGAGGTCGTTGCCGTCGGCGTCCTGCGTCTCAATGGTGTATTTCTTCTGTTCGAAGCTGAGCGAGCTGTTGCCGCGCAGCTTGATGCCGATGTGGCCGTCGTAGTCGGTGGGCGTGTCGGTATCCGAGTTGCGCCCCTTGGCTTTGTTCACCACTTTCATGGTGCCGTGCACCTTCGCCTGGGCGTTGATGCTGGCGTCGGTGTTGATGATGATGATGGGAAGGTTGGAGCTGAGGCCGTCGGCGTGCAGCGAGAGTGAGAAACAGCAGAGGGCTGCAATCATCAGCCCCTGCAGGTTGGCGTAGTGCTTTCTTGTCATATAAAGAGAAAAAGTTAAATTTACTCCTTTTGACGCTGTTTCCTGGCCAAAAGTTTACTCCGTATTCTTTTTTTATAGAAAAGCAGGGGCCTGACTTTTTCTATAGGTGTCATCTGGTATTTTTCAAACAGTGCTGACTTTTCAAAAAATGGCGTTGACTTTTTGCAAAAAGTCAACGCCTTTTTCAGACCAAGACAGGTCGGAAGTTCACTTCACGTTTATTAGTCTGCTGCAAAAGTACAAAATAACATGTAAACGAGCAAGTTCTTCCTCCAGTTTTTTCAAGAGCCATCCGAGAAAGTCCATTCGGCGACGAAGGAGATGCTTGCCACCGAAGGGAGGCAAGAACGCCGCAGGAAAAATTGGCGTTGACTTTTCGAAAAAAACACCACCAAATAATTGTCCCAGGCTTTGGGATCTTTCCCACCCCTGCCCCTTGGCGGGGCGGGGAGTGGTTAGGTGACTATTTGTGCTGAATATTTTGCAGATAAACAGCGTGAGGCGCAAGTAGCGCAACGCTATCTGGCGATTCGCTTCTGCCCGTCTTGGATGTACACCCCGCTGCGCGGCTTGTCCGTGATGCGGCGACCCTGCAGGTCGAACCATTGCTGATTGCCCGCTGCTGATGGTTCCACTGCAGGGGAATCCACACCCGTAAGATCTGGTGTGCTGGTCTGGTCGGTTATTGAAGCATCCAACGTTGTGAAACTGCCGTCCTGGAACTTCAGCAATGCCTCGTCGGTGCCAATATAGATGGCATCGCCATCAATGTCGAGGCACAGCCACCGCTTGCTGTCCATATCGCAGGGATAGTTGATGAATTCCCCATCCTTCATCATCATCAGGGGACCGTTGGAGCCTGCCAGCCACAAATCGCCCTTGTCGTCGAACAGCATGTCGAAACACACGTCGGAAAGGTCGTATGACTCCTGCACCTCGTTCTCCTCAAGTTTCTGCAACTGGTATTCCCCGTTGATATACCAAATCTTTCCGTCATTGTCGATGTCCATTGCAAAGACATTGCCGGAACGAAGGTTCCTGTTCTCCTTGAAAACGTAGGTTGTGCCGTCGTTGGGAGTATAGGTAGCCAGACCATATAGCGACATGCCTCCCTGCAGACCGTAGTTCGCTATCCAGAGCATGTCATCGTTGTCGATGCACAGATGGCCGGTCCAGCCAGGGAAGCCCCACCAGTAGGTCTCAAACTGCTCGACGGTCTTCTGCCAGGGATTAATTAGGAAGCCAGCACGCCCACTTGTGACGTACATCATGCCATAGGGGTCGAACACAATGTTCGAGAGATTGGTGTCCATGCCATAGTCGTAGACGATGAACTCGCCATTCTTCAGATTGAGCAGCTTGCCTTCGAGCGTGCCTATCCACAGCTCGCCGCCTTGTAGCGCAAGGGCCGACGGGGTGTAATCGAGCGTCCCCAGCTGGGAGCTGTAGATGGTCTTCTCGCCAGTGGCCTTGTCTATCACCACCAAACCATCGAGCTTGGCCACGTAGATATGGTCGGCATCATGCTCTATGTCCATCACGGCTTGGGGGTAGGTCACACGCCCATAGCGAAAGTCGAAAGCTGGATAGAACGCGCTTGCGCTGATGTTCAGCAACATGGCAAACAATGCCAAAGTAATAATCCTTTTCATACTCTTGGTTTTTTAGTTAATGCTTATTTACTTGATTCTGCCGCTGCTGCAGCCCACTGTCAGCAGTGCTGTCAGCAGCCAAGCTAAGTTCTTTGGTTTCAGTCGTATGCTTTATATGTTTTTTTTATATGATGATTAACTCTTCTCGCATTCTCGCTGCAAATGTAGGTCTTTTCTGCCATTCTACCAAATTATTATTGGAAATAACACCTAACAAAATGCATGCGGGCTAAAAAGTGTTCAACAAAATAGCATCCAAATCTTTCGGCGACCCATCGATGCCCCACCTCTTCTTGAGGATGCGGCGCCTGAGGACGGCTATATGGGCATCGCTCCGTGCCATTAGTTTGCTGATTTCGGCGGGTGTGAAGAACGCTCGTATCAGCAGGCACACATTGTATTCCAGCTGCCTCAGCATGCCATCGGGCGGGTTCAGCAAGCCATAGAACGAGGGGATGACCCCCTCCACCAAGTCCTTAAGTTCCTTGATGTCGCTCGCGGTGGCTGCCTCCTGCGGATTCCTCACAAGCAGCTCACGCAGATGCTGCACGATGCCCGATTGCTTCAATGCTTCGTCGACGCTCGATTTCTCTGTTTGTTCCATTGCCACTAATTATAACGTTGTTGATGAACTCTGTTCGGCAGGAATTGCCACTTAGCCATGTGGCTTCCCCGTCGGCTGGATTTGCCGCTCGGCGAGCGAAGCAAGACGCTTGCCACCGAAGAGACGCAAGAATCCGGCTGAGCGGGCATATAAGTTACAGACCCCACCCCTGCCCCTCCCCTTGAAGGGAGGGGAACTGCTGCGCATACCAGTGGCGGTAGCGACTCCCCTCCCTTCAAGGGGAGGGGCAGGGGTGGGCCTGTAACTATTATTAATCATATTTGCTTTCATCCATTCGAAAAGATCGCTGCAAAAGTATGAAAAAAGAAGAAAGCAACAATGCTTTGGCGGCAACAAAAATATTCCAAAAATATTCTAAAAAGCACGTCAAAAGCCTGATATGCAAGCTTTTGACGTGCAGAAATTATTTTATTCTTAAAATATTCCTAATTAATGGCCATCTAATTGTGAATGAGAAGTTTGAACGAGACACAACCCTGTTAAAGATTCTAACAGAATTGCTCCAGGTGCTGCTGCAACATCTTGCTGCCGCCGTTTTCGTTGAAGAGCTTCATCATGATGGCACTTGCATGTTTAGAGACGCTTGACTGCTTCATGCCCATCAGCACACATATCTCTTTCTGGGTGCAATGCAGACGGAACAAGACGCACAGCATGCGCTCCACATCATTGAGCATCTTCTTTTTGGAAAGCAGCAGCTGTGAGAATGCTGGCAGTTTGTCGCTCACAACATGCCGTATAGTCGTCCATTCACGGAATGACAGGGGCTTGTTTTTTCTGAGCAGCAGAAAAACGCCTGACTCAGCCAACGATATTTCCGCCTCATTTGCGGCCACCAAGCCTTTTCGCTGGTGCTTATCCATTTCCGCCTGCAACTGGCAGATGCTGGCTCTTTCCTCTTCAATCTGCAAGTTCAGCTGCTCGTTCTTTTTTTGCAAGTCGGCAAGTTCGAGGTTCTTCTGTTTAATCATCTGCTCCTTTTCTGCGACGATGGTTTCCTGCTCCTGCATGGATGCCAAGTCGCTCTCCAGCCTGCTGATGGTTTCCGTCTTCTCTTTCATCAGCTCTTGGTAAGTCTCCTGTTGTGTCTGTAGCCGCTGGAGGTCGTGCTGCACCTCGCCCAGTTCCGACATGGTGGCCCTCATAGCCTCAAGGGATTCTTTCCGCTTCTTCCTCCACACCATGACGGCAATGGCAAAGACAGCCACAATGAACAACAGCAAATACCCCAAGCGTGTACGTCCTGCCCTCTCACGGGCTGCATTTTCCTGCTCTTGCAAGGCCTTCTGCTGGTAGCGGGTGTATCTGAATAACGCGGCAGTCCGCTCCACCTCTTTTGTTGCCATGCGGGCATAGACGGAGTCCATCATGTCGTAGCTAAACATGGCGTATTTGGCAGAAGAGTCTGTTTGATGGGTTTGCAGATAGAGACGTGCTAAGCCATTTGCCGCCATGTTCTGATTGAAGAAGTCCTTCCCCTCTCGAAGCTCCCGGCGGAAGCAATTATCGGCAGAGTCGTATTGACCACATTTAAGATAATAGGCACCTTTGTAATAATAAAACACTTCACGCCCTTTGCCGACAAAGCCAGCAGAATCTACATAGCCTGAAATTTTCTCATATAGGTCCAGATATCGTCGTGCTTTATCAGTATCTCCTTTCTTCAACAATGCTTTAATTGGTATCACTCCGTACTTGGCTGCCGTTTCAATCCCCAGCATCACCTGTATTCTATCAAAATAATAATCAAAAAGACGCATTGCTGCATCATCCTGGTGAAGTCTTAACAAGACAGACACTTTGTGAATCCCCATGTTCAGTGCTTGGATGGTGTCACCTGCTTTCCATGCATAAGCTTCTGAAAGGTTGAAACCGTCAAGACAGTCATTCATGAGTTCTTGTCGATAGTAAACATCGCCCATCTGTCCGTATACACGGCTGATTTTTGCCCAGTCGCAGTCACTGGCTGTAGTGTCAGCGCGTTCAGCAGCATCAAGGTAGGCCTGGACAGCTGCGGGAGCCTCGCCCAGATCGGCGTAGGTGCGGCCAAGGATGTAGTGTGCGCGCAGCTGCTCGTTGGGCGTGCCGTGGCGGTCGAAGTATTCGGTGAGGGCCTGTGCCAGCGAGTCGTTGGTCATCAGGCTGTCTGCCACGTTCTGGCGCTCCAGCTCCTCAAGCTGGGCGAGCATGTCGCTGTGGCGGCTGGCGTTGCAGCCAGCCAGCAGCAGGGCCGCGAGGGCATATATATAAATAAGGTGTCGCTTCATAGGTGCAAAGGTACGAATAAGCGAGGGAAAAGCAAAAGAAAAGCTCGCTTTTCTTTCGCTTCTTCCGAGTGACAGTACCTTCGGCGATAGCCAAAGGTACGAATAAGTGAGTTTTGTTTCCTTTCAACCATACCTCGCATTTCTCATCATCTCATTGGCTTGCCCCGCTGGGTCAACCGTACCGCAAAAATTGGTTATATTGACTTCAATTTAAGGCTAAATCATTACTCTGCGGGATACCACCCTGAAAATTAAAAATATATTAAAACGGATGCCTCCCCCAAACCGCTAAAGACCCTCATATTTCGAGAATTTTCCACGAGAAAACTTTTGGCCGTAAAAACGCGAGTTTTGAGAGGGTTCGTCAAATGGCTGTCTTTCAGTCGATTAGTCTTAAAATGCCATAAAAACCCCTTCGTTGGCTCGAAAAAGTCAACGCCGCAGAAAAATTTGGCGTTGCCTTTTTCTGATAGGGCGTGCTTGCGGAAACGGAAATCGGCCCCAAAATCGGCTAAAAAACCGCACAAAACCGCCCCAGCTGTGCAAAAATCGCCTTAAACGTCTCTTTTCCCTCGCCTCTCAACCCTGCACAAACCGCCGAAAGTGTGCCGTTCCCGTTCCAGAATGAAATTTTATTTTGTAAAAAATCAAAAATTTTCATTTCACACCCATTCACAATTTTTCTCCTGTCTTAAACGGTAATTAACCATTCGAAACACTCGGCTGGATTCCGACCGAGCGTGGTTACGCTTCGCGTCTTTCAAAAACCAAATAAAACACGAAAACCCTTCTCCACTAAAAAGCATCAAGAAGAAGCGCAGCCACTCCCCTCCCCTCAAGGGGAGGGGCCAGGGGTGGGGTCTCTA
>JAEEGF011715535.1_pt1 | contig 12170 bp, 11 predicted proteins | sample 9134171 | NCBI WGS metagenome assembly JAEEGF01 (sample SAMN16246542, study PRJNA631951) | gut metagenome | biome: gut microbiome; feature: rumen; material: AP-attached | host: Bos | place: Iran: Karaj | collected 2018-10 | reverse complement strand
ACTCCATGAACGCGCAGATAGCTATGCCTAATGTTCCTTCTCTTAAAGTCATATTCGTTCCGCTTGGCATCGTGCCTTTATACCTATAAGCGACCATGCCGGCATAGACCAATCCGTCTGGCTGGTTATCGTACCACGCTGTATTATAGAACGCGTAGGAACTGATAGCTGTTACCGAGTTGGGGATGTCGATGCTGGTCAGGCCTGTGCAGTAAGCGAACGCCTGGCGACCGATAGAAGTTACCGAGTTGGGGATGACGATGCTGGTCAGACCAGGGCATTCATCGAACGCATAGTCACCGATAGAAGTTACCGAGTTGGGGATGTCGACGCTGGTCAGCCTAGGGCATCTTAAGAACGCCCCTTCACCGATAGAAGTTACCGAGTAGGTAGTTCCATCGTAGGTGACGGCGGCTGGGATAGTCACCGCGCCGTGGTATTGATACCGATGGTCAAAAATTTGCCCATAGGTTACTTCGACTTCATTGTCATTGATTCTATTGTAATAGATACTATCGACCTTGAAGTCGTGGGCGTAGGTGAGTGCGGGCAACAGGAGGGCCAGCAACAGGAAGGAAAAACGGAAAAGCTGTTTCATAATCAAAATGTTTAGAAATTAATAACGATTAATATAATCCTTGATTTAAAGTTTCGCCCACAAAGGTAATAAGGATTTTTCATTTTTCATCATAAACATGCACATTTTCCTATTACTGTCCGGTAAACATAGTTCAAGATGAATCAGGCAGGGACATTTGTTATGCGGGCAAAACACCCTCCAGGTGTCATCTGAGTAACCTGGGGTGACCCCAATACCCGTAACAGTCAAGGGGGTCGCCTTCAGCGACATTCTTACATACATCCTTACCCGTGGTGATGCTGGCTCTCTCGCTCCGCTCGATTGCCGACATTACCACGGGTTACGCAGAGGCTCGCCCGTTGGGCGAGAGCGGCCCCAATGCCCATGACCGCAAGGGGGTCGCCTTCAGCGACATTCTTACGCACGTCCTTACCCGTGGTGATGCTGGCTCTCTCGCTCCGCTCGATTGCCAGCATTACCACGGGTTACGCAGAGGCTCGCCCGTTGGGCGAGAGCGGCCCAAAACAAGCCGCAAGACAGGTTGATATCTATAGTCAACTGTGAATCCTCGCTTCGCTCGATTCATTAGCAGGCACCCCCGGTGCCGCAATGCGTCCATATCGTCGCCGGAGGCGACCCCAATACCCGTAACAGTCAAGGGGGTCGCCTTCAGCGACATTCTTACGCACGTCCTTACCCGTGGTGATGCTGGTTCTCTCGCTCCGCTCGATTGCCGGCATCACCACGGGTTACGCAGAGGCTCGCCCGTTGGGCGAGAGCGGCCCTAAAACAAGCCGCAAGACAGGTTGATATCTATAGCAAACTGTCAATCAATGAATTAGAACAATTAAATAGACTATTTCCCGGACTCTAATAGTATTCTCCCATATATTCAAGAAAAAAACGGCCGGCTAATTTCTCAGTCGGTCGCTTCGTGTTTTTGATGTGGTACCTCCGGTCTCGCATGGATGAGTCTAAATGAGACCGAATGAGTCGTCGATACTACTGATATTCAAATAATTAAAAATCCCCCTAAGACTCACCATGGTGCATTTAGTATCACCAAGGCTCAATCTCGGTTGCCATTTTGACAACCATTTTTTTGTCTTTAACTTTACAGAGTTCAATGGGGGAAAACGACTTACAAAATCCATAAAAACGCCCCCAACCCACGTCACGCAATCCAAGTAATTTTGCATCGTTTCTTTAATCAATTACAATAACAATGGCAAGTACTAAATTTGAACTTTCAAAGAAGGACCGTAACGGCACATCGGAGTTGATGCTTCGGTTCTGTTACGATCGCAAGCATTCATATCGCTTGCACACGAACATCTGGGTTCCCCGGACGGCATGGAACCCCTCCAAAGGCAAACTCATCATCCCGCGCATGCACGGCGAGGAGCAGAGACGACTCTCCCAAGTGCAGGCTGAGGTTGATGAATTGGCCAATTTCCTCAAGTCCAAATGCATTGAGGCACCTCAATCGGCGGACAAGGACTACTGGATCAATAAGATTAATGAGTTCCATAAAGTCGAAACGCCCCAAGCTGATGCATCTAATGGCCACGTTGATGGCAGTCAAGGTCAGAGTGAGGATACTATCGTCGCGTTCAAGGCTTTCATCAAGGCAAAGAGCGCGCACACCAAGTGCGAACCGCATATGGACGTGACCATGCGCACTGTCAAGAGATTCATGCTGTATTTAAAGAGGAATATACGGCTTAATGAGTGGACCAGTGCTGACCTTGAGGACTTCCAGGACTTCCTCCAGATTGAGCACACATTTTTCGATAACGGCGTGTGCAAGAAAAAGTATCAGCACATCTACCAAGATGAGCCCATGTCCAAGCCCCCCAAGGCACGAGGCGGGAACACCATTTACTCTATAATGAAGAGATTTAGGATTATGTTCAATTGGTGTGTCAAGACTGGTTTGCTTGACAAGAGTCCGTTCTCGACATTCCAACTCCAAGGTTGTGTGTACGGGACACCGTTCTACTTGACGCTTGACGAGTTGAACCAGCTCTATCAGTTCGATTTCTCCAAGCGTCCCAAACTAGCCATCCAACGCGACATCTTTGTGCTGCAGAGTAATCTGGGCATGCGAGTCGGCGACTTCTACGGTTTGACAACCTCTAATCTCGTGAATGACGCCATTGAATACATCCCAGGCAAGACCCTCCACGATACCGGGGCCGTAGTGCGCGTGCCGCTCACAAAACGCGCCAAGGAAATCATTAACCGTTACAAGTCCGACAGCAGCATTAGGCTGATGCCGTTCATCTGTGAGCAAAAATACAATGAGGCAATCAAAGAAATGCTCAGGCGTGCTGGCATCAACAGGGTCGTTACCACCTTAAACCCGAGGACTCGCCTTGAGGAACAACATCCCATCTGGGAGAAAGCATCGTCACATATGGCTCGACGCAATTTTATCGGCAACCTCTATGCTACAGTGCAGGATCCCGCACTCATCTCGTCCATGACTGGGCACAGGCCTGGTAGCCGAGCGTTCGAGAGATACCGCGCCATCCATGACGAAATAAAGAAACCCATCCTCAAGATATTTGATTAATACGCTTGCTCATCAATGGGTAATGTTGGGGGAAATCACGCTATCAAACAGGTGATTCTTCCCCCAATTTATTTTTGCAAAATGCACTTCCTTTGCAGCCGGTTTTGGGACGACTTACTGGCTCAATGGCCAAGAAACCAGTTGGGGGAAACAGGACCTCTATAAACCGGAAAAGTCCCCCAATACAGTTTCGCAACCGACTGTAATTTTGCAATCGGATTTGAAACGACCAACCGGCTTGACGGCCAAGGTTCCAAGTGGGGGAAAAGAGACTACAACGAATCAAAAAAGGCCCCCAACCCAGTGTCAGAACCGGTTGTAATTTTGCACCCGATATGAGAAATGACTTCAACATAGCAGACGAGTTCGCCGCCATGGTAGCCGCCAAGGTGGTCGAGATTCTCGAGGAGAAAGGCTTGGTAATGGCTGCTGATGCATCTTGCCCGAAAGAGGTGCAGCCGCAATCCGCCACCCTCTACTCGATTGATGAGGTATGCAAGCGTTTGAAAATTACGAAGGCCACGTTCAACCGCCATCGCAGCCGCGGTTACATATCACCTACCTGCTATGTTGGTCGCTCACCGCGCTTCACTGACGCGGATGTACAGGACTATTTGAACAAGTTTAATTCATAGTTATAATTATTGTTTTAATTCTTTTAATATGAATAAGTTAGAATTATTTAGTTGTTTTGCTGGCAATGCCAGTCGTGTGGTGCGCGTAGGTGCAGTGGCTATGGCCCTGTATGTGCTCGCCAAGAGTGAATCCGCCGTTACGTTGAACCGTTCAAACCGTCACGCCTATGCCGCTGAATAAGAGTAATGGGAATATGTTCGGTTTTGTTAGCCACACGTGGAATGCTATCAAAGGCGAGTGCCTGCATCTGTGTTTGTACTGCTTCATGATCGCGCTTAACATTCGGTTCGACAAGTGGGGCGATATTCGGCTCGACGAGAAAGAGTTGCGTGTCAGCCTTGGCAAGGACAACTTCATCTTCGTCGGTAGCAGTACTGACATGTGGGCGGCGAACGTTCCGAGTGAGTGGATCGTTCGTGTCCTCGACCGCTGTGACGAGTTTGATAACCGTTACCTGTTCCAGTCCAAGGACCCGAGTCGCTTCCTCGAGTTCATTGATCATCCCGTGATGAGCAAATCGGTTCTCAGCACGACCATCGAGACCAACCGTTGGTACAAAGACATTATGAACAATGCGCCTCACCCTCATGACAGAGCTAACGCTATGGCTGCTGTCGCTGCCCGTGGTGTCCCGACCATGGTGACCATTGAGCCTGCTATGGCTTTCGACCAGGACAAACTGGTTGCGATGATCCGCGCGTGCAACCCCACGCAGGTAAATATCGGTCGTAACACTAATCGACAGGTCCAGTTGCCTGAGCCTACGCGCGACGAGGTCCAGGCCTTGATTGCCGAGCTCTCAACATTCACGCACGTACATATTAAACCTAATGCGTCTGCGTGGCAGTAAGAAGTAATGTCTGTTAGCTAGGGGGTGGTTTACCCCACCCCCTAGGTTTTGATTATTTTTTATTTTCTTTAATTACAAACAATATGAATTTAAATTTTAATCGTTTACTGAGAGATTTTGAGAAATGTAAAAACAAGGGTAAAATTGCTGCCTGGTTCGCCGCGCTGTTGTTTATCTTTTATCTGATCAAGGAGGGAAGTGCCTATCTAAGGAAGTTGGGCGAAAACAGGTCCGCAAGGAAAACCTACGAGGCTGAACGCAAAGCCGATGCTGCGCTCCATGTTGCCAAGGTTGCAGCGGACGTAGCTAAGGCCAAGGCATTAAAAGACATGAAACATCCGGAACAACCTGCGCCAGCAAATGGCGAAGTTTCTGTCCCCTCTTATGATCCCTACGTCTCCAAGGTGGCATCGTTCAAAGATTCTCTCGAGAATGACATGCGTGAACTTGAGTGGCTCGTAGGCAAAAAGATTGAGGTTGGCGGCAGATGCTTAATTTACGGTCCTGCTGGTGTGGGCAAGTCAGCCTTTGCGCTTCAGACGGCTATCGCTATCGCCGGAGGCACCGACTATGGTTTCCTCCCGTCTGAGGAGGAGAATCAACACGAGACGCAACAGGTCATTCTTATTGATCTGGAGATGAGCGCGGCAGAACAAAAGGAGCGCACCCGTGGCATCACTATCCCTGACAATCTTCTCCGTAACACCGAGCCGATCTACAATCTTGATGAACTGTTCCTGATGATTGAGAACGAAAGCCACGCCCCCAAGGTCACGGTAATCATTGACAACATCCGCAAACTTGAAGAGGAGATGAGTCAGACCTATCAGGTTAACGAATACTTCAGCAAGTTGGAGCAGACCCAGGAGAAGCTTGCCGCCAAGGGTATCATCGTTACTTTCATCACCATCACGCACACTGGCAAGGACTTCGACATGTACAAGCCTGTGCAGTTGAGTGATATAGCTGGAGGCGCCGATCTCGCCCGCTTCAGCACCTCGGTTTACGCACTTGTTCCAGGCCGTGACGGCAAAGTAGTGTTTAAGGCTTTAAAGCAACGTAACACTGCTCGCATGGAGGATGTATACGTGCTGCGCATCAAAGAGAGTCCTAACTTGCACCTCGATTTCGTATGCACCAGCAAGGACGGAGATGCCCTGCCGGTTAAACCCAAAGGCGGCAAAGCTAGTAATACAAGCAAGTCCACTACTGACGAGCCGAAGAAAAAAGGCAACACAAAGGTTGATGAGGACGATATCGAAAAAATGGTCGCATTGAGTGATCAAGGAAAAACCTATGCCGATATCGTTAAAGAGCTGAATCTCCAAATAGGGGAGCACCAAGTGGGTAGAATCGTTAGGGCGGAAAAAGCCAAGCAGAAACCCGAGGGCGGCAACCAGGCAGCATAATAAGCACAGGGCCAATACAAAAGCAGAGGCGCATCAGCAACGGTGCGCCTTTGTTGTGCCCACAGGAGACTTCTGAGGGCATTTAATAGACTGACTGGGTGTCGCTATCGCCTGGGGGTGGTAACGGGAGTCCACGGTCTTCTACTCCGGTCAGGGCGATATGTCCTTCACGCAGCGGATTGAAGTACTCATCAAGGCCATAGAAGTAGTGTCCTTGGCGGCATTCATCGAGGGCAAGCTTGAACCACTCCACATACTCTGGATCGCTACCATGGGCGTTACGGGCGAGGCGTGGGTATTCTTGAATGATTCTCTCGGCATTCTCACGTGGGGTCATGCCGCTGTCGTCCATGGCAGGGTGCAGTCAGGAGTGTACAGCGCTTGGTCGTCCCCGCGCTGCTCGTTGAAGAATGCGCCGCACCCTTTCCACGTGTTTTTCTTTATCGTGAGCCAGCAGCGGTAACACATGCCGTTGGGGCTGATATACGGGCACACACGGAACAGCTCGTAACCCATCCTGTGAAGTTCGGCTACCGTCTCATAGTACCTGACGAACCGAGAGTGCATATCGGTTTCAGTCATCATTTCTCGAGGATTGTTCGTAACTGGTCGATGGACATTAACTTGCCGTTGACCGCGCGATGTAGCATAGCGTGGCAGTTGGGGCATACCGGCACAAGGTCTTTCTCGGGATTTAGGCGGTAAGACTTTCCTATGGATGCTAGCGGGACGATGTGGTGGAGTAGGGATTACCTGTTCATGACATCGACACTGAGATGTGAGGAATCACTATAGTCGATGGTTGTTAATTATTAATAATCAACACGAGTTTGATTGGGGTATGGATGTTTCCGTTTGATACGTCCCTTTTACCTCGCTGTACTTTTTTTAGGTCGATTCTCTCGCGCAAGGCTTGAAAATCGTTTCATATTGCGTTTACTTTTTTGGGGCATGGTTATTGTGCTGTTATTGCTGTATATCAGCGCTTTGCGATGGTGTTGCAGGTTACTTTATCTCTCCTAAAGGCGGAGATTAACCGGGGAAACCCTATATTTGTATCCTGAAATACTTTTTCTGGCAGAAACTTATTAACTTATATTATTAACCATTATTTACTGACTATGAATAATCAATCATTACTCCGCAAGCTGCTGGCCTTGATGCTGGCCTTGCCCTTGTTGATGTCGGCCCAGGAGGTCACTTTCTGGAATTTCTCCGACACCGAGATGTTTCCCAGCGACACCTTGTGGGAAACGACCACCCTGCATGGCGTGACCTTTGTCACCGACGGCTCGTCGGCCGACCGTGTTCCCATTTTCCAGAGCTGCTCCAGCCGCACGTGGACTTCGGCTGACGGCGCCGAGGAACTGATGTTTACCCAGCGATTGAAGATTAACGGCAAGTCCAGCACGGCCTATCGCTGGCTGTATTTCACTGCCAACCCTGGCGACACCATCGAGGTGTGGGGTAACTCCACGTCCTCGTCCTCGGCGCGCACGCTCACGTTCAAGAGCGGCGGCTACAATGGTGTGTCGTGGGGCGATGTCGATCTGGCGACAGGCTCCAATCCCTCCTACGGCTATGTGGTGTATGGCGGCAGCGAGGAGACCGTCATGGCGATGGTTTCATCTGGTTCCTGGTACACCTATGCCATTCGCCTGAAGCCCAATCCCGACTTCGGCGGCGGTGACACCCCGCCGACGCCCACCAAGCGTTGGTTCTTCAAGCACGGCTGGGGCGACGGCTTGGATGCCTCATGGGAATGGCGCGAGCTCTATCCCAATGCCGATTCCACCTTATATATCCGTCAGGATGTCTATGGTGGCACGGGCTGCAACTATGCCGATAACGCATTGGGCATCAATTCGGTGTGGGTGCCGTTGAGCGACCTCACCCTGATTGACAATCCCGCCGTGGGCGACTCGGCAGAGTTCGTCTTTAACCCCGTGACTAAGGCGATTTCCATCCGCTTGACCAAGGCGGCGCCTCAGGATGAAGTCATTGTTGAGCCCGACCCCACCAAGGCATTCTCGCTCGTGGGCGGCCGCGTATATCTTGACAACAGCCTTGCCGGCTGGGACGACGAGTGCATCTATCTGGTAGTGGGCAACGACAGCGAGTCGCTGTGCGTGCGTTTCCTGCCCGATACCGTGGGCCGCCTCACCTGCCCGGTGCCTTATGTCAAGGAGGATATCACCTATGCTGCCGTGATAGGCAATAGTCACTTCACCAGCGGTGCATGGGGACCGAATACGATTACCGCGGCCAATCACTACTCGGCCATCTACAGCGAGGGCTGGCAGTCGGGCGTGAACGACGGTTGGGAGATTGCCCTTGGCGCTGCCGACAATGGTTGCCCGCTCACGCTGATGCACCTCGAGGGCGAATATGGCGAGAGATTCACCACCACCGAGAAGAACAACTGCTTCCGCCTGAATGATGACTTGCGGCAAATCACGTTCATCTTCTCGACCTCGCGCACCCGCTTCGTCATCTCACCGTTGAATCTGAAGAAACTCTACGTCTATGGTTCCATCTCCAATTGGTCGCAGAGCGATGCCGACTACCGGATGACTGGCTTCAGTGCCGACGGCTGCTTCTATCTGACCTTGCCCTACAGTGCCATCGAGCGCACCGGCAACGGCGGTCAGCCCGAGTTCCTGTTCAAAGTCTATCACATGAACGGCAGCTCCTATGTCACCCAGTCGTGGCCCACGCTGGCCGAGGGCTGCGAGGACTACCTGACCTTCTGCTCCAACGGCTGGAAGCAGATTGTGGCCTTTAACGACGATGATGTCGAGGATCTGGCACAGCGCAAAGCGACCGCCCTTTACATCCGTCCGCTGTCAGACTTTGACCTGAGTGACCCGATGGAGCAGGAGCGCATCTCCAACTTCCGTCGTGTGCCCGGCACCGAACACCTGTTCCGCTCCTACCACCCCTATCACTCATCGCGCTCTCAATATGACACCGAGCGGGCACGTCTCGAGTGGGTTGCCAACTTGGCCACCGAGGCTGGTATCAACTGCGACATCGCGTTGTCGGGCAATCTGGAATCGGAGGACGGCAATGCAACCTACACCGTTGGCGGCACGACTTACACGACCACGATTCCCGATTACTACCGCACCATCATCAGCAACAGCCGTGTGCTCTACGTGGGTCGCCAGAACGGTCACACGCCGTCCTATGACCATGCGCTCTACTATACTGACCAGAGCCGCTTTGCCGAGTGGATTCAGGAGATTGTGCGTTTCATCAACGATGAGGACCATCCTGTTCCGTTCCAGATTCATTGCCACCTGGGAGCCGACCGCACCGGTGTCTTCTCGGGCGTTTTCGCCGCCATGTGCGGTGCCTCGTGGGATGACATCGCCGTCGATTACAACCGCACGAGCGATATGCAGATTTCGGAGTATCGTCATTCCAACCAGCTGCGATATGCCTTATACCTGTTGACCGGATTTGACCCGTTGATTCTGCCCTCAGGCCCCGATGCCGTGCCCTCGGTCTACACTGCCACGACGCTCGAAGAAGCCATTGCCTCACACACCGCCTACAGCGGCGGCAAGGCACTCTACAGCTATCCTGCTATCGGCACCCCGCTGCCCACGTTGCAGGAAGCCGTTGCCGCCCACTTTGTTGAGGGAGGCTACCTGGACCCGATTGAGATCGAGTTTTGTGTCGCCAAGTTGCGTGGCGAGCAGCAGGATCCCACCGGTGTCGTTGACATCCAGGGTGATGCCAAGCTTCCCGCTGTGCGCAAGGTGATGAGAGATGGCCGCGTGCTGATTATGCGTGACGGTGTCACCTATGACGTTTGGGGACACATCGTCGCCCAATAGCCTCTCGATAAGACACTAAGTCGAGATTATAAAGATGGCGGTGTGTCATAATTCTTGCCTAAAACTTTGATCGGCCTAACGGCCGCAAAGTTGATTTCTCGAGCGAAGCTCGATGAATGCTACCAGTTGAGAATTATGACACATCGTCATCTGTATTGTCTGTGTTATAGGCTCTGGATTTGGGCGATGAACTGGTCCTTGGGGATATCGGAGCGGTTGCGCACCCTCATGCGGTAATTATAAACAGTCTGGGGCGAATAGTGTAGAAAGCTTGCAATCTTGGTGCTGTCGTTGATGCCTAGCCGAATGAGGGCATAGATGCGCAATTCGGGTGTCAGCAAGTGTTTTCCCTTGATTTCAATTTGCTCATCCGGTCGCAACAGGGCATTGAACCGCTCGATGAAATCGGGAAACAGTTCCAGGAAGATAGCGTCAAAATTGTCAAACAGCCTGCTCAGGTCTTGAGCCATGGTTGAGGAATCCAGTTGATCCAGCAGTTCTTTGATTTTGCCCATCTTGATGCGTCCCAGTATCTTTGTGCGGTTGTTCTCGGTTTCGCTGATGTATTGTGAACACAGGTTGAACAGTTGACCGATGTATTCCTCCTTGATGCGGTTGCTCTCCACCAGCGCATCACCCTGCTCCCTCAATTGGCGGTTGAGCTGCTGCAGGCTGTTGTTGCTTTCGGTCAATTGGGCTTGCATCGCCTTCATCCTCTTGTTGCTCCTGTAGATGACCGAGAGCAATCCTGCAAGGATGGCGAGAGCCAGCGCGCCGATGCCGATGAGGATGTTGCGGCGCATGGCAAGGTTGTGCTGATGCCGGGCATAGGCATCGGTGATGATGGGCAGGTATTCCCCTACTAATGCCAGCCTGTTGCGTGCATTACTGGACATGACATCATTGAGCGAGCAGGTGATGTAACGGTAAGCCCGCTCGGTGTCTCCCTCTTGGTACAGTAACCATGCCAGGGACTGCAATGAGGTGTAGGTCTTGCTGCTGTTGCGCTTGTCGATGATAGCCGACATGGTGTAGCAATACTTGGCGCTCTCGGTGTCTCCCATATAGCGGTAGGTGTCGGCCAACTCATACCAATAGATGGCAGAATTGCTGATCAATGCGTCGTGCATGCTACCGAATTGCAGCAGTCCATCCAGAGCCTCCTTGAAGCGGCCATGGCTCTTGTTGAGGGCGCAGGTATTGACACACACCGTCAAGGTGTCCAGTCTATTCACGAGATTGATGGTATCCCGGTAGTGTGATAGCAAGGTTTTGTAATGGGCAACTTCAGCATCATCGGTTGTCATCTGTGAGAGGGATAACAGGATGCTGAGGTACAGGGAGTAGTAATGTGCGTTGTCGCTGATATACTCGTTGTGGGGCATGGCGTCGAGCACGGCCAATGCGTCATTGAGCCTGCCCAGACACTTCAGCGCGTCGGCTTCGTCGAGACGCGCCGCCAGCAGTGAGTCGGGAATGCCAAGCCGCTGGGCATGCTGCACCCGCTGGCGAGCGAAATAAAGGGCAGAATCGAGTCTGATCTTACGGTAGGTCTTGAACAGGGTATGTGCCAGGGCGAAACGTGTCTCGTCATCCTCGGTGTTGTCATTGGCGGTCCGGTAACTTACCAAATCCTGGTGAAGACGTGCGTCATAGTAGGCGCTGCTGTCGATGACGGCATCAAGTACCCTGAGCAGCGAGTCCACACGATAGCGTTCACCGGCATGAGCCATGAAACAACACAGGCACAGCCACATTGCTGTGGCTAAGCGCAGTATTGCCTCGGCTCGCATGGGTGAGAGGTTTTAGTATTGTTTGTTCTCGTTGGGGGTGTCACCGCTCTTGACGTAGCTGATGTGGTTGCCCACGCCTGCTCGATGATTTGCATGTCGCCGCTCTGGACGCCATAGGGCAGGAAAAACCTGTTTATCGTCCAGTTCTTGTCCTCGTTCAGCACGGGCATCGCCTCGCGCAGATGTTCCTCTACCTCCTCGGGCCTGTCTTCCCACACAAGGCCGTAACTGGTGCGCAGCAGGTCGAGCAGATTACTTCGCTCCTCTCCAGTGAGCCCTTCCAGTGTCTTGATGCGCTCTATCAGCTGTTTTCTCTTCTCAACGTTCATTTACTCGGTCATGTAAATCATATAAAAACAAACTCCAGTGCAGTCCCTGCAGGCCGACCAAAGCCTATATAACCGCAAAGGAGTTTGCTATATCGTTCATGTTATTGGTCGCTTCCAGGTGATAAGAAGATTATATCTTCTTATTCGTGA
>JAEEGF010549852.1_pt1 | contig 12171 bp, 9 predicted proteins | sample 9134171 | NCBI WGS metagenome assembly JAEEGF01 (sample SAMN16246542, study PRJNA631951) | gut metagenome | biome: gut microbiome; feature: rumen; material: AP-attached | host: Bos | place: Iran: Karaj | collected 2018-10 | reverse complement strand
TCTGATGGAGGTAAGGGGCGACCTGAAATCGTGGGAGACATTGGCGATGAATTTCTTCTGGTCATCCTCCTGTCTGGCAATTTCGCCTGCCATATAGGAAAGGGACGCCGCCAGATATCCCATCTCGTCCTCAGATTCCACGGAGAATTCGTACCCCATATTTCCGGCCGCGTACTGCTCTGTAGCCTTGGTTATCTTTCGAAGCGGCACATAAACCAGCTCGGTAAAAAAGATAAGAATGATCAGGGACAGCAAAAACAGCACGATCAGCATCAGGTATGATATGTTCAAAAGCTCGTTGGCATAGGTCTGCAGCCCGGCAATGGAGGTGTGAACCACCACATAGGCCTGAACCTTGAAATTGGCCGTGATAGGCGCAAATACACTTAGCACATCCTCGTTAAAAGAGTTCCAGAAATTACCCGTGGTATAGAAAGAACTGCCGGTAATAGTTGGGTCAAAGCCCTCAATGACCACTTCTTCCTTGGGCCCCAGCACGCGGGAGGAGTCAAGAACCAGTCGTCCTGAAGGGTTGACTATCCATATGGTGGCTTCATCCATGTAGGCAGCCAGAGTCTCCATCTGCTTGTGGACAGTCTCCAGTGATGTCTCACTGTTATAAAGATCCGCAGCATAGGTATTTGCTATCTGTGTGGCCACCTGATACATGGTATCGGCCTTGTCTCGGCGCAGCCTCTCATATGTCATGCTGTAAACAAAGGTGGCAACCACAACAAATCCGAATATAGCAAACAAAAGATATGCCAACAGAAATTTCAAATAAAGAGTTCTCTTCATTTACTGTTGTACCTCAAACTTGTATCCGATTCCCCAGATTGTTGCAAGTCTCCAGCTCTCGTGGTCGCTGAGCTTTTCACGAAGTCTCTTGATATGAACGTCTACGGTTCTGGTATCTCCGATGTATTCGTAGCCCCAGATCTGATCCAGGAGCTGCTCTCTGGTAAATACATGATTTGGAGAAGCCGCCAGGAAGTAGAGAAGCTCCAGCTCCTTTGGAGGCATGTCCACTCTTTCTCCCATGTAGGTTACAGAGTAGTTTGTCATATTGATCTCAAGGTCAGGATATCTTACCACCTTGTCATTGGACTCCTGTGGCTCCTGCACCTGAGGCTTGTATCTGCGAAGAACTGCCTTAACTCTGGCAACAAGCTCCTTTGAATCAAAGGGCTTTTCCATGTAGTCATCAGCTCCCATCTCAAGACCAAGAACCTTGTCAAAAACTTCGCCCTTGGCAGAGAGCATGATGATTGGTGTCTGGGATTTGGTGCGTATCTCCCTGCAGACCTGATAGCCGTCAATTCCCGGAAGCATCAGATCCAAAAGCACCAGATTCGGTTTAAAGGTATCAAAAGTGTTTATCGCAGATTCCCCATCGTTGCAGATTCTCGTCTCAAAGCACTCCTTGATGAGATAAAGAGAAATCAACTCTGCGATATTGTTGTCGTCATCGACTATTAGTATTTTCTGTTTTGTAGCCATTTATCCCCCTCACTTCATAAAAGTTACTATTGTAACCCCGGCGTCTCCCTCTCCAAACTCGCCGAGTTTAAATGATTTAACATATGGAACACTCTTTAAGTAATTGTGCACGGCCTGTCTCAAAATTCCGGCGCCCTTTCCGTGAACCACTCTCACATTATTAAGATGTGACATGTAGGCGTCATCAAGGTATTTATCAAGGGCAGAAATAGCATCATCACTGTTTTTACCAATGAGATTTATCTCTGTTCTGATGCTTGCAGCTCTGGAAAGATCCATCTTACCGCCGTTGCTGCTGGTGTTCCTGCCATAGAACTTCTTCATGGCGCTCTTTCCGTCTTCGTCCTGAACCAGCACCAGATCTCTGATGTTGGCCTTGGTTCTCATGATGCCGCACTGAACATAGAGATTGCCATCCTTGTCAGGTTTTGAACTGATGGTTCCCTTAAGTCCCATGGAAACTATTTTTACTGACTCGCCCAGCTTAAGCTGTGATTCCTTGAGAATAGGGTGAGTCGCTGCTGCCTCTTCCTTCTTTTTGGAAATGGCCTTGTTTTTGTCGGAAATCTTCTGGCCAACGCTGGTCCTTGCTCTCTCAAGATCCTGAATGCTGGCACCGGGACCTGCTTTTCTGAAGGTCCTGATGGTCTCATCCGCCAGGTCCTTGGCCTCCTGAAGAATATTTCTGGCCTGCTCGTTGGCTTCTCTTAAGATATCTTCCTTCTGTCTGTCCAGCTTGTCAGTCTTCTGTTCAAGCCTTTCCTTGAGCTGCTCAACTTCCTTTTTGTATTCCGCGATCTCAAGTCTCTCGCTCTCAATGGTCTTTCTGCTCATCTCAAGATCTGCCAAAAGATCTTCGAACTTCTTGTCCTCTGTGCCAATCTGCTCTTTTGCCGCCTCAATGATCTCATCCGGAAGTCCCAGCTTGGAGGAAATCGCAAAAGCGTTACTCTTTCCGGGGATACCGATCAAAAGCCTGTATGTAGGGCGCAGAGATTCCACGTCAAATTCACAGCTGGCGTTCTGAACACCCGGTGTATTAAGGGCATAGACCTTGAGTTCACTGTAGTGGGTGGTGGCCAGTGTCCTGATCTTCCTGTCGTGAAGATTATTCAGGATAGAAATAGCCAGGGCTGCACCCTCTGTTGGGTCAGTTCCTGCTCCCAGTTCATCGAAAAGACACAGAGAATTAGCATCGGCGTGTTTAAGGATAGCTACTGTATTGGTCATGTGGGATGAGAAAGTTGAAAGAGACTGCTCAATACTCTGCTCATCTCCGATATCTGCGTAAATCTCTTCAAACACTGACAGCTCGGACCTGTCTCCGGCAGGGATAGCCATTCCGGCCTGTCCCATAAGGGTCAAAAGACCTACTGTCTTAAGGGTAACTGTCTTACCACCGGTATTTGGTCCGGTTATGATAAGCATGTCAAAATCACGGCCGGCGTAGACATCTATTGGTACCACCTTGTCTTTTGCTATAAGAGGGTGTCTGCCCTTCCTGATGTCAAAGGCATGATGCTCGTTAAACACCGGTGTTATGGCGTTGATCTCCAGCGCATATGAAGCCTTGGCAAAAACGAAGTCAAGGTCTGTCATTATCTCTGAATTATATCTGATGGCGTCCACGTGCTCTGCCACCTGAAGGCTCAGCTCCAACAGTATCTTCTCGATTTCTGCAGCTTCCTGAAGAGCAAGCTCCTTGAGCTTGTTGTTGAGTTCCACAACTGCTGCGGGCTCCACAAAGAGTGTAGAGCCTGAAGATGACTGGTCGTGAACGATTCCGTTTATCTGTGACTTGTACTCCGCTCTGACAGGAACGCAGTATCTGTCACCACGCATGGTAACCACTGCATCCTGCAGGTAAGTCCTCATGGATCCGTTTATGAGTTTGGCCAGCTGCTCGTGAATGCGGTCATTGGTCAGCATGATGCCGCGTCTGATGTGCTTAAGAGCAGGGCTTGCATCTGAGCTTATCTCATCCTCTGATACGATGCAGCGCCTTATCTCATTGGACACAAAGGTCAGAGGCTCTAACATGCTGAAGGACTCTGTCAGGGAATCCCCGGTCTCATCGTCCCTCTGGGGTCTTCCGTAGGCTTTAACTCTGTTAACATTGTCCAAAAAAGCTGCGATTCTCAGAAGACTGAGGGCATCCAGGGCACTACCAATCTTAAGAGCCTTGAGAGATCCTGTGAAATCCCTGTTGTCTCCAAAGGAAATCGAACCCTTTTTAAATATCCTTGAAATAGCATCCTGAGTCTTTTGCTGATTTTTCCTGATTTCCTTTATATCTGCAGAAGGCACCAGCTCCCGGCACATCTTTCTTCCGGGGTCTGAACTGGCGTGATCTGTGAGTTTTTCTATTATTTTATCGTACTCAAGTACGTGCAATACTTTTGAATTCATTTTTCCGTCCTCTTTTACATAAATACCCAAGGTACAGTTTATCATTTTACTGCAGCTGTGGCTAGTATTAGGTATCAATTGGCTTTATAATGTTTTTATATTTTGAAATCCACTAAACGGGAGAACATATCATGCCCATGAATCAGGAAGACAACAAAGAGAGTCTCGCCAATACCGCCTTTATCAGCGAGAAGATAAAGCAGCGTCCCATAAATAGAAAAAAACTGTTCAGGAGAACCGTTATTACCGTATCCCTGGCAGTTATCTTCGGTATAGTTGCCTGCTTCACATTTCTTTTCCTGCAGCCGGTGTTCAGTGACAGGCTGTATCCGGAGAATGCGCCTGAAGCCATCTCTTTTCCGGAGGAGACCGCCAGCGAGGAGCTGACTCCTGAGGAAATGTTTGCGGATGACAGGGAAATTGCCGCCAGCGAGGCCATGAGCCTTGAGGCCAATCAGAGAGATCAGATTGACGAAGCCATTTCCTCCTATTCCTTCAACTACAGGGATTACGGCAAGATGATGGCATCCCTTAAATCCGTGGCAACTCAGGCCAGCCGCAGCATCGTTAAGGTGACTGCCATCTCCAGCGACACCAACTGGTTCAGCGATTCCTATGAGAGCAGCGGACAGACCTCCGGACTCATCGTGGCCAACAGCGGAAACAACCTCTTTATCCTGGTTCCATCAGCTCAGGTTGTGGACGCAGAGTCCATCGGAGTTACCTTCTGCGACAACACCAAGGCCAGCGCAGTCATCAATCAGGTGGACACCACAACAAATCTCTGTGTTTTAAATGTAAAAAAATCCTATCTCTCAGAGGAAACTCTTGAGAACATACTTACAGCAAACCTTGGAAGCTCCAATCTCTCAACTCTTACAGGACTTCCGGTAATTGCTCTTGGAAGTCCCATTGGAATTCAGGGCTCCATCTCCTACGGCATCATCACTTCGGAGAAAACCACCATTGACTTGGTGGACTCCTGCTATAAGCTCATAACCACAGATATTGTGGGAAGCAAAGGTGGCACCGGAATCCTGGTGACCTTAAACGGAAACGTGGTGGGAATAATCGATATGTCCCACAACCCTTCGGAACTCCCCAACAGTATCTGCGCCATCGGAATCACAGAACTGAAGTCTCTTATTGAGGATCTTTCAAACGGCAAGGAAAGAGGTTATTTGGGAATCCACGGAACCACAGTTCCCGACGAGATACAAAAAGAACAGCAGGTGCCTGCCGGAGCCTATATCTCTAAGGTTGAGATGAGCTCCCCAGCCATGAAGGCCGGCGTTCAGAGCGGCGATATAATCACTGCTGTGGATGACACAGAAATAAACACTTACGAACAATTGATAAACAAGCTTGCAGGGTATAGTCCTGATGATATAATATCTATTACTGTAATGCGTCAGGCCCCCAATGATTATATTGAAATAATCATGGAAGCTACCCTGACCAATAACCTTCAAGAATGATTTACAAATGAAATGAGGAAAAAATGAAATTTATCAAAGATTTAAGACCCGGCGACAGAGTTGCTGACATCTACATGTGCAAACACAAACTCTCTGCCACCACCAAGAACGGCAAGGAATATTACTCTGTTACGCTTCAGGACAAGAGCGGCGTCGTAGATGCCAAGGTCTGGGAGCCCAACAGTGAAGGTATAGACGAATTCGACGACACTGATTACATTGATTTATTCGGCGAAGTTACAAGCTTTAACGGCGCTCTTCAGGTCAACATCAAGCGTGCCAGAAAGTGCCACGAGGGCGAGTATGACCCGGCGCTTTATCTTCCGGTATCCTCCAGGGATAACGACGAGATGTACAAAGAGCTCCTTAGCATCATCGCCAGCATCAAGAATCCCTACCTCAAGAGTCTTTTGGAAGAATTCTTTGTTCGCGACGAGAAATTCATTGCTGCCTTCCGCAAGTCCAGTGCAGCAAAGACAGTACACCACAGCTTTATCGGCGGCCTCATGGAGCACTCCTTAAGTGTGACAAAGCTCTGCAATTACTACTGCACAGTTTATCCCAAGCTCAACAGAGATCTGCTTCTCACTGCAGCCCTCTGCCACGATATAGGAAAGACAAGGGAACTCAGTCTTTTCCCAACCAATGATTACACTGATGAAGGTCAGTTTTTGGGACACATTGTTATGGGCTGTGAGATGATTGGCGAGAAGGTAAGAAATATCCAGGGCTTCCCTGAACTTCTCAAGCAGGAATTGCAGCACTGTATTCTGGCTCACCACGGAGAATTTGAGTATGGTTCTCCCAAAAAGCCTTCAATCATGGAGGCGGTTGCCCTCAATCTTGCAGACAACACCGATGCCAAGATGGAGACCTTCACTGAGCTTCTTGATAACATCACAACTCCGGGTTGGCAGGGCTACAACAAATTCTTCGAGACAAATATTTACGATACCAAAATGGAATAAGAGAATTGGAATAAAAAATGTCAGCCCGCTGTGGGCTGACTTTTTTATTTGCTAGAAGTATCACTTCTCTAATTTTGAAATGAAGCGCTCAAGACGCTCCATGGCAGCTTTCAGATTATCTAAAGAGTAGGCGTAGGAGATTCGGATAAAGCCCTCTCCGCTGTCACCAAAGGCTGTGCCCGGAACTACCGCCAACTTTTCTTCCTTCAGAAGTCTTGTACAGAATTCATCACTGGTCATACCAAATTTCTTTATACTTGGGAATACATAGAAGGCACCAAAGGGCTCAAAGCAGGTGATACCAATCTTCTTAAACTCATTGAGAAGGTATCTTCTTCTGTGGTTGTACTCCTCGCGCATCATCTTAACATCATCATCGCCGTTCTTAAGAGCCTCAACAGCAGCGTACTGGCTGGTGGTGGGAGCGCACATAATGGCAAACTGGTGAATCTTCACCATCTGTTTCATGATGATCTCAGGTCCGCAGGCATATCCAAGTCTCCATCCGGTCATGGCATAGGCCTTGGAGAAACCGTTTATCAGAATTGTTCTCTCCTTCATGCCCGGGAAAGTTACTATCGATACGTGCTTGCCATTGTAGGTAAGCTCGCCGTAAATCTCATCTGAAATGACATAGAGGTCATTATCAATTACGACCTTGGCAATCTTCTCAAGGTCTTCTTTTCCCATAACAGCGCCTGTTGGGTTGTTGGGGAAAGGCAGTACCAGAATCTTGGTCTTATCTGTGATCTTCTCAAGAACTTCCTCTGCGGTTAATCTGAAGTCGTTCTCTTCCTTGAGCTCTATGATGACGGGCTTTGCGTCTGCCAAAATAGCGCAGGGCTCGTAGGAAACATAGCTGGGCTGAGGAATAAGCACCTCGTCCCCCGGATCCACCATGGCTCTAAGGGCAAGGTCAATGGCTTCTGAACCACCTACCGTGATGAAAACCTCATTGATGGGGTCATACTCAACGCCCTGAGTTCTCTTGATATATGCGGAAACCTCCTGACGAAGTTCCTTAAGTCCTGAATTGGAAGTGTAGAAGGTTCTGCCCTTTTCAAGGGAGTAAATACCCTCATCTCTTATGTGCCAGGGAGTGTCAAAATCCGGCTCACCAACACCAAGAGAAATAGCTCCTTCAGTCTCCTGAACAATGTCAAAAAACTTTCTGATGCCCGAAGGCTTTATGTCTACTATTTTCTTTCCTATGGGATTTCTCATGGTGTGATTATCTCCCTTGTGTCCTCATACTTTTTAGTAAGAATGGTTCCGTGATCTTTGTATTTTTTCAGAATAAAGTGAGTGGCTGTGCTGAGAACAGTGTCAAGCGTAGCCAGCTTATTGTTCACAAAGCCTGCTACCTCCTGAAGAGTTTTACCCTCAAGAATTACCATGAGATCAAAACCGCCGCTCATGAGATATACGCTGGTAACCTCAGGATACTTGTAAATGCGCTCTGCAATATTGTCAAAGCCCTGCCCTCTTGTAGGGGTAACCTTTACCTCGATAAGAGCATTGACCTTCTCAATGTCAGTCTTGGACCAGTCGATCATTGTATGGTAACCACAGATGACTCCTTCATCCTCTAAGGCCTTGAGCTCATTTGCCACCAATACTTCCTCCGCGCCAAGTAATACGCTGAGTTCGTGTACGTCTATACGGCTGTTCTTTTCAATGATGTTCAGGATCTCATCTCTTGTCCCCATTTTTATCTCTCCTATTCTGTCGCTCTTTTTATTTAACTTCTTCTTATCATACTATAAATTTTAATACTGTGAACTACTAAAATAATATTTTATGGATCTCATCTGCCTGTGGAAGCTCTAAAAACCTTGTCTCATCTTCATTTACAATGGTCTTGCCGTTTCCCCTTACAAGGCTTCCCACCACAGCGGCAGGAATTCCGTTTTCAGCCAGGGCATCCACCAGCTTTTCTCCGTTTGGAGTAGCAAAAATAACTGCGCCTCCCGACATAAGCTGATATGGATTTATCTCAAAAAACTCGCAGATCTCTATAGTTTCCTGCCTGAGAGGAATGCTCCTAAGGTCCGCATTTAGTCCAAGGCCCGCCTTTTCCGCAATCTCCCAAAGCCCTGCAAATACGCCGCCGTTGGAAAGATCATGAGCTGCACTGATGCCGGCTTCCAGGGCCACCTCCATATCCCTTCGGATCAGCAAAAGGTCCTTAAAATCTCTGGCCTCATCTATAAAAGGCGCCGGATACTTGGTCTTTAAGTCCTCAAACTTCTCTTTTGCCAGCATGGCTGTGCCTTCCAGGCCCGCCCACTTGCTGACCACCAGGAAATCTCCTTCTTTGGGGGCGCCCTCCAAAAGGTGCTCTCCTTCGGGCCTTATCTCAGATCCCACACAGGTGGCTGTGACAAGGGGACGATTTACTGCTGTTGTAACCTCAGTATGGCCTCCTGTATATACCACTCCCGCCAGCTTGCAGGCGCTTATGGCATCAGCCACTATCTGCTTTAGAACCGGCTCCTCAGTATCTGCCGGCAACAAAATGCTGACATTTACCTGTTCCGGCATAACAGCCTGGGACAAAAGCCCATTGACGGCATTTATCACCGCATAAAATCCGGCGTCGCTTATGGCTTCCGTAATAGGTGCTATAGTCGAAAATGTCTTTTTTTCTTTAGAAAAAGCGCAGTCTGTCCCCACAGCTGCGCTTGTCTCTTTCTTAAACTCTGTCTTTATCTGCTTCAGCACTGATCTCTTCAGTGCGTTTTCTGTTATTTTTCCAAGTCGCATTAGTATCTGATCCAATCTGAAAAAACTTTAGTTTCAGCCTGTTGCTATGGACTCAACATCCTCAGCAGGTGGCTCCGCCGGATTCTGTGCAGCTGCTGCCGCTGCGGCTTCCTGAGCCTGCTGAATCTGAGCATGAGCTGCGTTTACGGCATCGTTAACTGCCTGTGTTGCGCCCTCAGCGTTCTCTGTGCCGGCTGCTCTGCTCTGAGCAAGAAGCGCTCCTGCAACCGCCTTAACTGTTCCAACATCCTTGGTGGCAACTGCAGTCTGAAGCTGTCCAAGAGCGATTGCATCTGCACCCGCAGTACCTACAGTGATAATCTTAGGAACCATCTTGTAGTTACTGCTGTTAACAACTTCCTCGCTGGTAACTACACCATCTTCGGAAACAATCTTCTTAAGTCTTGCCTTGTAGCCAATATGCGCTGACTGAACTCCCACGTAACCAACACCCTCTGTGGAAGTCATAACAAAGCTGTCCTCAGATGCCGGTATAGTCTCAAGAACCTCGCTCTCGTAGGTAACCTTGTGTCCCGGAGCTCTTGTCTCAACACCGTAAATTGTGAAAGTGATCTGCTTGTCAGAAGTAGTGGAACCCTCGATATAAATAGGATAATCCGTGCTGTTCACAAACTTGAAGTTCTTTCCGCCGGACTCTGCAATAGCAGCATCCGCAGAAGGCTTAACATATGTAACGATCATGGAATGGTTATGTCTCTCAGTAACATCAAGCTCCGCCAAAAGAACTGCATTATAAAGTGTAGTAGAAACCTGGCAGATACCGCCTCCGATACTCTCAACCACGATTCCATTCAGGTATGAACCTGCCGGGAAGTATCCGTTGGCCTCTGTAAAAGGAGTGATGGCATCCAGAACAGAGAACTCTTCTCCGGGGAAAAGAGTGGTTCCGTTTATAAGGGAACAACCATTGGCAACATTGGCACTTCTTGATGCTCCTGAAGTCTTGTAGCTTGTTGAAAAAGTTCCAAGAACATCTTTTACCATATAAAGCTCATCGCCGCTGCCCAGTGGAACATCTTCTTTTACCACCAGATCAATAGTGGTATCCTCTGCATTCCAGCTGTTCTGAAGGTAATCCTTGATGGTGCTGACAGAACTGTCAATATCTACAAAATAACCTGTCTGTCCCTCTGTAACGTTAAATCCTTCGGCGGTTTTGGTGAGAGTAAAATTCTTCTTTTCCTGATTAAATGAGCTGCAGCGGTCTGCCACGATCTCATTTATAAGACTGTCATCAAAACTGTATTTCAGTTCAAACTTCTGATTATTGCGCTCAAGATCCTTGAGTGCCTTGTATCTCTGAACGATATTCCCCTTATGTCCAAGAGCGTATGCATCCTCAAGAACATCCGGGTTGCCCCATGCAAGACCAAGTTCAGCGCCGCTTACCACAAGATTTCTATCTTCCCCGGCACTAAGTGTTATCTGGCTCTCTCTGGCTTTCTGTACATAAGCCTCAATAGCCTCCTGTGCCTCAGTAATAGTCATGTTAGAGACATTTACATTTCCAACATAAACGCCACCGGCAATTGTTCGTCCATCTGCTGCTTCGGTCCGAATTCCAGGCAAAAGTAACAGCACAATCATACTGAGGATCACTCCTCCAAAAAATTTTTTCATAATACTCCCTCTGTGCTATTATTGATATATCGATTAGTTTAATGACATCAAGATTTTTCTGAAAGGATATTATAGATGAAATTCCCCTTTTTAGCAACCTTCATACTTTTGTGTATTTTCCTGAATTTCCGCATGGGCCGCATCTCCAGAAAGGTTGAACAGCGGGAAGAAGATTTTTGGGAAAAAGAATTAAAAGCAAACAGTGTTCGAAAAAAAAGTTTGGATAATCTCGAATATATTCATATTCCTGTAGACAGTTTCCCCTTCGGCACCGCCGGCGATAACATTACCCTTCAGAGTGCTGAGGACGAAGTCCTGGCTCTTAAGGATGAAAAAATAGTAAATTTTACAGGCATAACAAATACTGACTTAAAGCTTGAATACGGCACCGCCAATATTACTGCCCTGACTCAGTTCGACCAGAACTATACTGCCCTTGTCTGCGCCCTTCAGAAGTGGGGCCAGGAGCTCTACAACCAGGGCCGCTACGACGACGCAGCCACTGTGCTGGAGTTCGCAGTAAAAACAAGAACTGACGTAAGCCAGACCTACAGACTTTTACTTGACCTCTATCAGACCAAGCTTGGTCTCAACGAAGCCGAGATCCAGCGAAAGCTTGAGGCCATGTTGCCCATCGCCAAAAATCTCAACGCCCTTAGCCGCAAGCAGATCGTAGATTCAATAGAAAAGGCCCTTGGAGTTAACCAAGAGCCCGCCTGATTACAGTGTGGCAATAAATCTGTCGAAAGCTGCCTGTCCCTCCGGTGTTCTCTTATATACGCCGGCATCTTCAAGAACATGCATAAACACTTCACCGATTTCGTTCTGTATTATCTCATCAATATTATCTGATGTGATGGAATCATATTTTTTGCTGAATTCCTGAACCCAGTCAGCGTGCTTCTCAAGAACTTCATCCGCTCTTAAGTCTGCTCCCTTGAGGATTGCCTCCTTGAGGTCAGCCATCTCTGTCTTAAGTCTTGCAGGAAGAACAGCAAGTCCCATAACTTCTATAAGTCCGATATTTTCCTTCTTAATATGATGGAGCTCTGCATGAGGATGGTATACTCCAAGAGGATGCTCCTTAGTAGTAATGTTATTCCTAAGAACAAGATCCAGCTCGTAGTCCTCACCGCGCTTTCTTGCAATAGGTGTGATGGTGTTATGAGGTGTACCGTCAGTCTCTGCAAAGACAAATGCGTCTTCGTCTGTGTAGCCTCTCCACTTATTAAGGATCACATCAGCAAGTTCAATTATCCTGTCGGTACTTGGACCTGAAAGTCTGATTACAGACATGGGCCACTTAACAATTCCGCTCTTAACATCCTCAAAACCCTTAACAGTAAAGCTTCTCTCCACAGGAGCCTTTGCCATGGCAAAAGTGTAATGTCCGCCCTGGAAGTGATCTT
>JAEEGF012133615.1_pt1 | contig 12172 bp, 7 predicted proteins | sample 9134171 | NCBI WGS metagenome assembly JAEEGF01 (sample SAMN16246542, study PRJNA631951) | gut metagenome | biome: gut microbiome; feature: rumen; material: AP-attached | host: Bos | place: Iran: Karaj | collected 2018-10 | reverse complement strand
CAACGGAAAATATCTTTCCGGTCATCAAAAAATTCTTGTATTCCGACCACGACATCTTTATGCGTGAGCTCGTGGCCAACGCCGTCGATGCGACGCAGAAACTGAAAGCCCTCGCCGGAACGGGCGATTTCAAGGGCGAACTGGGCGACCTGACCATCCGCGTGGACGTCGATGACAAAGCCAAAACCATCACCATCACCGACCGCGGCATCGGCATGACCGCGGAAGAAGTCGACAAGTACATCAACCAGATCGCCTTCTCCTCGGCGGGCGAATTCCTGGAGAAATATAAGGACAAGGCCGGCAACATCATCGGCCACTTCGGCCTGGGCTTCTACTCGGCCTTCATGGTGTCGCAGAAAGTGCGCATCGAGACGCTCTCCTGGCAGGAAGGCGCCAAAGCGGTCAAATGGGAATGCCTGGGTGAGCCCGACTTCACGATGACCGATTCGAAGAAGACGGACCGCGGCACCACCATCACCCTCTTCCTCGACGCCGACAGCGAAGAATTCGCCCAGGAGGCGAAGATCGGCGCGCTGCTCAACAAGTACTGCAAGTTCATGCCCGTCCCCGTGTGCATGGGCAAGCAGAAAGAGTGGAAGGACGGCAAGTATGTCGATACCGACAAGGACAACATCATCAACGACACGGAGCCCCTGTGGACCCGCAAGCCCAGCGAGCTCAAGGACGAGGACTACCTCACCTTCTACAACAAGCTCTACCCGATGCAGGAAGATCCCCTCTTCCACATCCACCTCAATGTCGACTACCCGTTCAACCTGACCGGCATCCTCTACTTCCCGAAGATCAAGGACCGTCTCGAGGTCACGCGCAACAAGATCCAGCTCTACTGCAACCAGATGTTCGTGACCGACTCCGTGGAGAACATCGTGCCCGAGTTCCTCACCCTGCTCCACGGCGTGATCGACTCGCCCGACATCCCGCTGAACGTGTCGCGCAGCTACCTGCAGGAAGATGCCAACGTGAAGAAGATCTCCTCCTACATCACCAAGAAGGTGGCCGACCGGCTCGAGGAAATCGCCAAGAACAAGAAGGAGGAATTCGAGCAGAAGTGGGACAACCTGAAGCTCTTCATCGAATACGGCATGCTTACCGACGAGAAGTTCTGCGAGCGCGCCATGAAGTTCGCCCTCCTCAAGAACACGGAAGGCAAGTTCTTCAAATACGACGAGTACGCCGAGAAGATCAAGGAAGCCCAGACCAACAAGGACAAGAAGGTCGTTTACCTCTACTGCACCGATCCCGTGGCCCAGTATCCGCAGGTGGAAGCCGCGCACGCCAAGGGCTACGACGTGCTGGTGTTCGACTGCCCGCTCGACGCGCACTTCGTGAACCTGCTGGAATCCCGGCTGAAAGACACGGTCTTCAAACGCGTCGACGCCGAGGCGATCGACCGCCTGGTGGAAAAGGACGAGCGCGCCAAGTTCGAGATCTCTGAAGACGACGCCAAGTACGTGACCAGCGTCTTTGAGGAAATACTCCCCAAGGAGAACAAATATGAGGTGAAAGTGGAGAACCTGGGCGAGACGGAAGCCCCGATCCTGATCACGCAGAGCGAATTCATGCGCCGCTACCGCGACATGGCGGCCCTGGGCGGCGGCATGAACTTCTACGGCGAACTCCCCGACAGCTACAACATCACGGTCAACGCCGAGAACGCGGTGATCAAGAAGATCCTGGGAGACACCGGCGTGAAGGCCTTCACGGCCGACAACACCCTGCTCAAGCAGGTCACCGACCTGGCCCTGCTGGCCAACGGCATGCTGAAGGGCAAGGCGCTGGCCGACTTCATCAAACGGAGCGAAGAACTGCTATAGTTCTTCGTTTTTTTTCTTATCTTTACAAGGTTATACCTGACCCATGTCCACGACTACGCTGATAATCCTGATCGCCGCGGTGGTTGCCCTGGTGCTCGCCATCGTTCTGACGCGCGCCCTGACGCGCTCCTCGCTGCTGGCCGACCGGGAGCGCCTCGAGACCATCCTCGATGTCCCCGCCCGCATTGAAAAGGCGGTGCAGGACACCGAAAAGGCCAAGGACGCCGTGATGGCTGCCCGCGACGAAGCGCACGAAGCGGCCATGCAGACGATGAAGGAGCAGTTCGCGGAAGCCATGGGCCAGATGAAAGACCAGGTCAAGAACGCCACCGACGAACTCCTGAAGGCCCGCCAGAAAGAGTTCAAGGAATCCAGCAGCGAAGCCCTCGGCACCCTCCTCTCGCCCGTCAAGGAAAAGATGGAGGAACTCCGCAAAGAGATGAACGCCAACAGCGACGTCCACAAGACCGCCCAGAGCGCCATCAAGAGCGACGTGGAGAACCTGATGCGCTACACCGGCCGCGTGGCGCGCAGCACCGACCAGCTCGCCGCCGCCTTCAAATACGGCAACAAACTCCAGGGCACCTGGGGCGAGACCATCCTCGAAGAGCTTCTCTCCTCGCAGGGCCTGACCAAAGGCGTCCATTTCGACGTCCAGCCGACCATCGTCGACGCCGACGGCAAGACCGTCAAGAACGAAGACGGCTCCGCGATGCGCCCCGACGTGATCATCCACCTGGACCGCCGCCGCGAAGTTATCGTCGACGCCAAGACCTCCCTGGCCGACTACGTGAGCTACGTCAACGCCGAGAGCGAGGAAGACCGCGTCCGCTACCTGCGGGCCCACATCGAGAGCATCAAGAAACACGTGAAGGAGCTGGCCCGAAAGGACTACGCTTCCTACGTGCAGCCGCCGAAGATGTCGGCCGGCTACGTCATTATGTTCGTCCCCAATATGGGCGCCCTCTGGACGGCGCTCAACGCCGAGCCCGACCTCTGGCGCTGGGCGGCCGAGCAGAACGTCTATATCGCAGACGAGCAGTCGCTCTACGGCGCCATCCGCATCGTCCAGCTCACCTGGACCCAGGTGCAGCAGGCCGAGAACCACGAAAAGGTCTACGCCCTGGCCGGCGAGATGATGGACCGCGTGGAAAAGTTCCTCGCCTCCTACGACGATATGGGCGCCGCGCTCGACAAAGCGATGAAGGCCTACGGCGAAGCCGGCAAGAAACTGGCCCCGAACGGCCAGAGCATCACCACCACCGCCATCAAGCTCGCCAAAATGGGCGCGCGGAAAGGCAAACACATTGAACGCGCCCTGCAGGACGTCGACGAGATCGGCGCCCTGGAAGAAGGCGACCGCGAATGAAAAAACAAAACATACCTATGGCAGATACCCCCACCCCCCACATCGGAGCACAATACGGCGAGATTGCCGAGACCGTGCTGATGGCCGGCGACCCGCTTCGCGCGAAATTCATCGCCGACAATTTCCTGACCAACCCCGTCCAGTTCAACGAAGTCCGCGGGATGCTGGGCTACACCGGCACCTACGGCGGCAAGCGCGTCAGCGTGATGGGCCACGGCATGGGCATTCCCTCGATCGGCATCTACTCCTACGAGCTCTATAACTTCTACGGCGTGAAGACCATCATCCGCGTCGGTTCCGCCGGGTCCTACCACCCCGACCTGAAACTCGGCGACCTGGTCATCGCGCAGGGCGCCTGCACCGACTCGAACTACGGCGCGCAGTTCGGCCTGCCGGGCACCTTCGCCCCGATCGCCGACTTCGACCTGCTGCGCAAAGCCGCCGTTGCCTGCGAGGAGCGCGGCCTCCACTATATGGTGGGCAACATCCTCTCGTCCGACGTCTTCTACTCCGACAATCCGCAGTCCGAAAGCTGGCGGAAGATGGGCGTGCTGGCCGTGGAGATGGAAGCCGCCGCGCTCTATATGAACGCGGCCCGCTCGGGCAACCGCGCGCTGGTCATCTGCACGATCTCCGACCACATCCTCACCGGTGAAGAGATGTCCGCCGACGAGCGGCGGACCACCTTCACCAATATGATGGAAGTCGCACTTTCCCTTATTTGATCACGAAGGAATAGCGTCCGGAAGGAAGCGTATAACGTCCGGGGCGGTCTCCGGCAGCGGCGTAAGCCGCGCCGAGCGTCACCCGGACATCGCTGTCTTCCGACACGGGCAGCGTGAGTTCGGCCGTCGTGTTGGCCGGCACCGCGAAGTCGAAGCGGAGCGATCCGTCTTCGTGCCACTGCCAGCCGCTCTCGATCCGGCCGTAGATCGAATCGTAGTGTCCGCGGACGAAGTCGAATGATCCGCCCACGCGCGGCGTAAGCGTGAAGCTGTGGTAGCCCGGATCCTCTTCGACCGGCTGGATGCCGAGCATCCACGAGAACATCCATTCTTCGATGGCGCCGAAGGCGTAGTGGTTGAAGGAATTCATATCCACCGGGCCGAAGCCCTGGCGGATGGTATAGGAATTCCAGCGTTCCCACATCGTCGTAGCGCCCTGCAGCACGGGATAGAGCCAGGACGGGTATTCCCGCTGCTCGAACAGTTCGTACGCCACATTATCGAAGCCGTTGCGCGAGAGCACGAGGTTGATGTACGGCGTACCGATGAAACCGGTCGTCAGCTTATAGCCGTGCGCCGCCACGTTCTCCACCAGATTCTGGAGCGCCAGCGGCTTGTGGGCGTCGTCGAACAGCTCGGCCTGGAGCGGTACGACGTAAGAAGTCTGCGTATTGGCCTTGAATGACGCGTCGGCGCTGCCGGCGATCCACTCGTTGTATGGCGGCACGTGCTTGCTTTCCTTTGTCACACCGTCGGGCCCCACGAACTCGCGGTTGAAGGCGGCCTTGATCCGCTCATAGAGTTCTTTCCACTTGGCCGCATCGGCATATTTGCCCAGCGCCGTCGCCACCTTCTCCATCAGGAGCGCATCGTAGGCGTAGTAAGCCGTGTTGGTGAGCGGCGAATTGGTATGCTCGAGCGCCACCCAGTCTCCATAGCCTTCGCCCGGCTGGATGTCCCCCACCGCCCGATGCTGCAGGAAGCCCATATACGCCACCATCGAATCATAGTGGTCGCGCAGGAACTTCGAATCGGCGTACTGGAGATAGAGCTGCCAGGGGATGATGATGCCGGCTTCCATCCAACCCATCGCGCCACCGCCCGGATTCGCACCCCGCGGCGGCGCCGCGATGTTGGGGATGATGTTGGGATAGCTGCCGTCGTCGCCCTGGATGTCGCGGATCGACTGGAACCAGCGGGTAAAGAACGGATCGACATTCATGTTGTAGGTGGCCGAACGCGAGAACACTTGCGCGTCACCTGTCCAGCCCAGGCGCTCGTCGCGCTGCGGGCAGTCGGTCGGGATGGAGAGGAAATTGCCGCGCTGGCCCCACACGATGTTTTCGTAGAGCCGGTTCACGTCGGCGTCGGAGGTCTCAAAGCCGCTGGTCTGCGCACCAATCGATTCGAGCACCAGGCCTTCCACGCTCTCGAGCGGCAGGGCCTTGTCGAGGCCGTGGATCTCGAGGTAGCGGAAACCGTGGAAGGTGAAATGCGGCTGGAAGACTTCTCCCCCGCCTTTGAGGATATAGTGGTCGGTCGCCAGGGCGCCGCGGTAATTCTCATTATAGACGCGGCCCTTATTGGCTTCATACACGTCGGCGGTCAACGGCGGAAGCGGATCCTCGGGCACTTCGGCCGGATAGATCATCTCGCCGTAACGCACGGTGATTTCGGTTCCCGCTTTGCCCGAGAGCTTGATGCGCGGCACGCCCACCATGTTCTGGCCCAGATCGTAAACGAACACACCGGGCGCAGGCTCGGTCACGGAAACGGCCTTCAGGACGATATGGTTCCGGACGGGCGCACCGATGTAACTGGCGATCAAGATGCTGTCGGCCGGCGCTTCCACCACCTTCGCGGCATCCCAGCCCGAATCGTCGAAGCGGGCCTTGCTCCAGCCCGGCACTTCGCGCCGCGCGTCGTAGTCCTCGCCGTTCTGGAAACTGTCGCTGAGGATCGGGCCGCCGCTGAAGGTCTTCCAACTGTCGTCGGAAACGATGACCTCCTGCGTACCGTCGGTATAGGTCAGCACGAGCTTGGCGAACAAGGAAAGGTCGAGGCCGTACTGGTCCTGCCAGTCCGTCGCGAAGCCCGTGAAGTCGCTCCACCAGCCGGCGCCCAGCTGGGCGCCGAGGGCGTTGGCGCCTTTGCGCAGCAACGGCGTCACGTCGTAGGTCTGATACAGGATGCGGTAGCGGTAGTCGGTGCAGCCGGGATTGAACCAGTCGTCGGCCATCCGCTGGCCGTTGATTTCATATTCATAGATGCCGCGGGCGGTGGTATAGAGCCGCGCGGAAGCCAGCGGCTTGCTCACTTCGAACGCCTTGCGGAGCATCGGCGCGCCAGAGATCTCGGCCGGCGAGAGCAGGCACCGCTCGCCGCCCGGCACCTCGTGGACATCTTCGCTCCGATAGAGCGTGCTGTGCCACACTTCCTCCGTTACGGTCAGGTTCGAGAACGTGGCGGTGCTGCCGGCCGGCTGGATCAGGCCCAGCTTGTTGAACCGGCAGTACGGCTTCCACACATCATCGGGATACGGCGCCATGGAGAATTGTTCCTTGACCAGCTCCTTGCCGTCGAAGTACGGCTTGATGTAATAGCCGCGGGCATAGTGGTGTCCCCAGATTTTCAGCGTCAGGTGATGCGGCTTTCGCAGGTCCGCCGCGCGAACGCCGGCCAGGGGTTTCTCCCAGTCGAGCGTCTCCACGCCGTCGGTGACGTGGGAGATGCCGAGCGTAACGGGAGAACCCGCCGTGAGCCGCGCGCGGACGAAATTGCCTTCATCGAGCCAGCTCAGCACGAAATCGGCCTCCTGCGCACCTTCGGCCAGGCACAGGTCGAAATCGAGGGTATAGTGGGAACGATACTTCGAGAAATGCGGCTGCCCGTCGGAAATCCATTGCGCCCCCGACCAGCCGCTGTCCATCAGGCCGGTCTCGAACCACGATTCGGCGCGGACCGTCTCGTCCCGGTCGTTCTTGACTTCCACCGACCAATTGTAACGCGTGCAGGGCTTCAGCGGCTCGCCCCGGTAGACCACGCCGACCGATACGTCGGACGGAAGGGTGCCGTCGGCATCGGAATCCCATACGGGGGTATCCTTCCCCGCTTCCGTGACGACGACCCGGTAGGCAACCTGGTGCTGGTCGTAACGGTCGCTGACCATTTTCCAGCTGAAGCTCGGCGACGGGGCGTCGATGCCCAGCGGGGTCTCTTGATAATCCACGAGCAAGTCCGCGACCTGGAACGGTCCGGCGGGTTCGTGGTGGCAGGCCAGCAGGGCGCAGAGCACCAGCGTGGCTGCAAACAGTTTTTTCATCGGAGTAGGCGCAAATAGTGTTGATAGCCTTTGTACCAGGCCGTGGTGTTGCCCGGCGTATAGATCTCCACGGGCACGCTCGCCGCGATCAGGGAGCGCATCCGGGGCAGGTCGGGGACGAGCCCCGCCGCATAGGCCTGCAACATGACGTTGCCGATGGCCGTGGCTTCGGACGGGCCGGCCACCACGGTCTTGCCCGTGGCGTTGGCCGTGAAGCGGTTGAGCAGGCGGTTCTTGGAACCGCCGCCGATGATGTGGAGCATATCGACCGGCTGGCCGGAAATCTGCGTGATCTGCTGCAGGACTTCGCGGTAGCGCATGGCCAGGCTCTGGAACACCGTCCGGATGCAGGCGGCGTGGTTGGTGGGCCGGGCCTGCCCCGTCCGGTCGCAGAAATCGTAGATGGCCGCCTGCATGGAGGCGGGATGGTTGAACGACGGATCGTCCGGGTCGATGAAGCAGGAGAACGGCTCCGTGCGGTCGCACAGGCCGGGCAGGTCGTCGTAGCCGTAACGGGTGCCTTCGGCCGCCCATTCCTTAAGCAGGTTCTCCACGATCCACATACCCGTGATGTTTTTCAGGAAACGGGTCGTGCCGAACACGCCGCCTTCGTTGGTGATGTTGGCGTGGGCCGCCTCCGACGAGAGAACGGGCATCTGGGTTTCGATGCCCATCAGCGACCAGGTGCCGGAACTCAGGTAGGCGAAGCGGCCGTGGGTGGCGGGAACGGCCGCCACGGCGGACGCCGTGTCGTGGCCGGCCACCGACACCACGGGAATCTGCGGCAGGCCGCATTCCCGGGCGATTTCGGGTTTCAGCAAGCCCGCCGTCGTGCCGGGCTGGACCATGGGAGCGAAGCGCGCAGGGTCGACGCCGACGGCGGCCAGCAGCTCCGGATCGAGGCGTTTGCGCACGGGATCGAGAAAATGCGACGTGGAGGCGATCGTATATTCGGTCACCATCTTCCCGGTGAGCAGATAGGTCAGCGCATCGGGCAGGAAAAGGATATGTTCGGCGACGGCCAGCTCCGGCGCTTCGCGCCGATGCAGGACGTCCAGCTGAAAGAGCGTATTGAAATCCATCACCTGGATGCCCGTGCGGGCATACAGGGCGTCGCGTTCGACGTGTTCGGACATAAAACGCTCCGCGGCACCGACCGTCTGCGGATCGCGGTAGCAGTACGGCGGGCAGAACAGCCGGCCGTCAGCGTCGAAGAACGCCACGTCCACGCCCCAGGTATCGATGCCGATGGAATGGATGGGAAGGCCGGTTTCGGCCGCCTTTTTCATACCCTGGCAGATCTCGCGGAAAAGCGCTTCCAGGTCCCAGTGCAGATGGCCGCCGTATTCGACGATCCGGTTCGGGAAGCGGTGCACTTCTTCGAGCTGCAGTCCCCGCCCGGTCAGCGTGCCGAGCATCGCCCGGCCGCTGGTCGCGCCGAGGTCGAATGCCAGAAAATGGTGGGCTTCCATGGCGACGCTATTCGCCCAGGTGCTGCACCGTGTCCATCACGCGCAGGAAATTGCCGCCCGCGATGAGCCGGATCTCGTATTCCGAATAGCCGCGCTTGCGCAGCTCGATGATGATCTTCTGCATCCGGGAGATGTCTTCCAGGCCGCTGGGGCACACTTCGATGCCGTCGAAGTCGCTGCCCAGGCCCACGTGCTTGACACCCACCAACTTGACCACGTGGTCGATGTGGTCGACGATCTTCTTGTAGGAAGGCCGCGGGATGGCGTTTACGGCCTCGTAGGCGGCCTTGACCCGCTCCTGGAGCGCCGGATCCGAAGGATTCGCGAGCCAGGCATCCTGGGCTTCCTCCGCCGCATCGATCAGGTCGGAGGCCTTCTGGCCGTAGGCGTTGTCGAGGAAGGTGGGATAGAAATTGACCTGGATCACGCCGCCCTTCTCGGCCATCGCCACGATCATCTCGTCGGTCATGTTGCGGGGATGGTCGTTGAGGGCCCGGCAGCAGGAGTGCGTGGCCACGACGGGCGCCTGGGAGTACTTGATCACGTCCCAGAACGATTCGTCGGAGATGTGCGACACGTCGATCATCATCCCGAGCCGGTTCATCTCGGCGATCACTTCGCGGCCGAAGGGGCTCACGCCGTGCCAGCGGGGCTCCGGCGAGGTGCAGGAGTCGCAGATTTCATTGCTGCGGGCATGCGTCAGGGTCATATAGGTGACGCCCATCCGCCAGAACATGCGCAGCAGCGACAGGTCTTTCTGGATGGGAGCGCCGTTTTCCATCCCCATAAAAACAGAGATCAGCCCGGCGCGGGCGTTGCGGCGCGCCTCCGCGGGCGAAGTGGTCAGCGCAGCCTTGTCCTGGTTGCGGTCCACCGAGTCATAGACCTTGGCTATCAGTTCGAGCGCCCGGCGCGTAGCGGCGTCGGGCGACAGGAAGTTGGAGGTGTAGATGGCGAAAAACGATCCGTTGACACCGCCCTTTTTCATCCGGGCGTAATCGACGTGGGTCACCGGGAATTTACCCGGGACATACCCCTGCGGTACCGGCCGGCCGAAATCCGCACCTTTGGCGAGCATCAGCGGCGCGTCGCAGTGGGAATCGAGCAGGAAGACCATATGCCCTCCCGCTTTACTTCTTCATCTGCTTGAGCGAAGAGCCACCGCCGATCTGGTCGGCCTTGACCTTCACGTAATCGGAATCGCCGTAGTAACGGCACTTGGAGGCGCCGGAGAGCGTGACGGAGAGCGTCTCGGTCACCATCACGTCCACTTTCGAGGCACCCTTGGCGATCACCGACACGTCGGCGGCGTCGAAGTTCTCGGCGGAAACGGTCGAGGCACCGGAGACCTTTACATCGAGTTCCTGGGTGTCGCCTTCCACTTCCAGTTTGGAAGCGCCGGACAGGTCGACGTCCACGTCGCTCGACCGGAGGCTGACCACGGCCTTGGAGGCGCCGGCCAGTTTGATGGCGACTTCCGGGGCCTTGACATTGAGGTTCGTGATCTGGCTGCCGCCGCGCAGGTCAATGCTGAAGCGGTTCATGGTGTTCGAGAACTGGTCGTTGCACGAGAGTTTCGAAGCGCCGGAGAGGGTGATATCGGTCACGACCGGCATCCGGACGATGGCCTGGGCAATGCGGCTGCGGGCCTTTTGCTTGAGCCGGAAAGGAAGCCGGGTAAAATTCAGTTCCAGGACGCCGCCGCGGTTCTTGACCAGGAGATACGGCAGGAATTCCTCGGAGATTTCGATTTCCACCCGGAACTCGTCGGCGTGTTCCAGGGTCACTTCAAAGGCGTTGGTGACATTGAGGGCGGTAAAATCATCGATTTCATACACTTTCCGGACGGTGCGGGCATCGGCCAGCGCGATCGTCAGGCAAAGCGCAACGAGGAGAAACAAAGTCTTTTTCATATGCGTCTGAATTAATTGTTGTCAGCGATTAAACTTTTAAAATTAGCAAAACTTCCCGACAAAAGCAAAAATCATGACATTCTTTGCCGGACGACCTCGAAGAGCAGGACCGCCGCTGCGACCGAGACGTTGAGCGAACCCGTCTCCCCGACCATCGGAATGCGCGCCCCCACGGTGCAGAGGCTCAGCACCGGCTCCGAGATGCCCTTGCCTTCCGAACCCATCACCAGGGCCGTGGCCTTGCGGAAGTTCACTTCGTACATCGAATCCTCGGCCTTCTCGCTCGCGGCCACGATCTGGAACTCCGAATCGCGGAAATAGTAGAGCGCCGTCCGCAGGTTGGCGACCTTCGCCACCGGAACGCGCAGCAGCGCGCCCGCCGAAGTCTTCACGGCGTCCGCGTTGATGGCCGCGCCGCCCTTGGCCGGCACGACGATGCCGTCGACACCGGCGCACTCCGCGCTCCGCGCGATCGCGCCCAGATTGCGCACGTCGCTCACGCCGTCGAGCACCAGGAACACCGGATAGGCTTTCGTGGACAACGCATTTTCGACCATCTCCTCGAACGGCACATAGTCGATCTGCGCCAGATAGGCCACCACGCCCTGATGGGCGCCGCGGACCATATGGTTGAGTTTCTCGAGGGGAACGAACTGATACGGAATGCCCCGCTGCGTCACTTCTTCGAGCAGCGTGCGGAACTGTTCGCCTTCCAATCCCTTCTTGAACAGGATTTTTTCGAACTTGCGGCCTTGCAGCACCGCATCCGTCACGGGATGCATGCCGTAGAGATAATACGTGTCGTTGTGATTGTCCATAGAAACTATCGTCGGTCTGTCTTGAAATGAAGGACGCTGCGGACGGTCATCGACTCGTCGCGGGCGTCCAGTAAGGAGATGGAATAACGCTTGCCGCCGGGCGTCACGTCGAGCACGACGTGGGCGCCGTCGAAGCAGGCGGGTGCGATGTCGTCGAGCCAGGGGCTGCCGGCATCTTCGGCCCGGCGCTCCGCCGGGAAGATGCACGGGCAAAGCACCCGGTCGCCGGGATAGAGGGAACGGGAGGCCAGGCGCTCCATCACGGGCGCGACATCGTGCAGCTGGTCCCAGACGCAGGTCACCCACACCTTCGGCCGAAGGGCGGAGACCAGGGGCGCCGGCATCGAATAGTGGCCGTGGTGATTGACCTTCGCCACGTGGACCGGCACGCAGACCTTCGCCAGTTCCGCCTCGACATCGACCTCGGTGCCGTCGGGCTTTTTGAACGTGTCGCAGAAGTCGCCGGCCGTATAGAAACGGAAATCGCCGTAGGAGAAGACGAGACCCATGCTCATGCCGTTCTCGTTCAGCTCCTGTTCCGGCGTTTCCACAAAACCTTCATAGAGATTGGTCACCGTCCCGTCAGGAGCGGCGATGCGGCCGCAGCCGCAGATGTTGCGCACCGAGAACTCCGGATAGCGCGCCGGATCGTGCTGCAGGGCGATCTGTCCCGTCTCCCCCACCCGGAACTTCTCGATTTCCATGCCCCGCTGTT
>JAEEGF010375552.1_pt1 | contig 12172 bp, 9 predicted proteins | sample 9134171 | NCBI WGS metagenome assembly JAEEGF01 (sample SAMN16246542, study PRJNA631951) | gut metagenome | biome: gut microbiome; feature: rumen; material: AP-attached | host: Bos | place: Iran: Karaj | collected 2018-10 | reverse complement strand
GTGGTGCCACGTGGCTACATCCGTTTCTTGGGCAAACTGGCCGAGCTGTCCGATGCCGGCGTCAAACTCACCTGGGTAACTGGCAACCACGACGTGTGGCTCTTTGACTACCTGCGCGATCAGCTGAATTTGACTGTCCTCAATGGCCACACCGTGATTGAGACGCAGGGTAAGCGGGTTCTCATCGCACACGGCGATGACGTGGGCGTGCAACCCACCATGTACCGCTTCACACGTTGGTGTTTTTATAATAAGGTGTGCCAGTGGCTTTATGCCGCTATCCATCCGCGCTGGACTTACCCCATCGCCACCGGCTGGTCCAATGAGAACCGCACCCACCGCAATCCCGAGGAGCAAAAGGTCATCTCTGAGACCGCTGCCAACCGCCTGATTGACTTCTCGCGTGAGTACTATGCCGGCCACCCCGAGGTCGAGGCCTTCATCTATGGACACCTCCACATCGCCCGCATGTGCGACCGTGATGCCACGGGCCTGCCGCCCGTCATCTTCCTTGGCGAGTGGATATCGCAGTGCACCTATGCCGTGCTGGATCCCGAGGGCCGTTTCAGCCTCCTTCGATACGAGGAATGAAGCAAAAAACGGGCGATTAGAGTTGTTTAACACCGATTGTTAATTAATTTTAATTACAGTGGGCATCTGATTGAATTATAATAGATTATAGATAGCTATAATTCGCCCGATTGTGCCTATAATCACGGTGTCTACCGGGAAACATGTTGTAAAACATAGAAAAATCGTATGCATGATTTGAAAATTGACTATATATTTGCACCATAAACCTGAAACAATCTTTTTTACCTTAGAAATTTTACCTATTTGAAACCGAAAAAGGAACTTTAAGCCAGCAGCTTAAGGTTCCTTTTTGAATTACACCGCCAATTAAATCTTTTTTAAAAACGGCGATGGAAACGATTTTTTTTGTAATTTTGCAATACTTCTTATGCCGAAGCCCGCCTTTAGGGTTGGCAGAGGGATAAGGAGCAGAAATTATTACGGTGCTACTTGGCGCTTTGTGCTTGGCATCTAAGAGTCTGGCAGTTCTATCAGTCATCAAATACCATGCAGCTGTTGGCGTCCATTGGATATGTAACGGTTCGCCCATAGAGATGTTACCACATACATATCAGCGTGGGTTTCGGCTTTGCTCGTTTCGATGACTGGGGCCATGCCAGAGCCTTTGGGATGTGGGACGGGTGGCAGGAGAACTCCCCGCGCCGTTATTTATTATATGTGCTACCTGCCTGGATTTTGGGGTGTTATAGGGCGAAAAACCAAACTAATCATGAAAAAGATTTCATTTCTTTTTGTTCTGTTTCTATTGGCTTTACCATTGTGTGCAAGTGCCGATGTGCTTAAGGGCGATGTGGATGGTGATGGCGAAGTCGGTATCAGTGATGTGTCAACGCTCATTGAAAGTCTGTTGTCTTTCGACGCCACAAGCATCAGTCTGGAACATGCCGATGTCGATAACAACGGCGAAGTCGATATCATTGATGTGGCCCGCCTGATTGATATGTTACTGACCATGCCTCCTGCTTCCCAGGTAGAGACCTTTACCGTCAACGATGTGTCCTTCAAGATGATAACTGTCAATGGCGGCACGTTCACCATGGGAGCAACACCAGAACAAGGAATACCTGATAATGTTAATTTCTCGTTCTGTTATCCAGCTCATCAGGTGACGTTGTCGAGTTTCAGCATTGGTGAGACCGAGGTGACACAGGCATTGTGGCAGGCAGTGATGGGCAACAACCCGAGCTATTTCGCTGACGACTTGAACCGCCCAGTAGAGCAAGTGTCATGGAACGTCTGTCAAGCATTCATAACTAAACTGAACGAAATGACAGGCAGGACCTTCCGTTTGCCCACTGAGGCAGAATGGGAGTTCGCAGCCCGTGGTGGTGTTAAGAGCAAAGGATATAGATACTCAGGCAGTGATGACCTTAATGCTGTTGGTTGGTACGACGGGAACAGCATGGGTTCTACACAACCTGTAGCCATGTTGGCTCCCAATGAATTAGGCCTTTATGACATGACGGGTAATGTACAGGAGTTCTGCCAGGACTGGTTTGATATGAATTACTATAGTGTGTCACCATCAACCAATCCCACTGGTCCCGATTATGGCGATGTTCGTGTTAAACGTGGAGGTTGTATTTGGGATGGAGCTTATGGTTATATGTTCGTAGTGGCGATGAGGAATTATAGCTTGCCGTCATACTCATTCCGACACACTGGTCTGCGCATTGCCCTCTAAACACGACACGATACTCTAGTTTTTCATTTGCATAGTGGAGCATTCGGCATCACCGGGTGCTCCATTGTTTTTAGCTCTAAGGATGATATTAGATGGAATTCTGTTGGCAATAGTTATGGATTATTGCTCGACTATCCGTGACATTGCTGGAGAATCGGCGAAGTTACGGGGTCTAGGCATAAAAAAAGAAAAAATCTTTTTGTTCTGCGCTCGACTTTCATTAACTTTGTGGTCGTGAATTTTTTGTGGAATGAAAACGATAGCAATCATAGTGGCTGGCGGCAGCGGCACACGCTTTGGAGCCGAGATGCCCAAGCAGTTTCTGGAATTGGGCGGCAAACCCATCCTGATGCGTACCATCGAGGCCTTTGGGGCATATAGGGACGCTTCTTTTGATGTCATTGTGACCTTGCCCGAAGGGCAGATGGACTTGTGGCGGCAACTGTGCAAGGATTACGCGTTTGCTGTGCCTCACCGCGTTGTCGCTGGTGGCGAGACGCGCTGGCACAGTGTGAAAAACGCGCTTGACAGCATCGTTGACATCACCGCCGTTGACATGATTGCAGTTCACGACGGCGTGCGTCCCATGGTTACTGCCGATGTCATCGGCCGCACGCTAGAGGCAGCCCGTCGCGATGGCGCCGCCATCCCTGTTGTCGCTCTCAACGACTCGGTGCGTCAGGTCACAGGCAGCATCAACCATGCCCTTGATCGCTCGACGTTGCGCGCGGTGCAGACGCCTCAGACCTTTGAGGCGCGCCTGCTGCTGGATGCTTATCAGCAGCCCTACGAGCCGACATTCACCGACGACGCTTCGGTCGTGGAACGGGCAGGCCACAGTGTTACACTTGTCGAGGGTGACCCGCAGAACCTGAAAATCACGCGCCCCATGGACCTGGTCCTGGCCAAATACCTGCTGAACCGCGATGCCTGACCTGCGCCATACCGACATACAGTATCTGCACGGTGTGGGCCCCAAGCGTGCCGAGTTGCTCAAGAAGGAACTTGGCATCAGTTCCTATTACGACCTGTTGTACTATTTCCCTTTCCGCTACATCGACCGCAGCGTCATCAACCATGTGAACGAGTTGCATGGTGATGAGGCCATGGTGCAGCTGCGCGGACGTTTCATCACGTTCAACACGGTGGGCGAGGGCCGCAAACGCCGCCTTCAGGCTTTGTTTACCGACGGTACAGGCACCATCGAGGTTGTGTGGTTCAACCGAGTGGCCTCTATCCAGCGCACTTACAACACGGCTACGCAATATGTCCTGTTCGGCAAGCCGTCGATCTTCAACGGCCACATGAACATCGTCCACCCCGAGATTGATGTTGCCAGCAGCGAGCACCTCACCCAAGGACTGCAGGGCGTTTACAACCTGACCGAGACTCTGCGCAACCGCTCATTTACATCGCGCGCGATACACAAACTCGTTGTCAATATCCTGAACACGCCCACCGTGCAGCACATCGACGAGACTTTGCCCCCCGAGTTGATGCAGCGTTTCCACCTCATGCCGCTGGCCGAGGCCTTGCACAACATCCACCTGCCTAGCGACCAGCAGGCACTGCAGCTGGCACAGTTCCGCCTCAAGTTCGAGGAGTTGTTCTTTCTCGAACTCAACATCCTGCACTACATCAAGGGTAGCACACGCCGGTTGGTGGGACACGTTTTCAGCCGTGTGGGCGCCTATTTCCACGACTTTTATAACAATGTGCTGCAATTCCCGCTCACAGGGGCGCAGAAGCGTGTCATCCGCGAGATGCGCCAGGACATGGGCAGCGGCAAGCAGATGAACCGATTGCTGCAGGGTGATGTGGGCAGCGGAAAGACGATTGTGGCCTTTATGACCGCACTCATCGCACTCGATAACGGCTACCAGGCCTGCATAATGGCTCCCACCGAGATATTGGCGGGCCAGCACCTCGAGACCATCAAGCCGCTGGCCGATGCCATCGGCGTCAAGGTAGCGCTGTTGACGGGCTCGACGCGCAAGCGTGAGCGCACGGCTATCCACGAGGCGCTGATGAGTGGCGAGTTGCAGATTCTCATCGGCACCCATGCACTCATCGAGGATACGGTGCAGTTCCACAACCTGGGTCTCGCCATTATCGACGAGCAGCACCGCTTCGGTGTAGCGCAGCGTGCCCGCCTGTGGAGCAAGAACCGCGTGGCGCCTCCTCATGTGCTCGTAATGACGGCCACGCCCATCCCGCGCACGCTGGCGATGACGGTCTATGGCGACCTCGATGTGTCGGTCATCGACGAACTGCCGCCGGGCCGCAAACCGGTGACTACGGTGCTCCGGCACGAGCCTGACCGCTTCAAGATGTACCAGTTTGTGGGTTCTCAGTTGCGCGAGGGCCGGCAGGCCTACATCGTCTATCCCCTTATCGAGGAGAACGAGAAACTCGACCTGCATGCTCTGGAGCAGGGCTATGAACAGGTGCGTGACGTGTTCCCGCATTACAACGTGGCGATGGTTCACGGGCGCATGAAGCCAGCCGAGAAGGATTACCAGATGATGCTCTTTGCCAGCGGCCAAGCCCACATCTTGGTGGCCACCACGGTCATCGAGGTCGGAGTGAATGTCCCCAATGCCTCGGTCATGGTCATCGAGGATGCTGAGCGATTCGGCTTGTCGCAGTTGCATCAGCTGCGCGGCAGGGTGGGGCGTGGTGCTGACCAGAGCTATTGTATCCTCATGGCCCGCAGCGACCTGGGACGCGACACCCGCCACCGCCTGCAGGTGATGACGCAGACCAATGATGGCTTCGTCGTCGCCGAGGAGGACATGAAGCTGCGCGGACCGGGCGACATGGAGGGCACCCAGCAGAGCGGTATCGCTTTTAACCTGCACATTGCCAACCTCGCTCAGGATGGCCAGATCATCCAGATGGCACGCAACGCCGCCGAGGATTATCTGCGCGATGATCCGCAGATGGAAACCCAGTGGGGTCGCAAGATGGCTGCCCACATCAGGGACATTTTTGACAAACAGACCAACTGGGGACTTATCTCCTAAATCGGTGTTTCAAGGGGGCCATGACTACCTATTTCGGTTTTGAAACTGTTTGCATTTGTGAATTTTTTATTTTGCTGATTATTAGCCGATTGGCTTGCTCCGTTTAGAGAATAAAACCAAACTTTACACTTTTTAGCACACTAAATGCCACCTCTTACAAAATAATTGAGTAATTTTGGCCGTTCTTAAAAACAAAGACTTAGAAAATAACCTGAAATGAATATAAAACGATTATATTTCGCCTTGACGGCGATGACCCTTTTTGCGCTAGGTATATCGGCTCAGAATATACAATCTGCTTCAAGCTACAGCAAGATGCACAGCAAGCTGCTCGCTAAGCAAGACCGCGTTAATGACCAAATTCGTGTGAAGGAAGCACAAAAGTATGCTGCCGACTTGTATGAGGAATGCGAGCCCGAACCCGACATCTACACCGAGGGTTGGGACAGCGACCTCGTGAACTGCTATAAGGACGCCAACGTGCCTAACACCAAGGTGCTTGACGTTCGCCACTATGTCATGCCCATCAAGGGTAATTATGTGACCAGCCACTATGGCTACCGTCCCCAGTTCGGACGCACACACAAGGGTGTGGACCTGCGTTCGGCTATCGGTGATACCGTTTATTCGGCTTTCTCGGGCCGCGTGCGTCTGACTCGTTTTGAGCGCGGCGGTTACGGTTTCTATGTGATCGTGCGCCACGAGAATGGTCTGGAGACCGTCTATGGCCACCTGTCACGCTTCCTGGTCAAGCCTGACCAGTATGTGAAGGCTGGACAGCCCATCGCTCTGAGTGGCAACACGGGCCGCAGCACGGGACCTCACCTGCACTTCGAGACGCGTTTCATGGGTTATGCCATCAACCCCGAGGCTATCTTCGACTTTGGCAACCGCTGCACCCACACTGACAGCTACACCTTCTCCAAGGCTAACTACACCAAGGCTCGCGACTATGCGCCCAGCAAGCGTTACAATCAGGCCAAGAAGTCGGTTGCCGAGGAAAATGAGTCGGCCAGCAAGAAGTCCAATAACAGGAAAGAACAGCAATCGGCTGTCGCCAGCACCAAGAAATCCACCCGTGAGAGCCGCAACAACAGCCGCTCCACTTACAAGGTGCGCAAGGGTGACAACCTTACCAAAATCGCCTCGAGCAACGGCTTGACCGTGGCACAGCTCAAGAAGCTCAACGGCCTCAGCGGTGACGATGTTGCCGAGGGCAAGGTGCTCCGCGTGAAGTAAACACATCCCGCTACAATACAACAAAGCTGCCAGGACCCGATGTCCTGGCAGCTTTGTTTATTCTCTGTTGTTTCCTTGTATTACCTCCCGATAAGGTATCGGTAAACGGCAGTGAACTGCCGTCGGAACCGGTCTTGGAATTTGTCTAGTTTTCGGTCAAAGGTAAAGCGGTCGGTCTGAGACGATAGCTTGGTCACGCGGTTGCGGGTGATGCGCTGCACGTCGTAGGTGCTCATCTCGTAGTGGCAGGTGACGTAGTAGTCGTTGTAGGTGCGGTAATGCCGCTTGACAATGTCGGCCCGCGTGACATCGCGGTCGGTCTTGAGGACAACGCGGTCACCGCCACGCAGCACCAGCGTGAGGCTGTCGCCCTGTGTGACGTGCAGCAGCCCTTCGTCATAGGTCACCTCGAGTGTGAAGGTCACCAGCCCGCTGGGAGCGGCAGTCGCTGCCACGGCAAACTTTGCGGCATGGAAGTAGTCGTCATACAGCAAATCCTGCTGTGAGCACACGTACCGTGAGCCATCGTCCATGTAATAGTCGATGCTCACCTGGCCCGATGCCGACAACAGCCCCATGGCTGCTGCCATTGCCAGCAGTGATGTCCTTGCCTTGCTGTTCATGCCGCAAAAGTACCACAAAACCCCGAAATAGGCAACTTTTTGCCCGTTGCTACAATCTGTCGCACACTGACGGTGCAGATAAAAACCAAGCCCGATGTCTGCATCGGTGATGCAGGCGCCGGGCTTGGGCGTATCTCTAGGCGGTCGTTGCGGCCGCTGCGGTTAGGCTTTAATAACCGAGGATGCGGTCGATGATCATATTGACGTCACTCACGGTGATTTCGCCGTCACCATTGACGTCGCTGACGGCCAGCACGCTGGGTGAATTGGCGCCGTTGATGATGTTGTTGATGACCATGTTGATGTCGGCAACTGTGATTTCATTGTCATGGTTCACGTCACCCCTCTTCCAGGCAATCATGGCGCGCATGCGGTTGCTCCATGGTGACAGGGCGCCATCGGTGTAAAGCGTCTGAACGCGCATGGCGTAGCAGCCCGGCTGCAGGTCGCTTATCTGATAGGCGTTGCCCGTGATGCCTTCAATATAGGTGGCCTTGCTCAGGTCGATGGGTGTGTAGTCATCACCGGCATAGGCCTGGAACGAGCTGATGACAACGCGCTTGCCGACGGCGGTGCTCAGCTTAACCATAGGCGTGTTGTTGGCGGGGCAGGGGAGCATCACGCAGTACTCGCCGTCCTCGTTATTGACATAGATGAGCGTGTCGGCATCACCGCAGCTGATCTTCAGCGGCGACGAGGTGTCACTGCCTGAGCTCTTGGCCCTCACCTTCACGGTCACATGACCGTCGTTGCCGTACATGTCCAGGGCAGGAGTCTGCAACCATCCTTTGGACTTGCTCGTACCCAGCAGCACGTCGCTGTTGCTGCGGTAAACCTTGCTGCCGGTCCAGCCGGGGTTGGTGGTGAACTCGTCGAGTTGTGACGAGCAGTCGGTAGTGCTTGTGCCCGAGTACTCAGTGGCGTCAAAGGTCTCGTTGAGCCTCAGTTCGTAGAACGGCACGCGTGCCACCTCCAGGTTGTAGCTTATAACGTTGTGGCTGGGCGTGATGTCTTCCCAGTTGATGATGAACGACGAGGCGTCGATGTCGCTGGCGGCAAGCATCACGGGCTCATGGGTCTCGAGGATGCATTGGCCAATCAGGGTGACAACCTTGTCCTCAGCGCCCTCGCTCGACAGGGTAATGGTCGCATTGTGGGTGCCCACGGCGCTGGACTGATAAGTAACTGTCACGCGCATGCCGTTCTTGAGGTTCTGCTGGCTGACGTGGTCGGTGTTGATAGCAAACACGCCGTTTTCGTCATTGAGCGTTAAGGTCACGTCGCTGGTGAGCAGCGTGCCCTTGACAGTGAACTCAGCAGTGGCTGCGCTGTCCACATAGGCCGTCGTCCTCAATCGCGACGCCCTGGCCTTGATGGTGGGAACGGTAGCCGGCGGCTCAATGCCGATGAAAATCTGCTGGTTGATGTTGAAGACCTCACCACCGCCCCTGAAGGCGTTGAGCGCATAGTTGGCGTTGCCAGTGCCGCTCCAGCCCCAGTTGATGTGGTAGGTGTCGTCGCTGGCATCATAACCGTCGATGTTGAACGCATGGCCGGACCACGTCGGGGTGTAGGCGCACATCAGCACGGGACGATGGCTCAACAGCTCCTCTTGGATCAGCATACCCCATTCCTCATCGTCATAGTTCTCGTCGCCCCACCAGCTATCTTTGGACAGGAGCATGGCATCCGGGTCATAGCCGAAACGCCTGATGGTCTGCCAGATGTCGTAGCTGCCGGTACCGCTGCTGCTCGAAGAGTAGTCCATCCTCTCCGACTGGCCGATGTAGCGCATCAGGTGGGCAACGGCACTCGCTTGTGTGTCATTATAGCCTCCACGGTAGCGGTCGAGCATGTTGTCCCAGTCAAAGGTCGTTGGGGGCAGGGTCTCCAACGTGATACTCTCACTCTGTGTCGTGTAGCCGGGAACCGATGGCGTGGGCTCGGTGGGGAATTTCCAATAGTGGAAAATCATGGCCAGCGACGTGGCACCGCAGCCCGTGACTGCAAGGGAAGTACCCGACATTGGGCATTCGCGGTTATAAGGCTCACCCTGGTCCCACATGGCGCTCAGCAGCGGATCAACGCTTTCTCCGGTGATTGGAGTGCGGTTCGGCGTGCCGTTGTCTACCACATAGTCGGGATGGGCTTGCAGGAACTCGATCTGCTTGCGGTAGCCCTCGAGCCACAGCTGCATGTTGCAGGGGATGTTGTTGATGTCAAGCGGGCGGTCGCCATGGGCGAGCACTTCGCGGGCACGATCGTCACCCGACACGATGACATAGCTGTCGCTGGTATTGAAGATGTAGTAGGCGGCCTGGTTGGTGTTGACCTGGTTCTTCTCGGTGAGCACCAGCTTCACATCAAGGGCGGCTGGGGCTGCATGTCCACGACGAGCCGAAGCCTGCAGATATCGCTTGGCGGTAGCCTGGGCGGTAACGGCATCAACGGGGGCGGCAAATAACTGGATAGTGGCAAGTAACGATGCTGCTGCGAGCATCACGATCTTCTTCATGTTGTGAGGGTTCATTTGGGTGATAGACTTGAATTTCGAGATGATAGATAATTCAATTGTTAAATGACTGTGGCCCAATGGGTTTAAACAACAAGCAACCGCTTGTTTTCATCGAGCGGTTGCAAAGTTAGTCATTTATTTTAAAATTACGGTATTCTGTTAATATAAAAAGTCTAAAAATCACGGATTTATAATCCTTGATTCCTGTCTCTCCCGGCTTTTCGGGATGGTCAACGCTGGTTGAAGGGCGAGAAGATGCCGTACAGATTGGTGTCAATCTTGTCGCACACCAATTGGAAATCCTCGGGCTTGTCTCCGAACTTCACCTCGTCGCCGTTGATGATGACCAGATTGCCCTTGTAGTCGGCAATCCACTCCTCATAGCGCTTGTTCAGACCCTCCAGATAATCGAGGCGCATCGTCTGCTCGTAGTCGCGGCCGCGTTTTTGGATCTGCTGCACCAGGTTGGGGATGGTCGAGCGGATGTAAATCATCAGGTCGGGCATCTTCACCAGCGACATCATCAGCTCAAACAGGTCCTTGTAGTTGTTGAAGTCGCGGTCACTCATCAATCCCTGGCCGTGCAGGTTGGGGGCAAAGATGCACGCGTCCTCATAGATGGTGCGGTCCTGGATGATGTCAATCTCGCTCTTGGAGATCTCCACCACTTCCTTGAAACGCTTGTTCAGGAAGTAGATTTGCAGGTTGAATGACCACCGCGACATGTCGGCATAGAAGTCCTCCAGATAAGGGTTGTTGTCCACGGGCTCGAAGCGCGGACTCCACCCGTAGTGTTTGGCCAGCAGTTTGGTCAAGGTCGTCTTGCCACTGCCGATGTTTCCTGCTACTGCTATATGCATATCTTTTTAGTTTTAGGTTTTTGCTTTCTGTTTTTGGTTGTTAGGTCACCTGTGCCGTAACTGTGTTACGGCCTTCTAGTCCAGCGGCCCGAAGATGCCGAACATCGTCGCGTCGATTTTATCGACAATCGCAGCAAAGTCCTCGGGGCGGTTCTTGTAGTCCATGTCATCGACCTCGATGACGAGTTTGCGGCCCTTGTAGGTCTTCATCACAAACTCCTCATAGCGGTCGTTCAGGTTCGACAGGTACTGTAACGGCATCGTCTGCTCGTAGTCGCGTCCGCGCTTGTGGATATTGTCCACCAGGTGGGGCACGCTCGAGCGCAGGTAGATCATCAGGTCAGGGAGGCGCACGATGGTCATCATCTGCTCAAACAGTTCCATATAGGTCTCAAAGTCGCGGTCATCCATGTTGCCCATATCGTGATTGTTGGCCGTGAAGATATACACGCCCTCAAAGATACTGCGGTCTTGGATGATGGTTTTGGAACTGGCGTTGATGTTCAGGATGTCCTTGAAGCGCTGCTTCAGGAAGAACACCTCCAGGGCAAACGACCAGCGCTTGATGTCCTTGTAATAGTCGCTCAGGTAGGGGTTGTCCACCACGGGTTCCATGAACGGCTCCCACCCGTAATGCTTGGCAAGCATCTCGGCCAGTGTCGATTTTCCGCTACCGATATTTCCTGCTATGACGATGTGCACGGTTCAGTGAATAATAGTTGTTTTACAAACCGCAAATTTACGCTTTTTCCAGTCCTCGTCCATCATCCTCGATAAGAAAGTTATTAACAATCAAGAAAATGCCGAAATAATTCCGCAAAATCACCTGTGGTATAGAAAAAATGCCTACTTTTGCATCTTGAATTGCGATTATTGAGCATGAAACAGAACTGGAGACCTGGCACCATGATATACCCGCTGCCCGCACTGCTGGTCAGCTGCGGGGCGTCGCCCGAGGAGTATAACGTCTTTACGGCGGCTTGGACGGGAACCATCTGCAGCGATCCGGCTTTGTGCTATGTGTCTATACGCCCCGAGCGCCACAGCCACGGCATTGTGGAGCGCAACATGGCTTTCACGCTCAATCTCACCAACCGCGAGCTGGCAAGGGCCACCGACTGGTGCGGCGTGCGCTCTGGTCGCGACTATGACAAGTGGCGCGAAATGCACCTCACGCCCGTCAAGGGTGAGACCGTCGCTGCTCCCTATATCGCCGAGGCCCCCGTGAGCATTGAGTGCCGCGTGCGCGACATCATGCGCCTGGGCACGCACGACATGTTCATCGGCGAGGTGATGAACGTCATTGCCGATGACCGTTTCATTAACCCCGACACCGGGGCACTCGACCTCAAGGCCGCCGACCTCATCACCTATTGCCATGGCCATTACTACTCGCTCGGCGAGGAACTGGGGCACTTCGGCTGGTCAGTACGCAAGAAACCAAAAAACGACTAAATAACTTTAATACTAACAAACCGGGACGCACGATTTTGCGTCTCAACTAAAAAACTAAAAACTAAAAATCAATGGAACGAGACAAAGTGATTTTTGACATCATCGAGCGTGAACATCAGCGTCAGCAACACGGCATTGAGCTCATCGCCAGTGAGAACTTCGTGAGCGACCAGGTG
>JAEEGF012171610.1_pt1 | contig 12174 bp, 4 predicted proteins | sample 9134171 | NCBI WGS metagenome assembly JAEEGF01 (sample SAMN16246542, study PRJNA631951) | gut metagenome | biome: gut microbiome; feature: rumen; material: AP-attached | host: Bos | place: Iran: Karaj | collected 2018-10 | reverse complement strand
AATGTAAGACCCTGCTCCATAGCGATTGGGTGGATGAGCTCGATTGTCATCTCTACGTTATCGCCAGGCATGCACATCTCTGTACCTGCTGGAAGCTCGCAAACACCTGTAACGTCTGTTGTTCTGAAGTAGAACTGTGGACGATAGTTGTTGAAGAATGGAGTATGACGACCACCTTCATCCTTTGTAAGAACGTAAACCTGAGCTGTAAACTTTGTGTGGCATGTTACAGTACCTGGCTTAGCAAGTACCTGTCCACGCTGGATCTGGTCACGGTTAACACCACGAAGAAGTGCACCGATGTTATCACCAGCCTGAGCCTCATCAAGAAGCTTACGGAACATCTCGATACCAGTTACAACAGTCTTCTGTGTATCTTCCTTGATACCGATGATTTCAAGTTCGTCGTTAAGGTGAAGAACACCACGCTCTACTCTACCTGTAGCAACAGTACCACGACCTGTGATTGTGAATACGTCCTCTACTGGCATAAGGAATGGCTTATCTGTCTCACGCTGTGGATCTGGGATGTAAGAATCAACAGTATCCATAAGTTCCATGATCTTGTCGCCCCACTCGCCGTTTGGATCCTCAAGAGCCTTAAGAGCTGAACCCTTAATGATTGGACAATCATTGAAGTCATACTCTTCAAGCTGCTCTGTAACTTCCATCTCTACGAGCTCGATAAGCTCCTCATCATCAACCATATCACACTTGTTAAGGAATACAACGATGTAAGGTACACCTACCTGACGAGAAAGAAGGATGTGCTCCTTTGTCTGAGCCATAACACCGTCAGTTGCAGCAACTACAAGGATAGCGCCGTCCATCTGAGCAGCACCTGTGATCATGTTCTTTACATAATCAGCATGGCCTGGGCAGTCAACGTGTGCATAGTGTCTCTTCTCTGTCTGATACTCAACGTGAGCTGTAGAGATTGTGATACCTCTTTCTCTCTCCTCTGGAGCCTTATCGATGTTCTCGAAATCTACCTTAGCATTACCAGCAACACGCTCAGCAAGTACCTTTGTGATAGCTGCTGTAAGAGTTGTTTTACCGTGATCTACGTGTCCGATAGTACCGATGTTACAATGTGGTTTGGTTCTGTCAAAATGCTCTTTTGCCATTTTTAAAAATCCTCCTTAATATACTGCCCCTAAATGGGCAAAGTTAGTTCTAAACTCTCAGTATCTCGATTATATCGAAAATACTAAGAGTTTTCAACTATTTATGATTTATTTTGCGTGGTTAGAAATGATCTGCTCCTGAACGTTCTTTGGTACTGGCTCATACTTCTCGAAGAACATTGAGTAGTTACCACGACCCTGAGTAGATGAACGAAGCTCTGTAGAGTATCCGAACATCTCTGCAAGTGGAACAAGTGCTCTAACAATCTTGCCGCCGCCAAGATCATCCATTGACTGGATCTGACCTCTCTTAGCGTTAAGAGATCCGATTACATCACCCATGTATTCCTCAGGCATAGTAACTTCAACCTTCATGATAGGCTCAAGAAGTACTGGAGCTGCCTTAGCCATAGCTTCCTTGAAGCACATTGAACCAGCAATGTGGAATGCCATTTCTGATGAATCGACTTCATGGTATGAACCATCGTAAACGTCTGCTTCAACACCAAGTACAGGGAATCCGCAAAGGATACCAGCCTTAGCTGCTTCCTCGATACCCTCACCAACAGATGGGATGTATTCCTTAGGAATAGCACCACCAACTACTGAAGACTTAAATCTGAATGTCTCTTCAGCGTTAGCATCCATTGGAGTAAATCTAACCTTACAATGACCGTACTGACCACGTCCACCAGACTGCTTAGCATACTTGTATTCCTGATCAACTGCCTTTGTAAATGTCTCTTTGTATGCAACCTGAGGTGCACCAACGTTAGCCTCAACCTTGAACTCTCTAAGAAGACGATCAACAATAATCTCAAGGTGAAGCTCACCCATACCAGCGATGATTGTCTGGCCTGTCTCCTGATCTGTATGCTGACGGAATGTAGGATCCTCTTCAGCAAGCTTAGCAAGAGCTTCGCCCATCTTCTGCTGTCCAGCCTTAGTCTTAGGCTCGATAGCAAGCTCGATAACTGGCTCTGGGAATTCCATAGACTCAAGGATTACTGGATGCTGCTCATCGCAGATTGTATCACCAGTTGTTGTAAACTTAAGACCTACAACAGCTGCAATATCACCAGAGTAAACCTTGTCTAACTCTGTACGCTTGTTAGCGTGCATCTGAAGAATACGACCAACACGCTCCTTCTTATCCTTTGTAGCATTGAGGCAGTATGAACCTGAGTTCAATGTACCTGAATACACACGGATGAATGCGAGCTTACCAACGAATGGGTCAGCCATAATCTTGAAAGCTAAAGCTGCGAATGGCTCTTCATCTGAAGAGTGCTTCTCAACTGGGTTACCATCTAAATCTGTACCCTGAATAGCTGGTACGTCTGTAGGAGCTGGCATGAACTCAAGGATAGCGTCAAGAAGCTTCTGAACGCCCTTGTTTCTGTAAGCTGAACCACAGCATACTGGGATAGCCTTACACTCGCAAGTAGCCTTACGAAGTGCAGCCTTTAACTCGTCAATTGAAGGCTCCTCACCCTCAAGATAAGCCATCATAAGATCATCATCTAACTCACAGATCTTCTCAACAAGCTCTGTGTGATAAAGCTCAGCATCCTCTGCCATATCAGCTGGGATGTCTGTGATAGAAATATCATCACCCTTATCATCGTTATAGATGTATGCTTTCATCTCGAAAAGATCAATGATTCCCTTGAAATCATCTTCCTTACCGATTGGAAGCTGAAGAACGATAGCGTTCTTCTTAAGTCTGTCACGGATCTGATCAACAGCTCCGTAGAAGTTTGCACCAAGGATATCCATCTTATTGATGAAAGCCATTCTTGGTACGTTATATGTGTCAGCCTGTCTCCAAACATTCTCTGACTGTGGCTCAACGCCACCCTTTGCACAGAAGACACCAACGGCGCCATCAAGTACACGAAGGGAACGCTCAACCTCAACAGTAAAGTCTACGTGGCCTGGTGTATCAATGATGTTGATACGGTGCTCTAAAGCACCCTTCTTAGGCTTGCAGTTTTCCTGCTCAGTCCAGTGACATGTTGTAGCAGCTGAAGTAATTGTGATACCTCTCTCAGCTTCCTGCTCCATCCAGTCCATTGTTGCAGTTCCTTCGTGAGTATCACCAATCTTGTAGTTAACGCCTGTATAATAAAGAATACGCTCTGTAAGTGTAGTCTTTCCGGCATCGATATGAGCCATGATACCGATATTTCTGGTACGCTCAAGTGGATATTCTCTTCCTGCCACTGTTTGTCCCTCCTATTAGAATCTGTAATGAGCAAATGCCTTGTTAGCTTCTGCCATTCTATGCATTTCTTCTTTTCTCTTAACAGCTGAACCTGTGTTGCCAGCTGCATCCATGATCTCGTTTGCAAGACGCTCTTCCATTGTCTTCTCTGTACGTGTACGTGAGAACATTGTGAGCCATCTAAGGCCAAGGGCCTGACGACGATCTGGTCTTACCTCGATAGGTACCTGATATGTAGCACCACCGATACGTCTAGCCTTTACTTCAAGTACAGGCATAACGTTGTTCATAGCTTCCTCGAAAACCTCAAGTGCAGGTCTTCCAGTCTTTTCTTCGACTTTGCCAAATGCACCATATACAATCTTCTGAGCTACACCCTTCTTACCATCAAGCATGATGTTGTTGATAAGCTTTGTAACTACCTTGCTATTGTATATAGGATCTGCCAAAACGTCTCTCTTTTGAGTATGTCCTTTTCTTGGCACGATACTTCCCTCCTTAACTAAAATTTGTTAGATCAACGGTACTCACATTAATAACTATGTGTTCATGCATTATTTAATCTATTAGAGAAAAAATAACAACATTAACCAAAGTGAATGTGAATTACAATAAACTTGCTAAATTATCTTATTTAGCATCCTTAGGTCTCTTAGCGCCGTACTTTGAACGTCCCTGCTTGCGGTTAGCAACGCCGGCTGTATCAAGTGTACCTCTGATTACGTGATAACGTGTACCAGGTAAATCCTTAACACGGCCACCACGAATCAAAACAACGCTATGCTCCTGAAGATTGTGACCCTCGCCTGGAATGTAAGATGTTACTTCGATTCCGTTTGAAAGACGAACTCTGGCAATCTTTCTAAGAGCTGAGTTAGGCTTCTTAGGTGTAGCTGTCTTAACAGCTGTACATACACCACGCTTCTGTGGAGAAGAAGTGTTTGTAGGCTTCTTCTTAAGAGAATTGTAACCTCTCTGAAGTGCTGGTGCAGTAGACTTCTTTACAGATGTCTGACGACCTTTTCTAACTAGCTGGTTGAATGTTGGCATTCTTTTTTACCTCCTAATTTATTTCTACATGCATTTGGGTAGACTTTACCCTATTGACGCATGCTAAATAATTATATTTGCTGACTTTCAATATGTCAAGGTTAAAATTGTGAAAAAATAGCCTAGGCATTTGCCTAGGCTATAGTCTCTTTTAATATATTATTCTACATCAACAAGCTCATCTGAAGAACCTTCAAGTGCTTCATCTGATGTTGTGTACTCTTCAACTGAAGCATTTACCTGCTCATCTGTTGAAAGAGGGATGTTTGAGTATCTCTTCATACCTGTACCAGCAGGGATTAAGCGACCGATGATAACGTTCTCTTTAAGACCGTTAAGTGGATCAATCTTACCCTTGATAGCTGCATCAGTAAGAACCTTTGTTGTCTCCTGGAATGAAGCTGCTGAAAGGAATGAGTTTGTAGCAAGGGCTGCCTTTGTGATACCAAGGAGTTCCTGAGTACCAGTTGCAACTGCCTTACCCTCTGCTTCCATCTGCTCGTTAGCATCCTCAAAATCAAGCCAATCTACAAGTGAACCTGGCATGAATCCTGTATCACCTGCATCGTCGATTCTGATTCTCTTAAGCATCTGACGGCAAAGAACCTCGATATGCTTATCGTTGATATCAACACCCTGTAAGCGGTATACACGCTGAACTTCACGGATTAAGTAATCCTGAACAGCTGCCTTACCCTTGATTGTAAGGATATCGTGTGGGTTTACAGAACCTTCTGTAAGCTCATCACCTGCCTCAAGCTCCTGTCCTGAAAGAACCTTGATACGTGATCCGTAAGGGATAAGGTACTTCTCAACATCGCCTGTCTCAGAGTTTGTAATAACAACTTCTCTCTTCTTTGTCTTAGAGTCCTCTTCAATAGAAACTGTACCAGCAATCTCAGTGATGATAGCAAGTCCCTTAGGCTTTCTAGCCTCGAAAAGCTCCTCGACACGAGGAAGACCCTGTGTAATATCGTTACCAGCAACACCACCAGTATGGAATGTTCTCATGGTAAGCTGTGTACCTGGCTCACCGATAGACTGTGCAGCGATGATACCGATTGCTTCACCGACCTGTACGGCACGACCTGAAGCCATGTTAGCACCATAACACTTAGCACAAACACCTACGTGTGAACGGCAGTTAAGTACGTTTCTAATCTTAACCTTCTTAATTGGCTCACCCTTCTCATCAACACCACGCTCAACGATAGCTGCTGCACGCTTTGGTGTAATCATGTGGTTAGCCTTAACAATCATCTCGCCCTTAGCGTCGAAGATTGAGTAGCATGAGAATCTACCTGTGATACGGTCCTTAAGAGACTCAATCTCTTCACGACCATCCATGAATGCGTATACCCACATACCTGGAATCTCACGGTCTGTACCAGCAACACAGTCAGACTCACGAATTATAAGCTCCTGAGCAACGTCAACCATTCGACGTGTCAAGTAACCTGAATCGGCTGTACGAAGAGCTGTATCAGAAAGACCCTTACGAGCACCATGAGCTGACATGAAGTACTCAAGTACATCAAGACCCTCACGGAAATTTGACTTGATAGGAAGCTCGATTGTACGACCTGTTGTATCAGCCATCAAACCACGCATACCAGCAAGCTGCTTGATCTGCTTATCAGAACCACGGGCACCTGAATCAGCCATCATGAAGATGTTGTTGTACTTATCAAGACCATCAAGAAGGTCTCTAGTAAGCTCATCATCAGTCTCTTTCCAAGTATCAACTACTTCACGATAACGCTCTTCCTCTGTGATAAGACCACGCTTGTACTGACGTGTAATCTTGTCAACTGTCTCTTCAGCCTGTGCAATAAGCTCTGGCTTCTGAGGTGGAACTGTCATATCTGAAATAGAAACTGTCATGGCAGCGATTGTTGAGTAGTGGTAACCCATTGCCTTGATATCATCAAGAACTTCTGCTGTCTTTGTAGCTCCGTGTGTATTAATAACTTTTTCAAGAATCTGCTTTAACTGCTTCTTACCTACGTGGAAGTCTACCTCTGGTACAAGCTCATTCTCAGGCTTTGTACGATCTACGTAACCAAGATCCTGTGGAATAATCTCGTTGAAGAGAAGTCTACCAAGTGTTGAAGAAACATTGCCTGTAACCTCAGTTCCGTCTGGCATAGTCTTTGTCATACGAACTGTGATACGAGCGTGCATTGTAAGAGCCTTGTTCTCGTAAGCAAGGATTGCTTCGTTAAGGTTCTTAAATGCCTTACCTTCGCCAAGCTCCTCACGGCTATCGCCTACTGTAGTACCACGCTCCTGTGTGAGGTAGTAGATACCAAGGACCATATCCTGTGAAGGAACGGCAACAGGGCCACCATCTGAAGGCTTAAGTAAGTTGTTAGGTGAGAGAAGCATAAATCTACACTCAGCCTGTGCCTCCTGAGTAAGTGGAAGGTGAACAGCCATCTGGTCACCATCAAAGTCGGCGTTGAAGGCTGTACATACAAGTGGATGAAGCTTGATAGCTCTACCTTCTACAAGGATTGGCTCGAAAGCCTGAATACCAAGTCTGTGAAGTGTAGGAGCACGGTTAAGCATAACAGGATGCTCTTTGATGACATCTTCAAGGATGTCCCAAACCTCTGGCTCAAACTTCTCAACCATCTTCTTAGCATACTTAATGTTGTGTGCCATTCCGTTGCCAACAAGCTCCTTCATAACGAAAGGCTTGAAGAGCTCGAGAGCCATCTCCTTTGGAAGACCACACTGGTAAATCTTAAGCTCTGGTCCAACGACGATAACTGAACGTCCTGAGTAGTCAACACGCTTACCAAGAAGGTTCTGTCTGAATCGTCCTGACTTACCCTTAAGCATGTCTGAAAGTGACTTAAGAGGTCTGTTACCAGGACCAGTAACTGGACGACCACGTCTACCGTTATCGATAAGAGCATCAACAGCTTCCTGAAGCATACGCTTTTCGTTACGAACGATGATATCAGGAGCGCCAAGCTCTAACAGTCTACGAAGTCTGTTATTTCTATTGATAATTCTACGATATAAATCGTTAAGATCTGATGTAGCGAAACGGCCACCATCAAGCTGTACCATAGGACGAAGATCTGGTGGAATAACAGGAATAACTGTCATAATCATCCATTCAGGTCTGTTGCCTGACTCGCGGAATGCCTCAACAACCTCGAGTCTCTTGATGATACGTGAACGCTTCTGGCCTGTAGCGCTATCTAATTCGATCTGAAGCTTTGTAGCCTCTTCGTCAAGATCGATGTCTCTAAGAAGCTCCTGGATAGCCTCAGCACCCATTCCTACTCTGAAGCCGTTACCATACTGCTCTCTAGCTTCCTGGTACTCAGCTTCTGTAAGAACCTGCTTGTACATAAGAGCTGTCTCACCTGCATCAAGTACGATGTATGATGCAAAGTAGAGAACCTTCTCTAATGTCTTTGGTGATAAGTCAAGGATAAGTCCCATACGAGAAGGGATACCCTTGAAATACCAAATATGTGAAACTGGTGCAGCAAGTTCAATGTGACCCATGCGCTCACGACGAACGCTTGCCTTTGTGATTTCAACACCACAACGATCACAAACCACACCCTTATAACGAATCTTCTTGTACTTTCCGCAGTGACATTCCCAGTCCTTGCTAGGTCCAAAAATCTTCTCGCAGAAAAGACCGTCCTTCTCAGGCTTCAGTGTACGATAGTTGATTGTCTCAGGCTTTTTAACCTCGCCTCGAGACCACTGTCTGATCTTTTCAGGTGATGCCAATCCAATCTGTATTGCGTCAAATGCTATTGGTTGATATGTCGCTTCTTTATTCTCTGGCATTTTCTAGCTCCCTTCCTATTTATTCCTCATCAAAATCATCTGCTACATCAGCGAAATCATCGTCTTCTTCCTCGTAAGGAACGTCATCTTCGTCATCAACAAGATCACCTTCTGCATCAAACTTCTTTGTAGTGAATCCTGCCTGTGCGAATGAATTGTCATCCTCAAAAGCAAAGTTTCTATCGCTGCCTGCAATGATAGCATTGAGGTCAGTATTTCCATATTCACTAGTCTCCATGAGCTCAACCTCTTCACGGTTTTCATCGAGCACACGTACATCAAGACCAAGTGACTGTAATTCCTTAAGTAATACCTTGAATGACTCAGGGATACCTGGCTCAGGAATGTTTTCACCCTTAATAATAGCTTCGTATGTCTTAACACGACCGATAACATCATCAGACTTCATTGTAAGGATTTCCTGAAGTGTATATGATGCACCGTAAGCCTCCAGGGCCCAAACTTCCATCTCTCCGAAACGCTGTCCACCGAACTGTGCTTTACCACCAAGTGGCTGCTGTGTAACAAGAGAGTAAGGACCAGTTGAACGAGCGTGGATCTTATCATCTACAAGGTGGTGGAGCTTCAGGTAGTGCATGTGACCGATTGTAACAGGACCATCAAATGGCTCACCTGTACGGCCATCACGAAGCTGAACCTTACCATCACGAGAGATTGGAACACCCTTCCAAAGTGCTCTGTGAGCGCGGTTTGTTGAAAGATAATCCATAACATCCTCACGGAGAACGTCAACATATTTATCGAAGAATGTCTCTTCTCCGTCTTTAGCCTCTTCCTTGTCAAATGGCATGTTTACATAGTCATTTGCAAGCTCAAGAGTATCCTGGATATCAATTTCCTTTGCACCATCAAATACTGGTGTCTCAATGTCAAATCCAAGTGCCTTTGCCGCAAGAGAAAGGTGAATCTCAAGGACCTGACCGATATTCATACGTGAAGGAACGCCCAGTGGGTTAAGAACGATATCAAGTGGACGACCGTTTGGAAGATATGGCATATCCTCTACTGGAAGCACGCGGGAAACTACACCCTTGTTACCGTGACGACCGGCCATCTTATCACCAACACCGATTTTTCTCTTCTGTGCGATGTAAATACGTACTGATTTGTTAACTCCTGGAGCAAGCTCATCGCCGTTCTCACGAGTAAATACCTTTGCGTCTACAACGATACCGTAAGCACCGTGTGGAACTCTAAGTGATGTATCACGTACCTCTCTAGCCTTCTCACCGAAGATTGCAAGAAGAAGTCTCTCTTCTGGTGTACGCTCTGTCTCACCCTTTGGTGTAACCTTACCAACAAGGATATCACCGGCACGAACCTCAGCACCGATACGGATGATACCGCTCTCATCAAGATCCTTAAGAGCATCATCACCTACACCAGCTACATCACGTGTGATTTCCTCTGGTCCAAGCTTTGTATCACGAGCATCGATTTCGTACTCTTCAATATGGATAGATGTGTAAACATCGTTCTGTACAAGTCTCTCTGAAAGAAGTACAGCATCCTCGTAGTTGTAACCTTCCCAAGTCATGAAACCGATAAGTGGGTTCTTACCAAGGGCAAGCTCACCATTCTTTGTAGAAGGACCATCAGCGATTACCTCGCCAGCCTCTACATGGTCACCCTTGAATACGATTGGGCGCTGGTTATAGCAGTTAGACTGGTTAGAACGTGTGAACTTAAGAAGATTGTACTCATCTCTTGTTCCGTCCTCGTCAGCCTTAACGATAATTCTCTTTGTCTCAGACATCTCAACGATACCTGCGCGCTTTGCAACTACGCAGACACCTGAATCGACAGCTGTCTTTGGCTCCATACCTGTACCAACAACTGGTGCTTCTGTAGTAAGAAGAGGCACTGCCTGGCGCTGCATGTTAGAACCCATAAGGGCACGGTTAGCATCGTCGTTCTGAAGGAATGGGATAAGTGCTGTAGCAACTGAGAATACCATCTTAGGAGATACGTCCATGTAATCAAACATAGTCTTATCGTACTCCTGTGTCTCCTCACGGAAACGACCAGATACATTCTTTCTCATGAAGTGGCCTTCTTCGTCAAGCTTGACGTTAGCCTGTGCTACATGGTAGTTATCCTCTTCATCAGCAGTCATATATACAACCTCGTCAGTTACACGAGGATTCTCTGGGTCTGACTTATCAATACGTCTGTAAGGTGCCTCAATGAAACCATACTCATTGATACGAGCATAGCTTGCGAGAGAGTTAATAAGACCGATGTTAGGTCCTTCAGGTGTCTCGATAGGGCACATACGTCCGTAGTGAGAGTAGTGAACGTCTCGAACCTCGAATCCGGCACGGTCTCTTGAAAGACCACCAGGACCAAGTGCTGAAAGACGTCTCTTATGTGTCAACTCACCAAGTGGGTTGTTCTGATCCATAAACTGTGACAACTGTGATGAACCAAAGAACTCTTTGATTGCAGCTGTAACAGGCTTGATGTTGATGAGGTTCTGTGGAGAAATATCCTCAAGGTCACGAGTAGTCATACGCTCACGTACAACCTTCTCAAGACGTGATAAACCAATTCTGTACTGGTTCTGTAATAACTCACCAACAGCACGAATACGACGGTTACCAAGGTGATCGATATCATCATCCTTACCTACGCCATACTCAAGGTGCATATTGTAGTTGATAGATGCAAATACATCCTCAACAGTAATGTGCTTTGGAATAAGGTCTGCAACTGAACGAGCAATTGCGTCCTCGATGTCTTCCTTTGTAGTGTTCTCTGAAAGAATTCTCTCAAGAACTGGGTAGTAAACTAGCTCAGTAATACCAAGCGCAGCTGCATCACAATCAACAAACTTTGTGATGTCTACCATCATATTAGAAAGAACCTTTACGTTTCGTGACTCAGTCTGAACGTAAACGTGTGTAACTGCAGCATTCTGGATATCATCTGCAAGCTGTAAAGTAACCTTTGTGCCAGCTGTAGCGATGATTTCACCTGTTGTTGTATCAACAACATCCTCTGCAAGAATCTGGCCTGCAATACGGTTTCTAAGCATAAGCTTCTTATTGAACTTATAACGACCAACTTTTGCAAGGTCATATCTACGTGGGTCGAAGAACATGCCGTGGATAAGTGACTCTGCACTATCCTTAGCAAGAGGCTCACCTGGACGAAGCTTACGATAGAGCTCTAAAAGACCTCCTTCGTAGCTACCCTGTGGGTTCTTCTCTGTAATAGATGGATCCTTAGCAAATGTAGCAAGAATCTTTGGCTCTTCGCCAAATACATCTATAATCTCCTGATTTGTACCTAAACCGAGCGCACGAATAAGAACCGTAACAGGTACCTTTCTGTTACGATCTACACGTACATAGAAAACGTCATTGGAATCTGTTTCATATTCAAGCCAAGCACCACGATTAGGGATAACTGTACATGAATACAGCTCCTTACCAATCTTATCGTGTCCGATTGCATAGTAAATACCTGGTGAACGCACTAACTGACTGACGATAACACGCTCTGCTCCATTAATAACAAATGTGCCTGTCTCAGTCATAAGTGGTAAATCACCCATAAAGATTTCGTGCTCCTGCATATCGCCGGACTCCTTGTTTACAAGGCGCACTTTTACCTTTAAAGGTGCAGCATAAGTTGCATCTCGCTCTTTGCACTGTGGAATTGTGTATTTCACCTCATCCTTGCACAGTGTAAAGTCAACAAAATGTAACTCGAGCTGGTTGCCCCTATCCTGAATAGGAGAGATATCTGCGAATGCTTCCTTTAATCCGTCCTTAACGAACCAGTCGTAACTGTTCTTCTGGACCTCGATTAAATTAGGCATCTCAAGTACCTCTTTTTGTCTCGAGTAACTCATACGCAAGTTCTTTCCAGCTTTCACTGGACGTATTCTGTTTTTCTCCATTGACGTTCCACCTCTCATTT
>JAEEGF012029714.1_pt1 | contig 12175 bp, 7 predicted proteins | sample 9134171 | NCBI WGS metagenome assembly JAEEGF01 (sample SAMN16246542, study PRJNA631951) | gut metagenome | biome: gut microbiome; feature: rumen; material: AP-attached | host: Bos | place: Iran: Karaj | collected 2018-10 | reverse complement strand
GCCCGTATTGAAATCGACCACGTGTGAGTTCCACGCGCTCCCTTCCGCGATAGCGCAAATAGTTCTGAAGCCCTTCGGACCTGTGGAAACACTCTTGACAGCCTCATGATTATAACATTGGCACACTGTAAAAGTGTTGGTATTGGGGTCAAACTCATATACTTGTTCGTCTGTTGTCATAATATAACGGTCTTCATTCCAGATTTTTACAAAATCATGACCATAATTACAACCCGTGGGGAAAGGAATAATTTGCAAAGTGCTTAACGCACCAGTAGTTTCGTTATATGCAATTTTATACAGGTCGTTTTGGCCTGCCGACCAAAGACAATTACGCTTTTTATCCCATACCACATTGTGTCCGCAGGGGAAAGCCATAGTATACACAGGGGCGGTTTGTTTTACTTTGTTTTCATCTATGTTATACACCTTCAGCTGATTGCCCGCAGTATTAGAACATACCACACGGTTATTAGGTAACACTTCGATGGAATGCGTATTGCCATAAACACCATCACCAGAGTCTTTCCCGGGATTGGCCAAGAAAATCAGTTTGCTGTCGCTGAGACGAACGATAGCGGCACCACCTCCTGAAGCGACACCCATCAAACAAGTACCATTGAAGCAAGGCTTTGCATCCGAAACATTGTTAAAACTATAACCAGACGAAGATACTGTGGAGTTGGAGGTAGGTTTCCATGACCACACCTTTTCGCCCGTTTTCAAATTATAGATATTATAGGTCTGCGTAGCCTGCTCGCATAGCACGATGAGTTGCTCACGAGGATCTTCAGGAGCAGCCTTGGTCTTAAAGGGGAGATTGTCGCCATAAACCGTGCCCTGACTATTGGTAGCGTATGCGCGTGCGTAATACATCTTTTCAGCTTCCAAGCCTTCCAGTTTGGCTGAGAAAGAGCCTGTGCCACTACCAACCACCTTAAATGAACCAGATTCAATGGTGGGATTCATCTGCAGTCCCCAGCAAACGCCGTAGGCGGTCACAGCATCACCGCCATCGGAAACCACTTCGCCATAGAAGGTGGCCGATTCATACGTAATGCTGCCCACGCTGAGCGTACGCACAACGGGCAGTGATTTTTGGGTAGTGGTGAAGGTCATTTCGTTACCGTAGGCTGTGCCGCAGCTATTGTCGGCAAACGCACGAACATAATAAGTAACACCCGAAGTCAAGCCTTCGATTTTTCCCGAGAAGACACCCAGTCCTGCACCAGCAGCCAACACATGGGTCTCTTTGGTTGGATTGGGATTGATATCCCAGCAAAAGCCGCGAGCCGACACCGAGTCATAGCCATCAGAAACAACTGTACCATAGATTGTTGCTGCTACAGATTCAATATCATCCACCTTGTCTGTTGTTACCGTCGGCAGCTGTTTCTGCGTTTCGGCAAACGAGAGCGTAATGGTCTGTGATGCTGTCTGACTCTGTTTAACCAACGCACTTTGGCAAACATCTCCATTGATGGTAGCATAACCAACATAGCACATCGTATCACCCAACTCAAACGGTTTGTCGATTGCACCCTTCGAAGCCTTCAACTCATTGGAACACAAAGTATTTAATCCTAAATATTCAACCTTATTTGCACCACCTTTTCCCAAATGAATCATCTTGATAGAAGCCTGATGTGAGCCGGCGCGAGCGACAAGCAGATAGGTTTGAGGCTGCGACAGACACACCTTGAAAAGGTGCTCACCAGCAGACAGTTGTCTCTGGAAGCCAGTCACTTTCTTTCCTTGGATATCATATATGGCCAGATTAACTTTTTCACTACCAGGCGACTGCAGGGTAACCATTGTCTCACCTTCAAATGGGTTTGGCGTATTTTGCGACAATGAAAAGCTATGGTCGTTGTATGCCTTCACGCCCGTTTCGTATGACATTTCGCATATCGTATCGGGCCAAACCAACGTTTCGGTCCATACCTTTGACTGATTCACAACCCGTACATGATCGAATTGGACTCTCTGATTTTGAGCGTCTTGGGCCGTAAAAGTAAGCGTAATCGTTTGTGCATTAGCAAAAACAAATGCAAAGAAAAGCGAAGTAAGGAAAAGTTTTTTCATAAAGCTAATGGGGTTTTAAGGCGGCAAAAATACGAAAAAATATAGTTTTTAGTTGTTAGCAGAGAGTCTCTGTAGATATTATTTTGTAAAGATGTGATTAATCGCGTCTCTGCTCTTCTGCTCAAATGCCACAAGATCATCCTCGCGCAAAAGTTGCTGCAGTTGGACATCCGACAGGTCGCAAAAAACGGCGAAATAGTGCCATAACTCTTTGAGACTGTTCAAGATACCTTTATCGGTAAGGCCAGAGGCGTGCCAAGAATCAAGCAAATCGGCGTAGAAGATGCTAAAGCGTTGTTTGTCAACAGCTTCATCCGACGACTTGATCTGCTCAGCGAGGAAAGGATTGCGCAGGAGTCCGCGGCCCAGCATCCATTGACGAATAGTAGGATAGTGTTGCTGCAACCGTTGATAGTCGGCTACGCTCCATACATCACCACTATAGACAACCTCGTGAGAAGTGGCGGCAAGCAGGGTGTCGAAGGCGTCCCAATCGGGCAGACCCTCATACTGTTGCACCCCCAAGCGCGGATGGATGACGATAAAGTCCAGCGGATAAGACTCCAAACGGCGAAGCAACTCCAGACCTTCCTGCGGCGATTTCAAGCCGAGACGCATTTTGATCGAAAAGCGGGACGTCGTGTGTGCACACACCGCCTCGACCACTTTCTCCACCAAGTCGGGATGCGGCATCAGGCCACAACCGCGGCGCTTGCGAACAATCTGCTGCATCGGACAACCAATGTTCCAGTTGGCAGTTGTGAAACCCATATCTGCCAATATGTGCAACGTATTGACAAATTGTACCGGGTCATTACCCATCAGTTGAGGCACAACTTTCAGGTTCTCATTATTTAGCGGCAAAATATCCTTCCACTGACGCGCCCTGACATTCGGTGCATCCACCACTGGCAGAAACGGCGCCATCACTTCATCAATCCCACCAAAATGACGAAAAAAGAGATTACGGAACCGACTTACCGTCACTCCGTGCAACGGCGCCATCCAGAGCTTTATGTTTTCGTTTGAGGTTATCATTTATCGTTGAATCGTTGAAGTGTTTAATTGTTGAAGTGAGAAGTTAAGAAGTAAAGGAGTTAAGAATTGTTGGTGTCATTCCGAGGCGGTGGTTGAGCTTGTCGAAACTACCGCCGAAGGAATCTATTTGGTCTTTGTTCTTTGGTCTTTGAATTTTGATTTCCACAATTGCGGCATTTTTAGTTTAAAACATCACACAAGATACTCAGTGACTGTATATTAGACACCGACTCATTATGGGTTTCGAAGTATTGTACTAAGCCTCGCAACAAGTTCATACGCACCGATTTATCTGGCAGCGGGACCGACTCCCCTTCCTCGATATGATTCAACAACTGTGACAGATAGTCACTGGCAGGTTGTTCGAGCGTGAGGTTTTCCACATAATGATCTGAGAAGCAAGCATCTTCGACAGAGAAATAGGGACATTTCTGCGAATAATTATTCTCAGGCATCAACCCTAAAATCTTAGCCAACCGAACCATAAAACGAATATGCACATCTGCCAACCTGCAATTGGGATCATCCAATTCCAGCAGACAATTTTCTAAAAAGACGAAAAGGTTTTCATCCTCTGGAGCATTAAACAAGAGCTTGTACAACAGTTCATTATAGAAAAAGAGCACCGTACCTCGAACCACATCAAATGGAATGAGCGAGTAATGATGACTCACCACTACATCTCGAATGTAATGCAACTGCGACTGTTTGCGAAGGTCGAAATTGAGCTCCAACAGCGAAAGTTGGCCAAAGAGCGACTGATTGACTTTCGTCTTCTTCGAAAAGGCATGTTTTAGGATAAACGATTGGGTGCCAGCTTTTTCGGTATAGATTTTCACAATCAAATCACTATCCGAATATTTCGTTTTATGAAGAACAATCCCTTTGGTCTTGATAAACATAGCTACTTGACAACTAGAATCTTAGCAACATTTCGTTTTTTTCCGTTTTCATCAGAGGAGAAGACAAAATAGACGCCTGTCGCCACTTTCTTTCCCGCATAGTTCTTGCCATCCCATACCAGCTCGCCACCATTGGCATAGCTTTGCCATACCAGACGTCCCGAGCTGTCAACAATCTTACAGAACGACTTGTCTTTCAGACCTGTAACGGAAATATAGCCATCGTAACCCTCACGAACGGGATTAGGAAATACTGTGACCTCATCATAAGTCTCTCTGCCAGCCGTAGCGGTTCCACGATAGGAAATCAGACCTTTGGCCGTGGCAAAGAAGACCTCGCCCGTCACATGATTGATGGCAATGTCGAAAATCTGATTGGAGAACATCGGTGAATTGCTCTCTGAGAAGCGGAGCAACTCTTCGGTACCATTCGCCGACATCAGGAAGGCTCCCGCCTTGGAGGTACCTATCCACTTGCGGTTGGCGCCGTCCACAGCGATACAAGTAACCTGTTCATCCTGAAGCAGATTCTGCACATAACCTTCTTGTTCCAGTAGAATATTCTGAGCGAAAGCACCACCATTGAAGGCATTGTAGGGATTGTAAACCACCTTGATGCCCTGGTCGGTGCCAATCCATATTTCGCCTTCCTTATCTTCTGCAATGCAATTGATCATCGTCGTTTGAATATTGCTATAGGTATTCAAATTGACTGATGTAATTCTGTCATCGGAGCGATTGTCGATGGTGCCATTATCATAGAACACAAGCAGTTTGTTCTCGCGCGGCACCGTCAGCCATTTGTAATTGCGCGAATCTACCAGCACTTTGTCCACCACCGTAGAAGTGCCCGACACATAGGGCCGCAGGTCGAAGGCCTGCCATTTGCCGTCACTCTTGATAACTTGCAGAGGCGCAGAAGAATAACTATTGGTCAGCCACATGTTGTTATTCTGGTCGTAGGCAATGCCCGACACGAAGGTTTTGCCATTGCCGTTATCGCGAAGCGACGAGTTGGTCTCATCATAGCGATTTTTAAACACGCCGTCCTGATAATGGAACAACCCATAGCCCCAAGAACCTGCATAAAACTCGGTCTTATTGCGCGGATTGATAGCCACCTCAACAAGATCGTAACAATTCTTTAGTTCTGGAGAACTGTTATACCAGACGGTTTGCCAATTATAATTATAATAATAGCTAAGACTTGATGGCAAATATTTGGCACCCCAGTTGATATTGGAGCCTGAAACCATCGCCACCATATCATCGGCGGCTGCCAAGCGGTACACCATTTCCGAGTGCGGACCGTCGGCGGTGAACAGTTTGCGAGTACCCCAGTGGCGGTTCAGTCGCGCCAACCCATTGTTATTGTCGGCCACCCAAATAAAATCGCCATCCAACACAGCCTGACGTGCATCTTCTATCGAATTGTCGTCCACCCATCTGGCATAGTAAACGCTTTCGTTGTCAGCATCATACATCTGTACAAAACCCCAATAGCAAACAAGCACCAAACCATCGGCCGCATCCAACGAGCGCACCGCATTTAACGAGAACGGCGCCGGCTGCCAACCATCCCCCGCATCCACAAATATCGAATCTAACTCATGATTAACGTGTTGTACAGCAAAAATCCGTTGACCCGCCTCTTCAACAATGGTATATTCACCATCAGGCAAAGTCTCCACCTTGTTCCATTGGGTGAAATCGGCCAAACGCCGACTGGTTTTATCTATATGAAACACACCTTTGTCGGTAGCCAAATAGTACTGGTCGCCATAAATGGCAATGTCTCTCACATCATACTGTACGGCACCGACTTTGGTAAACCACGTGTCCAGAATAAGATAACTATGCAAATCAATCAACACCACACCGAAGGCGGAAGCCAAATAGGCAATCCCTTCATTCACAAATATTTTGTTGATACGCTTGGAGCCTTGCATCGCCTTGTTTTTGATATCGGCGATATTCACCACCTTGCCATCGTGGATAAAGTCGAGATTGGAGGTCTCGTACGCCACTATCAGCACATCTTCCTTGGTTGCATAACAGATGTCGGAGATGCCCACTTCCGACAAACCCTCGATCTTCGACCATGTGTTCATCTCATCCGCGTCCTTATCCATGTAGGCGATACTGGAATTGGTGGCCGCGTAAATGCAGTCGGGAGCCACGGCTACAGAGTGGAAACCGTTATAGGGCAAGTGCGACTTGAACTTGCCAACGGGAACTTGAGCCGCTGCCGAGAGCAGCATCCCTAAAAAGACTACGATACTGACTATTCGTTTCATAAGGCGTATTTTTCATATTTAATCGCTCTGGTCGATAGCAGCGATGTGATGAGGCTAATGACTACTACGGACAGGAAAACCACCAGAAAGTCGGTCCACGACATAGCTACAGGATAGTAACTTACAACATAGCTGGCATCTGGCGAGCCAAAGGTGATAAGGTGGAAGGTCTGTTGCGCCCAGCATACCACAAAGCCTATCACCATGCCAATGAGGCCGCCCAACATCGAAATGAGCAGACCTTCCCAGATGAATACCTGCCGAATGAGGCCATGGTCGGCACCCAAGCTCTGCAAAACGGAGATGTCGGTCTTCTTTTCTACGATAAGCATTCCTAAAGTGCCTATAATGTTGAAGATAGCCACAATCAGGATAAATGCCAAAATGAAGAAGATGATGAGTTTTTCCGACTTCATTGTTTTAAATAGCAAAGCCTCTTGCTGGTATTGGTTTTTGACGATAAAACGATTGCCGAGAAGCTTCTCAAGGCTCTGCTGTACTGTACGATAATCCTTACTGCCATTGAGTAGCACCTCCATCGACGTCACTTCGCCTTCGTAGCGCATCAGCTCACGGGCAAAGTCGATAGGACAGAAGACATACTGCTCATCGTAGGCTGTATTGGTCGAGAACACACCAGAGACAGGCAGCGTCCGCTTGTTGAAGGCATCGGCAGGATTGGCAAGATTCTTCTTGGTTCTCTTCGGATAATAGAAGTTGAGGCGCTCGAGGCTGTTGAGGTTAATCTGCAGCATGCCGGCGGCAATAGCGCCGATAGCGGCATAATCGCACTGTTGGTACGTCAGATCGAAAGTGCCGTCAATGGCCAATGACTCCCAATGGCGCACTGCCGGGTACGACGGAGCCACGCCCTTCAGACGCACCAGCATCTGCTTCTCTTCGTAGGTTACCAACGTCATGTCGGACACCACCTCCTGCACCGATGCCACACCTTGTATGGCCCGGACCTCTTGCATAGGAAAACTGTCCACCGCAAATGACTTACCCTCAGCAGCCGTGATGGTGAAGTCTGGGTTGAAAGTGTTAAAACTGCCTGCTATCAAGGTTTCCATGCCGTTGAATACGGAGAGCACGATGATGAGTGCCGCCACACTGGCCATGATGCCCAATGTGGAAATGATAGCCACAATGTTGATAATATTGTGCTTCTTCTTTGAGAAGAGATATCTCAAAGCCACATAAAAAGCCGTTTTAACACGATGCAAATCCAATGTATCTTATTGTTTTAAAAGGCGTTCAATATTTTCAGCATAATCCAGCGAATCGTCAACGAAGAACTCCAACTGCGGAATTACGCGCAACTGGTTTCGCACCTTGACACCCAAACGGTAGCGGATATCCTTGGTGTTGGCTCTCACTTGTTGAATGGCCACATCGGTATCCTCGGCATTGAAAATGCTGAGATAAGACCTTGCTATCGATAGGTCCTTCGTGACCGTGGTCTTGGTCACAGTAATCATACAACCATAAACCGGCAGACCATCTTGTAAGAAGATTTCTGACAGTTCCTTTTGTATCAAACGGCTGATTTTTTGTTGTCGGGTGGTGTCCATATATTGTTGAAGTGTTGATTGTTGAAGTGTTGAAGCGAGAAAGAGTTAAAAGTTAAGAAACTAAAGAGTTAAGAGTTATTGAGTTATAGAATTATTGAGTTATAGATGTTTCCATAATTCCATGATTCCATAATTCTCCATATCTTTTTGATTTTTGAATTCTGAATTTTGAATTTATTTTTTCCATTGGAACGAATTAATCATTGCCATGGCGTCTTCGCGAATGTAGTCGATAACGGGGCGCAGGGAGTCATTTTCGGGCACGCAGTTGAAATAGAGCGATGAACGCAAGTAGTGGCGCACGCTGTCGGTAAGCCAGAACTGGAACGGACATGCCACATCCCTACCCTTTATATCATAAATCTTACCATAAACACGCGCTGTGGGGTCCATGACGACCGAATATTCCACATCGTCGGCCTTCACATAATGGAACTGCACCATCTTCTCCTCCGCAACGACCATATCTCGCAAATCATTATGCAGTGTCAAGTAGCTCATTTTCAACGCCACATTATATTTCGGATAGGTAATGTTAATCCAATAGCGGCCGCTGTCCTTATCCTCAAAAGTGCAGACTGCATACTGTGAATAGTCGAATGTGAAAGGAAGCACCGTGTCCAGTTTCTGGTAAGCGTGTTCGGGCAGGTCGATGCGGAAGAAGCCGCGCGGCTTAGGGGCGACATTCTCCTCTTTTCTCACACAAGAGGCCAGCATCAGCATGGCTATCAAAAACAAACAAAGTCGTCTCATAATCATTTGTTCAATTCGGCAACACATTGTGAATAAGTCCTATAGCCTCCTGAAAGCGTATATACTTTCTCGAAGCCCGACTGCACCAAAATACGGGCGGCCAGATAGCTGCGGAGACCTATAGCACAATAGGTTACGATAGTTTTATCGGTAGGAATCTCATCCAAGAACTCGCGCAGTTCATCCAGCGGATAGTTAACGGCACCAGGAATCATGCCCTGTTTGCACTCGAGAGCACTGCGCACATCTATCACAAACAAGTCGTCATCACCGTCATCAATCCGCTGTTTCAAATCGCTCCAACGCATCGGCAACATCTTGCCTGTGAGGATGTTTTCGGCCACATAGCCAGCCACCGTCGCGGGGTCCTTGGCCGACGAGAAGGGCGGTGCGTAAGCGTGTTCTATATCTATCAGGTCATAGACGGTTCCTTGTGCTGAGATGACCGACGCCATCATATCCACGCGCTTGTCCACACCCTCAAAGCCAGCAGCCTGGCCGCCGAGCAGCTGACCAGTTGTTGGATTGAAGTTGATTTTGAGCACCATCTGATGGGCATCGGGATAATAGGAAGCGTGCGAGGCGGCGTGGATAACTGCCGTCTGGTACGATATTCCATTCTGTTTGAGGTAGTTCTCCGACAGGCCTGTCACACCAATGGTCATATCGAACACCTTGGCGATGGCCGTTCCGACGGAGCCCTTGTACTGTTTCACATTGCCCAGCACCAGATTGTCGGCACAGATGCGGGCCTGTTTGTTGGCGGGGCCCGCCAGATAGCAGAGCGTGCTCCGTCCTGTCAGCGGGTGCGGGAATTCCACAGCATCGCCTACGGCGTAGATGTTGGGGTCTGAGGTCTGCATATAGCCATTAACCTTGATGCCGCCACGCTCGCCGAGTTCGAGGCCCGCCTGACGAGGCAAGTCGGTCAGCGGCTTCACCCCCACGCTCAGCAGCACAATGTCGGCCGTCAGCGTTTCCCCACTACGCAGGTGCACTTCGGTTTTGCCGTTTTGCTCGACGAATGCCGTCACGCTGTTGCGCAGATAGAGGGTCACTCCCTTGGCGCGCAGGTGGCTCTGCACGGGCGCTGCTACGGGATAGTCGGCCATCGGCATAATGTAGTCAGCCATCTCGACCAGCAACACGTGGAAGCCGACACGACAAAGGTTTTCCACCATTTCCAAGCCCACAAAGCCAGCCCCTACGACCACGGCTGTGGGTTGTGCTCCGACGGTCTGTGCAGCCAGCGAGGCCACCATCTCCTTGATGTGGTCGGTGTCGCTCACGCTGCGCAGTGTGTAGATGTGGGGCAGGTCGATACCGTCAAGTGCAGGACGCACTGGCACGGCACCCGGAGCGAGCACCAGCTTGTCGTACGACTCGTCGTACTCTTTCTGCGTGCGACCATTGCGCACATGCACACGCATATTCTGGCGGTCGATGGAGAGCACTTCCGTATTGACACGCACATCCACATTGAAGCGAGCACCGAACGAGTCGGGTGTCTGTAAAAAAAGCTGTTTGCGCTCCTTGATGGTGTCGCCAATATAATAAGGCAGGCCGCAATTAGCGTAAGATATGTGCGCCCCTTTCTCAAAGATGATAATCTCGGCATCTTCATCCAAGCGACGCAACCGAGCCGCCGTCGTGGCTCCACCTGCAACACCACCAACAATTACGTATTTCATAGTCTACAATATTCGTTATTAAACTTGCAAATATACGATTTATTGTTGAGAGTATGAAGGGAGGAATTTTCCCATAAAAAAAGGCTGCTTCGTTGAAGCAGCCTTTTTTTTCTTCATATTACGGGAAGAATTACATCTTCACAATCTTATTAACAATCATCTTGTTATCGGTGGTGATAACGCGGATGAGGTAGATACCGTTGCTGAAATTGTTCGTCGAGATGGTGAAGTTATTGCCTTGGTTTTCGGCGGTGTAAACAACCTGACCGTTAACACCAATAACCTCTACATGTTGAGCACTAGCTTGACCCAAGTCAACCTTTACATAAGAAGTTGCGGGGTTGGGATATACCTGCATATCGGTTGAGAAAGCAGCTATACCTGTGCTGGTAGTATCGATGACATATTTAGCAACAACTACTGGGCTGCTGTATGCATAGGGTGACCATGCATATGCCTTAACGATAGTAGTTTCGGTTATTTCGATAGGTTCTTCGTAATAAATAGCAGCATCATTGGTGTCAGGATCAGTACCATCGAGAGTGTAATAGATAGCTGCAATAGGATCATCGACAGTCAATTCTACAGTTTGAGGTTCGGTGTAGGTGCCTTCAGGAACGCTGAATACAGGAGCGGGCAGCGTATCCCAATCCAAACCGTAGTTCATCACAATCTTTTCAGAGATTTCACCAGAAATGAAGTACAGGTCAGCAAAAACCGTAGTATCTTCAGATCCCATATACATCACTGCAAAGAGGCTTATTGAATCAGGATGGAAATAAAGTCTGTAACCCATGTCATAGGTTTGTACATCAATAAGCATAAAGTCAGCACTAGTAGAAGCCACCATGATAGAATCGGTGAGACCAACACCGGTAACAGCTGCTATCACGGGTTTTTTCGGTGCGATGCAAATCAGCGTATCGGGAGCGGTAGTCTCGATGGCGGGGTTAATGATAGTTACCGTAATGGTTTGTGCGATAGCGGGGGTAAATTCTGCAGAATCCTTACCAACCAACGAAGCGGTGATAGTATATTTACCGGGCTCAACTACGATGGGGAATGAAGACATGGTTTCGAACATGAATTGGTCGCAGAATACGGGGTTCTTCAGACCAATCATAGTATCAAGGCCAGTAGCTTTGGCAAATTCGTCAATGATGGGAGATTCAAATTTGAGGAAACCGTCACCTTCACCAGCGTTAACCAAAGTAAAGTTGTCTACAGCTACTTCCAAGTGAATAGGATTTGCGTAGGTACCACCATCTTTGAGGCTCTTGAAAGCAACAGCGGGTTTTGCCAAAGTGTAAGTTGCTTCAACAACTTCTGAAGGATCCATACCAGCAGCCACAGCAAAAGCCTTAACCGTAGTGGTAGTATCGATACGAATCATACCGCCATCATATTTTTTTGCAGTCGAATCAGTGGGAACCGTACCATCCGTGGTGTAATAGATAACAGCATCCGGAGTTTTGCAGGTCATCTTCATATCGAAAGGATTGAAGAAGGTGCGTGATTCGGGATTGAATTCGGGAGCAGCTGTGGTAGTAACAGCAGGAGTTGCAGCCTTACCGGTAATCAAGATTTCAGCCATACGGCTTGTACCACCTTCTGCCAAAGCACCACCATTAATAGCAGTGGTAGTGGGGTCAACCAGCAATCTGAAATAAACCTCTTTCTTGCCAGCTAAGTCCTCTGAAGGGAGTTCGATAGGACCAACAAGGGTCTTTTGGGTAGAAGTCAAATCGTATTTACCGCCAGTCATCCATTCGCCATCTTTTCCAATTCTGCATTGGTAGATGAAAGTCTTGGGACCCGTGTTAGAACCCCATGCT
>JAEEGF010713099.1_pt1 | contig 12175 bp, 6 predicted proteins | sample 9134171 | NCBI WGS metagenome assembly JAEEGF01 (sample SAMN16246542, study PRJNA631951) | gut metagenome | biome: gut microbiome; feature: rumen; material: AP-attached | host: Bos | place: Iran: Karaj | collected 2018-10 | reverse complement strand
CCGGAACCACCTCCGCTACTGCATCAGCGTGACGGCGAGGACGATTTCCCGGGACACCTACCGCTTCCTTCACAACCTGCAGGAGAACACCAGCGGCGGAGACAACCTGTTCACGCCGAATCCGGGGGAAATCGGCGGAAACCTCCGCTGCGAAGGCCATCCCGAGCGGACGGTCCTCGGCTATGCCGTCTTCTCCTCTGCCACCTCGAAACGGGCCTTCCTGGACAGCCGGTATCGGAAACCCGTCCCGCAGGCCTCCCTGCAGTACCCGCTCAGCCAGTTCTATAAGGAATACCTGGATAACGACTATCTCCCCCTCGTCGAAAACGACAATCCGAACAGCGATCCCGAAAAAGAAGGGCCTTACGGATGGGGTGGCCCCCGCTGCTATGACTGCACGGCCGTGGGCGGAACGCAGACGAAGCCGGACTATTGGGACGACTTCCGTGAGGACGGCGATTAAATTCGGAACGGAATGATGAAAAGACTCCTGACAACGGTCCTTCTGGCCTGGACCGGCATCCTGCTCTCCGCCGCCCCGGTGGAGCGGGTATACGTATCCACCGACCGGCCGGTGTATATCGCCGGCGATGCCGTCTGGTGCTCCCTGTCCATCCTGGACCGGAACGGCCGTTTTTCGAACGAAAGCGCCGTAGCCTACCTGGAACTCGTTTCCACGGACGGAACGGCCTGCACGGCCAAGATCGGCCTCCTGGAGGGCCGGGGCGCCGGTTCCTTCCGGATTCCGGTCACGACGCCCACCGGCACCTACCGGCTCGTCGCCTACACGGCGGTGAACGCCGCCGAGGAGGCGACGCCCTGGATGGCGGGATCACGGATCCTGACCGTGTTCAACACCACGTCCGCCGCCCGGGTGGCCGGCGGCGTGGAACTGGTGGACGAAGCGGACTATGAAAAGCAGGAGACAGCCGTAACAGCCCCGGAAGGCGCCTTGGAACTGTCCATGCGGGTCCGCCTCCCAAAGAATGCGCCGGCCGTCCTCAACCTGCACAATGCGGGCTCCGCCGCCTCCGTAAGCCTGTCCGTCTACCATGAGGACGACCTTGCCGCCGCCCCGCAGGAGAACACGCCGGGTAGTTTCCTGAAAGCAATTCCGGACACGGCCCGCCTGAGTCGGGAAGCCTCGCCCGAAAAAGACGGCGAAGTCATCACCGCACGGCTCAGGGGAACCCTGATCCATGGCCCGGACGACCTGTCCTTCGCCACCCTTTCCTCGGCCGGGTCCCCTTCCGACGTCTATATCGGCCGGACCGACGGCGACGACCGCATCCGGTTCTACACCTCCAACATCTACGGGAACCGGGAAATCGTGTGCGAAGTGTCCCAGCTGGACCGGAAGGAGGGATATATCGACTTCGAGAGCCCCTTCCTCCGGCCCGATGCCGGCAGGCTGCCCCGCCTGCGCCTGAGTCCCGCCCAGCGGACGGACCTGATGGCGCGGAAGACCGCCCTCCGGAGCGGGAAAGCGCTCCGGACCGACACACTGACCTCTTTCATTGCCCACCGCGAAGACCTCCTTCTCGCCTCCGTGGCCCCGCGCCGGTACCACCTGGATGACTACACCCGCTTCCACTCCGTCAGGGAGATCATCGTGGAGATCATCCCCGAACTCACCCTCCGCAGCGTCGGTGGGGAGCCGATGCTGTTCCTGACGTACGGGGATGCCCTGAGGCGCCGTTTTGACCGGACCAGCAACATTCTCGTGATGATGGACGGCGTGGTCCTGAGCGACCTCGGCCTTCTCCTGGATTTCGACGCGATGCTCCTCGAGGACATCGACATCTACAACCAGGCCGTCATTGTGGGAAAGACGCCCGTCAACGGGATCGTCAACTTCATTACCAAAAAGAATTACGTCACCGTCCTCCGGTTCCCCGCCAACGTGCGCGTGGTGGACTTCCAGGGTGTCGCCTATCCGGTCGCCTACTACGGCGCCGTTCCGGCGGGAGAGGGACAGGACCTGCGAGAGCTCCTGTACTGGGACCCCGTCCTGAAAATGGAGCAGGGGTCCGACCGCCGTCTGGAAATACACACCCCCGGCTATTCCGGCCGGTTCAAGGCCGTCGCCGAGGGTTTTACGGAGGACGGGACTCCTGTCTATCAGGAATTCACCTTCGAGGTGGAATGAGGACCGCCGGAATCCCTGCCGTCCTCCCGTTTCGCATGGTTTCGTTCACGATGGAATAAAAAACCGCTCTTTCAATTTGATAGCGGTGGCCGAATGTGTTCCCCCTCAAGCAGCCATACAGTCACATGGCGGGCCGATATTGGCCCTAAAAAGCAAAATCATTAAAAAGTTATTAAAATATTTAAATTTTAATTTATCGCTGAAATTCTGTTTTTATTTATAATTATTCACTATCTTGGGGGCAGATAAAAAATAAAAACAGTTACTTGGGGCCCTATAACTTAACTATTAAAACCTGTGAGCCTTTGGCTCGATTTGCAAATTTGAATTTTGTTTTCAAACTTTGCAACCGATGCCGTTTTTTGTAACGGCCTATTAGTGGTGTATATAAGGTACAAAGAATTGAGTTTTTGTATCAAAATATTATGTTTAATCAAAATTTAACCAATGAAAAAAGTTAAAGCTCTTTTTGCAGTTGTGGCTTTAATTCTTGCGACAGCGGTTGCCTCGGCCCAGAATATCCGGGTCTCCGGTACGGTTTCGGAAGCCGGCGGAGAAGGAATCCAGGGCGCAGCCGTCCAGCTTCAGGGCAGTACCACTGTCTACGCCATGACTGATGCCGCGGGCAACTTTACCATTTCCGTTCCGCGGGATGGTATGCTCGTCGTGAGTTGTCTCGGTTACAAGACCCAGGAGGTCGCCGTGAACGGACGTAACTTCATCAATGTGGAGTTGGAAACCGACACGGAGCGTCTGGAGGAAACCATCGTGGTCGCGTACGGTACCGTCCGTCGTGAGGCCGCTACCGGTTCCGTAACCCAGATGAAGAGCGACGGTCTTGCCGAAGCCCCCGTCTCCTCCGTGGACAAGCTCCTCGCCGGTAAGATGGCCGGTGTCCAGGTCACGGCCCAGACCGGCCAGCCTGGTGCTGCCACCGATATCCGTATCCGTGGTATCTCCTCCCTCAACGCGGGTAACGATCCGCTGTGGGTGGTCGACGGTATCCCGGTGCAGACCGGAGACCAGTCCTACTTCATGAACACCTCCAACGCGATGGCCGCCATCAACCCGAACGATATCGAGTCCATCACCGTCCTGAAGGACGCTGCGGCGGCTTCCATCTATGGTTCCCGTGCTGCGAACGGCGTCATCCTCGTGACCACGAAGAGCGGTAAGGCCGGCAGGGCCAACTTCAACGCCCGCGTCAAGTTCGGTGCTTCCCAGCTTGCGAATGACAACCACTTCGGCATCATGAACGGACACCAGCTCCTCGAATGGCAGCGTGCCGCGATCACCAACGCCGGATACAACCCGGACGACCCCACCTCTTCCTACTATCGTCCGATGTCCCTGCTTACGGGCCCCCTCACCAACTGGATGAAGGAATTCACCCGCCTCGGAAACCTGAGCGAGTATGAAATCAATGCTTCCGCCGGTAACGACCGGAGCAAGTTCTACTCCTCCCTCTCCTACCAGCGCAATGACGGTATCACCTACGGGACTGACTTCCAGAAGTTCACGGCCCGTGTGAACACCGACTACAAACTCACGAAGACCCTCGAGATTGGAGCGCGCGTGAACCTGGCCTACACGATGGCCAACGATACGCCGATGCAGTCCCTGTACTACTCCAACCCGTTCTTCGCCGGTATGACCATCCTGCCTTGGACGCCTTTCTATGACGCGGACGGCAATTACAACGTGAACATCCCGGAGAACTCCAACACCAACCCGCTGTACACGGCTGCCAACGACGACCAGTGGGAGAAGCAGTACCGTGCACACGGCACCGTCTATCTGCAGTGGGAGCCCATCCGCAACCTGGTGTTCAAGACGAACAACTCGGTGGAGACCACCTTTGGTGAAGGCCGCCGTTACTGGGCTCCGGATCCGGGCGATACCGAAGGTACCCTGCAGACTTCCACCACCCAGTATGTCACCCTTACCACTTCCAATACCGCCACTTACAACTTCAGCCTGGAAGACCACAACTTCCGTCTGATGGCGGGACAGGAGGCGATGAGACGCAGTTACATGTACTACTACATGTATGCCCCTACCGTGGACGCGAAGATTCCGTACATGAACACGGCCACCTCCGCGACGGACCAGACCGGTTACAGCGCCAACTACCGGACCCTGCTCTCCTTCTTCGGCATGTTCGACTACAACTTCAACAACAAGTACTTCCTGACGGCTTCCGTCCGTGAGGACGGTTCCTCCCTGTTCGGTTCCGCGAACCAGTGGGGTCTCTTCTGGTCCGTGGGCGGCAGCTGGAACATCACCAACGAAGCGTTCATGAAGCCCACCCGCAACTGGCTGAGCCTCCTGAAGTTCCGCGCCAGCTACGGTGTCAACGGTAACAACAGCATCGCTCCGTACCGTGCCTATGGCGTGTATGCCTCCGCGGCCTACAACGGCGGTACCGGCATGCTCCCGAGCACCCCGGACAACCAGTCCCTCTCCTGGGAAAAGAACTATACCTGGAATATCGGTCTGGACGGCGGCTTCTTCGACAACCGCCTGAACTTCCAGTTCGACGTGTATGACCGTAAGACCACGGACATGCTGCTGGACAAGCAGGTTCCCCAGACTTCCGGCTTCAGCTCCAACTTCATGAACATCGGCTCCATGAAGAACAACGGTATCGAACTCCAGATGGACGCCGACATCATCCGAAACCGCGACCTCGTCTGGAACGTCGGCTTCAACTTCGCCTACAACAAGTCCAAGATCCTGGACCTCGGCGACACGAAGGAAATGACCTACAGCGACAGCCGTATCAAGCACAAAGTGGGCGAGCGCTTCTACACCTTCTACCTGAAGGACTATTACGGTGTGAACCCGTCCACCGGTGCCGCCGTCTGGCGTCATCACGACTATACCTATGAGAAGGATGCTGAAGGCAACGACACGGATGTCATCCTCGAGGACAAAGTCTCCCTGACCTCCGACTACAACAAGGCCAGCTACATCTACGCCGGTTCCCCGGAACCTAAGTATACGGGCGGCTTCAACACCAGCGTTTCCTACAAGGGTTTGAACCTGAGTGTCTTCCTTGAATATAAGTATGGCAACAAGGTGCTCATCGTGGAAAACCGTTACATCAATTCCGACGGTTCCCAGATGTCCATGAACCAGTCCATCCGCTCCCTCGACTATTGGAAGAAGGCCGGTGACACGGGCGTGTTCCCGATGCCGAAGGCCGGTAACTCCTCCAACTCCTACACCTTCGCCAGCACCCGCTGGCTGCAGGACGGCAGCTACCTCCGCGTGAAGGATATCACCCTCTCCTACAATCTCCCTGATACCTGGATGAAAGCTATCCACATGAAGGCCATCAAGGTCTATGCGAGCGCTCTCAACCTCTTTACTTTCCACGATGTCGACTTCTGGGATCCCGAGCGTGGTCTCGACGGTATGGGCACCGGTGTCTATCCGATGACCAAGTCCTTCGTCGGCGGTGTCGAGGTTTCCTTCTAACCTTAAGCGTACAGTGAATATGAAAAAGTCAACATACATTGTCCTGATCGCCGCTGCCGCCCTTTCCGTCAGCTGCAAGGATTTCCTCAAGGAAGAGCCTTTCCTCTCCCAGAGCAATGCGCTGGCCCTCGCCGACTATGACGGCCTGAACAAGGCTGTCGCCGGTGCCTATGGCCCGCTTGCCGATGGTGCCTGGTATGGTGCGGACTACGTGCTCACTTCCGAGATGCGCGCGGACAACGCCACCATCCCTACCAACACCGACTTCCAGTCCGGTCGTTACCAGGCCCCCTTCTACATGACCTACAGCGCGGATGCGACCGTCGGTCTCTGGGGCTATGCCTACTATGTCATCTCCTCCGCGAACAACGTGCTCGAGGAGATTGAAACCCAGGGAATGGACGCTTTCACCAACAGTTCTGTCTCTGAGCAGGATATCAAGAACCTGCAGGCTGAGTGCCTCTTCCTGCGTGCCCTTTCGCACTTTGACCTGGCCCGCATTTACGCCTATTCCCCGGCCAAGAGCAAATCCGTCAACTTCACGGACTGCATTCCGATCATCCTGAAGACCGACAAGACGGCCCAGGATCAGCCGGCCCGCAACTCCATCGCCGAGGTCTACGAGCAGATCATCAAGGACCTGAAGGATGCTGAAGGCCTGATGGCTCCGGACTATGTCCGCAGCGGCGTCACCGACAAGAAGGCGGTCGCCACCCTGCCCGCCATCCAGGCTCTCCTCAGCCGCGTCTACCTGTACAACCAGGATTGGCAGAATGCGGCCGACTACGCCACCAAGGTCATCAACAACAAGGCCTTCAAACTCTGGACGGCTGAAGAGTATCCCTCCGTCTGGGGCGCCGAGACCGGCGGTTCCGAGGTCATCTTCGAGGTCTATGGCAAGTCCGCCAACGACTACGACGAGTACTGGGAGGGTCCTTCCCACATGACCAACCCGGTCGGTTATGCCGACTGCGCTGCTTCCAAGTCCCTCACCTCCCTGTTCGAAGACGGTGACGTCCGTGGCACCACCGGTGTCCGTGGCACCGACGACGGCAAGGTGATGTTCTGCACCGACAAGGATGAAGCCTCCGGTGGCGAACTCTGGACCATGAAGTACTACGGCAAGGGCGACGGTGACGCCACCTCCACCCCGGATGTGAACAACGTGATCGTCCTCCGTCTTTCCGAAATGTACCTGAACCGTGCCGAGGCCCTCGTAAATGGTGCTTCCGTCTCCGGTGCTTCCGCCCTGAGCGACCTGAACGCCATCCGTGCCAACCGCGGCGCTGCCGCCCTCAATTCCGCCGGTGCCGCCGCCGTCGCCCTCGAACGCCGTCTCGAGCTCAACTTCGAAGGCCACTACTGGTTCGACCTGGGCCGTACCGCAAACGGTTCCATCACTTATTCCGACAGCCGGAGGAACGACAACATCGACGCCACCTCCAGGTTCTGGGCCCTTCCGATCCCGAAGCGGGAATATGACGTGAACAAAAACCTCACCCACAACCCGGGCTTTGAAGAGTAATAGGAGATTTTTCAGATGAAAAGAATAATCGCATATTTCAGCATCGTTGCGCTGGCCGCTTTCGCCGCTTCCTGCAACCTGAATGACAACCCTGTATTCAATGACGACGACGCTTTTGTCGCCTTCGACTCCCCTGCCGCCAGCTGCAACGAGACGGACGGTGAGATCAGCATTCCCGTGACCCTCGCCTCCGTGCAGGGCATCTCCACCACCATTTCCTACGAAGCGGTGGACGGAACGGCCAAGGCTGGCACCAACTTCGACCTCGTGGACGGCGCCGGTACCCTGACTTTCACGGCTGATGCACGTACCCAGTACATCAAGGTGAAGATCTACGATCCCGAAGTCACTTATACCGAAGACGGCGAGCGCGAGGGCGGCCGCTATACCGGCGACCTCAAGTTCTCCCTCAAGTTCAAGAGCACGGGTTCCGTGAACTCTGGTGCGGACAACTCCTGCACCATCACCATCAACGACCTGGACCACCCGCTCAGCGCCATCCTCGGCGACTGGACCTTCTCCGCCACTTGCCGCGGTGCCAGCGCCTCCTGGCCTTGCGAGCTCCGTAAGGATCCGGAGGATGACCATCTGGTCTGGTTCTATGACCTCGTCTATCTCTCCCGCAGCCAATGGGACGGTTGGGACATCAGCTACTATGGCATCGTGTCCGAAGACCTGAAGACCATTACCATTCCGATGGGTCAGGAGAGTGAGTACACCTATAGCAACGGAAATCATGTGACCCTCTACGCGGTTGACGCCGCGGTCGAAAACATCTATGACTCCGGAAATGTTACTGCGACGATCATCTATGATGCGGCCGGACACGCCACGGGTCTCAACTTCGACCTTAGCGTCTCTCCCGCCGGTGAGGGCGGAGGCCTGATCGCCTACATCCCGGATGCGGGTACCATCAACTACATCCATCCTCCGTTCACCGCAACCAAGGACTGATAAACCTTTAAAAGATTGATGATTATGAAAAAATATCTTCTCAGTCTCCTCGCGGTGGCAGCCGTCGTCGGTTGTACCACCTTTGAAGATGAGCAGTCTGATGCCGTTGTCAATCCCACCTCTCCCGCCATCACGGTGAGCGGGGTGGAAGACACCGGGTTCGCCGCCACCATCGCGGCCCAGGCCGGAACCGGATTCTACTCCTACGCCGTCCTTCCGGGCGCTCCCCAGGACCTGAATCCCACCACCCTTCTGAAGGTCGGTTACAAAAACGCCGTGGCCGCCGGTACCGTGGATTATGCCAAGTCTCCGTCCAAGACCATCGAACTGACGGAACTTGCCCGCAATACGGTCTATACGGTCTATGCCGTAGCGGCCAGCCAGCAGGGTACTGTCGGTGAAGTGGTCAGCCAGAAGGTCACCACCTCCGATGCGGAGATTCCTGCTCCCAAATCCGCGACTTATGAGGACTACACGATGACGGTCACCTTCTCCGAGCCCATCAAGTACACCGGCAAGAGGGCTACGGTCAACTACTATGCCATCAACACCCCCAGCGGTGCCGAGTACAACATCTTGGAGAACAAGCCGGTCGGCAGCGTGAAAGCGACTGTGACCGCTGATGGAAACGTCGCTACGTTCAAGTTTGACGAGCCTATTCCCAACGGTGCCTACTTCGCCGTGAGCTATCCCGCCGGCGCTTTTGAGGATGCCGTGGGCAATCCGGTAAATGCCATGGAGAGTGGTTTTGGTGCGGATAAGGATGGCAAACTGGCCAGCAAGGGTATCACCGGCCGCCAGGATACCGTCAACTTCGACCTCACCCTCTACAGTGCAGAGGGTGAAGAGGCGGAACTGGAGAGTGTCTCCGACCTCATGGCTCCGATCTGGATCTCCGTTCCGGAGGATTACATCCACTTCAAGGCCACCGTTCCCGCTACGACCAAGGATATCGAAGGCTACAGCATCGTGTATGAAGGAGCTGGTGAATCCCACACCTACACCACGCCCGGTCCGTATGATTACGGCTGGAACGGTACTTACAACTGCGCCCTGGCTTATCCGAACGCCATGTCCGGCCGTCCGGATCCGGTTCCGGGACAGAACATTACCATCACCATTCCGGAAGGTTTCCTGACCGACATCTACGGAAACGTCAGCAATGCGTTCGTCATCGGACCGTTCCTGTATTCCTTCGGATATGAGATGGAGGATATCTACGGTACCTACACGCTGACGGTCGACTCCCAGTACGCTGGTGGTTTCACCAACGAAGGAATCATCATCGCCCCCGCACCCGAGGATGATGAGGATTACGAAGGCATGGATGTCATTGTCCATCACCTCTTCACCGGAACGATCTGCTGCGATGACCTCGATTCCTTCTCCAACCTCGATACGTCCTTCGGAGCTACGTTCAACACTGACTCCGGCGTGCTGCAGTTCGGTTGGTACGACGCAATCGGTGAGGGCAGTGCCGCAGAGTATGAGTGGGCTGACTATGTCCTCGCCCTCAGCATGGATACGGATGACCATCTCTTCAGTTTCCAAATGCCTGAGAAGGGAAAACTGACCCTCCAGGAGACGGTGGCCATCTACTGTAACGGCCTCGGAACGTGGGATCGTTATCGTCCCGGCACGACCTTCCTTACGAAAGTGAGTGACGAGTATGAGGTTCCTGCCCGCATGGCCAGAATGCCCCGGACGGGAGTGAAGGCGGACATCCAGAACAAAATCGGCCGATAGGCTGTTTTGAATCCGACAGCACAGCACCGCCCATTTGACGGTGCTGTGTTTTTTCTTATCTTTGTACGCTCAGCCGCCAAATAAAACGAATGAAACAACTACTGTCCAGCTTTTTCCTTTTCCTGCTCGTCGCAGCCTGTACGGCTCCGGCGCCGGAACCTTCCCTGACCCTGGAAGGATCGGACTCCTATTCCGTTTCCGCAGGAGGCGGAACGGTTTCCATTTCCTTCTCCACCAATCAGGATGACTGGGGGTTTGACGTGGGAAACGCCTCCTGGCTTTCCGGCACCAAGGGGAAATCCAGCCTCACCCTGACAGCAGCAGCGAATGAAGAAACCATTCCCCGCAGCGCAAAGGTCCGCATCTTTGCACCGGCGACCGGCTCTCCCCAGGCCTCCGCAATGGTCACGGTTTCCCAGTCCGGTTCCATTTTCGTCCCCGAACTGTCGCTGGATTGCGGCAAGGAACTGACGCTTTCCGCGGAAAAGCAGAACTATCCCATTACCATCCAGACGAATATGCCCACTTGGGAATATGAACTGGATGGAAACTGGCTGGAAGCTTCCGCCTCAGGCAACATCCTTACCCTCTCCGTTCCGGAAAACACAAAGGACGTGGACCGGGAAGCCCATATTACGGTCTATGCCCCGAGCCGGAAAGTCTATGAAATGACAGCGAGTGTGAGCATCATCCAGAAAGGTTCCGACATTACGTATGAATTGGAAAATCTCAGTGAGAAGGAAACTTCCAATTCCTATCTGATTACCCATAACGGGGTATTTGAGTTCAAGGCCACCGTCCGTGGCAACGGCATCGCATGCGAGGGGCTCAAAGAACCCGCCGCCCTTTCCCCGGCCGGAGCGAAACTGGTCTGGCAGACCAGGAAAGGACTCATTTCCTCCGTTTCCCTGGAAGGGGAGAATATCCGTTTTGAAACCACCAAAGGTACAGGAAACGCACTCATCGCTGCTACCAACGCCTCCGGGGACATCATCTGGAGCTGGCATATCTGGAAGCCCGAGGAGGAAGTCCTCGAACTGCCCGTTGAATCGGGCGTGACGGCAATGAACCTCAATCTCGGTGCCTTGATGGAGAATCCGAACGATGTATCCTCTTACGGCCTCCTCTATCAATGGGGCCGGAAAGACCCGCTTCCGGGATCTCCGATCCTCAATGAGGGAACCACCTACACGAAGAACCTCGAAGTATACGACATCGACGGGAATCCGGTCAAGAGCGGCTCCACCAGCATGTACGATACGAAGAACAATACCCTGGCCTATTCCATCTCGCATCCGACGGTCTGCATCAGCAACAATGCCCAGTACAGCACCAGTCCCGACTGGCTCCGCCCGGCCGAAAGCAACACGGCGCTCTGGGGCAATCCGATGGGTACCGTCCGGGAAGAAGGCGTTTATGTAAACAAGGGAACAAAGACCTACTACGATCCCTGTCCGGTTGGCTGGCGGGTTCCCGATCCCCAGACCTTCCGCCATATCACTTCCTCCGGAGGGTTTACCTGGGCGAGCGGTGAAACGGAAGGCGAAATGCACTGGTACGACCTGGGCGGCGAGGCGGAATTCGCGGCACAGGATTTGAACGGCGACGGATGGATCAACCTGCTGGATTTCCAGAATGGATGGCATCTCATCCTGGACCGGACTTCGGGGACTGCTTCCTACTTCCCCGCCACGACCCGGTACAACGGCCAATATGCCATGTTCATGGGCAGCATGGTGGGATTGTGGGGTAATTATTGGACCAATGCCCCCAGTCTGGACAATGACCTGAAAGATACGTACCGGGGAGCCGCCCTGGCCTTCGGTATCAAGGAATATACGGGAGAATGGTCTTTCTCCGTTTCTCCTGTCTCCAACGGAGGGCGCGCTGACGCCTACGCCATCCGTTGCATAAAGGATTAAAAGAACAAGAAGATGAAGAAGTTTTTATTGGCGGTCCTCTGCTTCGCCGCCGCTCTCACCCTCCGGGCCCAGGAGTATTCCACCAGCTGGCCCTATCTGTATCCGGAATTCAAGGAGGGAACGGTCTATCTGACCGACGGTTCCAAACTCGTTTTCAACCTGAATGTGCATATCCTGCACGGAAGGCTCCATTATCTGGACAAAGGCGTGATCAAGGAAGCCGTTCCTGACAACCTGCTCCTCGTGAAGATCGGAGAAGATGAATACATGAACGTCGGTGGCAGCGTGATGAAAGTGGTTGCCAAAAACGACAAGGGATTCGTCGCGGTCCTCCAGCTCGGCGATTTCGACCGGCTGCGGGATACCGGCGGAGCCTATGGCTCCTCCACCACCAGT
>JAEEGF010280511.1_pt1 | contig 12175 bp, 9 predicted proteins | sample 9134171 | NCBI WGS metagenome assembly JAEEGF01 (sample SAMN16246542, study PRJNA631951) | gut metagenome | biome: gut microbiome; feature: rumen; material: AP-attached | host: Bos | place: Iran: Karaj | collected 2018-10 | reverse complement strand
AATACCATTTGGCGTACGCCTTTGTGAAGTTCGTAGATGTGGTTCATCAGAACCTTCATCTCTGTGGGAATCATTGATCTTGTTTTCATGGGTGCAAAGGTAAGGCGAAAAAAAGAAGCAGGCAATACCTAATATTAGGGTTTTTCTGCTTTTTTTGCACCTTACTTTAGGCGCTCGCTCGCAGCCAGTCCTGCCAAACGGCCATTGACCACGATGTCAGCCACGCCGTTGCCAGAGCCATTTTTTTTCTTATACGTCAAACATTTATGTCTTATTATTTTCTTCTTCCGAAGGAATACCATTGCCTCCTACGATTTAAAAATTATTAAATCACACCTTGTTATATAAAGGAATGGCGTATCAGGAATGGTACGCTTTTCTTTTTTTTCTTCAAACGGGCACTATATTAAAAGGTGTTCTCTTCCTTTTCATTCCGTTATCGACGTAACAATCTGAATCCCGTGCTTGGCCATTTTTTCTTCGGTACTGACATCATAGTAGAGGTTCTTATCGTCAAATGCCACATAGGTTTCGGATGCGAATGTAATAAGGCCCACATTATCTCCGAACTGTACATCATAAAGAACATCATTAAGCGACTTGGGTATCTTGTAATATGTCCCTTCGCCATGCTTAATATAGATGTACTCATTGGTTATCGCTGCCAGGAGCATACTGAAATCGTAGTCATCAGCGGCATATTGGTTAACTCTTATCGTTTCGCTACTATCGAGGAGCGACTTGAAGAAATTCTCATGAGCGCTGCGCATCATGTGGCTAACACTGAACCATTCCTTCCTTTCACCCTCTGCCACAAACGTCAAGACATTGTTGTCTATTCCGAACTTCTGATAGGAAAACAGTGCTGTCGGCATTGGCTGACCAGACAGCATTGCTCTGATAGCCTTGGGGTGAACTATGACTGCTAGCATGTCATCGGACTGCTGATAGAATGATATGAAGAACTTTGTATATCTGAGTTCGCGGTGGTCATCCTTCAGTTCATACCGATACATACTATAGCCGTTGCTTACTTCCTCAAAATACCAAAACGATGTGAATGAGTCGCTTTCAGTCCAGACACCACTTATTTCAGGCATCACCCGCTTGTTAAGTAGTTCGCGGTTGGTAAAGCTCAACCTGTTCTGGGTAGATATGGCACTGTATGCAGATAAAATCTGGTTGGTAACGTAGATAAGATGCAAGCGTGACTTTTTCTTGGGGTTACGTCTTATCTCTTCTTCCATCATTGCTATTGCTGGCAGTTCCTGAAGGGGAAGGTCTTTACAGAGGTCTCTCAGTAAGGCAAAAGTCCGCCGATAGTCAGCATCGATATTGATCACATCACCATTTTTGGCAGACAACCGGGGAAGGCTGCCTGTCAGCATCAGGAGCAAAATAGCAATATGCTTATCTTCCAGTCTCTTCCCGATAAAGTCCAGTTCATCCGATAACTGGCCGCTCCCAAAGAAATAATCAACGATCTGGGGCAACAGCGTTTCGCCGCGAAGTCTGATGCTGTATCGTTCGATAAAATTGTCAACATCCTCGTAAGAATCCACGATTGTCTGGAGATCCAGGTCCGTCAGTTCATGGCAGATATAACCAAGTTGGTGAAATATCGCTTCTTTCATAAAGAGCGAGTTTCCACCCTTTCTTGCGAGTGAGTTACGGTTGGAAACAGAGAATCCGACAAGCTTTTCCAGCTCGTCAGCGGTATTACAAAACAGACGTGTCCTGTCTATGAGTTTGAGCCATCCCTCAACCTGCATTCTTTTGTGTTCCTTGTCCATGTCCGCTGATTTTTTTGCAAAAATAACATTTTATCCAGAATAATCCAAAAGGTAAGAAATAAAAGAACCTAAAGCTTCCATATTTTATTAAAAATACTGCACCATTCAGGAATATCTCCGTACATATTCAATCCTAAATACCAGACACCACGTTTTTGGTTGTTTTCAATCATTGAGAGCGTGTCAGCCGACGGTTGGGGGATTCTAAAATCACTAATTAATAATACGTCTGCATTCGTGTAGTTTCGAGAAGAATTTAACAAATTATTCACCTCAGACAATAGTTCTGTAACATCAGTACCTCCACACAATTCCGGCAAGGACAGCCCTTTCTGACATCGCCCGTAACTATTTGCTCGCTGTTTCCTCCGTTCTTCTGTAAGGTCAACAATGACAATATTAACAGAAAAAGAGATCAAAAGACATTTCTTTTTCATTTTTTCTGCAAGAAAAGCTAAATGCGAAATGAGGTCGTGAATATCATCCATATACCAACTCATGGAATCTGAAGTGTCAACACATATAATCATAGGTCCTTTTGAGATTGCAGAATTGCTCCCTATTTGTTGTGGTGAGTGTCCCATTTTTGATTGATGGTTGAAAACCTGTAGATTACCTGTGAGATACTTTTTTAGGAATAACGTTTCCAACTGGGAATCAGAAAACAATGCCATTTCTACTGGCATAATGGAATGTAACTGTTTCCCAATCGTTATGCCCACAATGTCACTTCCAGAGGAATGATTTACAATTATTTCACCATCTTTGGATAAATTCAGTTTTCGTTTTCCAAATTCATTGGTGCTTCTTCCCATGAAACTCAATATCTTATCAATGACTGGGTCTTTATGGGCGGATTTATATAGCAACACGGCTTGCCTTGCTTCTTTCGCCGTCCATCCGCCATTATATATTTTAATAGCATCACCTATTTCCTCCTCACTCATCTTATAGTATTCAGAAATACTTCTAAGGACTTCTACATCGTTTTGATATTTCATGTCAATTGGTCTTGACTTTAGCTTTATTTGCTCTGTTAGCTTCTTTTCGGACCTATTACGCAATGACTTCTGTACGTCATTTGTCAGTCTCTCCCAATTAGCATCGTCATCAAGGTTTTTATATTCTCCCATCTTAAACCCGTCATCTTCGAGTTCTTGTTCAAGACGAGTCAGGAGTGCATTACCGTTTGTCTTTCTCTTTTGTAGTGACCAATCTTTCATCTTTTTTGCCTGTTCCCATTGGCTCAAATGAGCAGACCTTTCGAATTGTTCAAATTTCAAAATCTCAAAAATGAATTGTCCCATGACGTTTCGGTAAGCCTCTCGACAAATATTGCTTGACAAGATTTGTAGCCGTAGCAATGGATTGCTGGCATGTCCACGAATATAATTGAGCAAGGGATCCTCATATTGTTTAAAGGGCTCATCGCTATCCAAGTCTATGTCAGCAGGAGGAACCTCTCCTGTTTCACAGAAAATATCAATGAAACGCATATAGTAATCAAAATCAAGGAGTGAATAGCCAAAAGGCTTCGCATTATTCATATTCATCCAATTTTTGCATTTCCATTCTAAGTTTCGAAATTTCCTTATTAAGAATCTTTATATAGTTGTCTGCCTCGCTTATATCCTCTGGCGACAGGAAAGCGGACGAGTCAAATTGCTTCCGTAACAAACTGATACCATCACAAATATTTTCTATTTTACAGTAGAAATCATCATATTGTTTAATCGGAACTTCCGGGAGTTTTTGCTTTTCACCCTCCATGAGTTTTTCAATTTCAAATTGCACACCATTTATATATATGTGGTTCTTGTCACGTTCTAAATACACATGTCTCCAGCCTTCAGGAAGAGAGTCGTCGCCTATAGCATCCTCCTCCATTGACCCCGTCGGGTTTGAAGAGCGTAGGATGGTTCTTTTATTGTCTGTTGGGTCTGGATGACTTAACCCCAGCGTCTGATTTATTCCACCTCCTTGTCTTTGGAACGGGAGCTGTTGATAATCTGAGACCTGTATATAGGTATTCCCTGTGTCATGGTCGCAAACATGATAATACATCAGGTCGAATATTTTCTTATCCCGGTCTATATTGTCGTATGCAACTTCGTTAGCGGCTTTTCTGACAAGTTGACGGTGTATTACTTCTTTCATGGATGCTTTTATTTCGCCAATGGCTTTCAAAATGCCGCTAAAGATGGACCTGACAACCACTTTCCTTATTGGAGCAATCTCGTCCAGTTCACCCCAAAGCAGATGCTTCAGAAGCAGAAGGTCAACTGGTACGACTTCCTTTCTGTCCTCCATAAACGCAGCAGTCCTTAACAGACGAACTATTTTTTTCCAGCGTCTGTCACTTATATATATGTTTCTGTGTTCAACGTTTTCCTCCGTAGGGTCAGAAATAGCTACATTCTTAATTGTCTGACGGATTTCATATAGAACATCCAGTATATTTTCAGGAATGCGGACATCACGTATTGCTTTTTGATATTGAGAATATTCCTCCGCTGTAATCCCATTTATGCAACGGCCTTCCTGAGTTTCATCATCCAAAAGCATTTCCTTGAACAATTTTTTGTCCTTAATGGGATTACATATTATTCTAATCGCGAACCTGTCCCAAAGTGCTTCAAGTCCTTCATTCTCAGCAGGAAGTTCATTGCTCGCAGCAATAAGTAGCTTCATAGGAATTTTTATTTTGTGATTGCCATTGATAAATGTTTTTTCATTGATGGCAGTTAATAGCGTATTTTGGATAGCAGGACCCGCTTTCCATATTTCATCAAGGAAAACTATGTCTGCCGATGGAAGATACCCTTCTATCACTCGTTCATACACATCATCTGTCTTTAGACGGCTGATACTGACTGGCCCGAAAACCTCATCAGGGGTGGAGAACCTTGACATGAGATATTCAAAGCACGAAGCACCTACAAAGGCTTCATTCAACCTGCGAGCCACCATTGATTTTGCAATACCTGGAGGGCCTAATAAGGTTATGTTTTCTCCTGCCATTGCAGCAAGTAGTCCTAGTCTAATCTCTAACTCTTTCTCGTATAGATTATAAGAAAGATCTTGGATGAGTTTGTCAAATCTCTGCTTCATATTTTTTACGCATTTTTTTGCTTGCAAAATTACATCTGTTTCATTATTTTCGGCTATATGCATAATATATAGAAAGGTGAGACAACTCACTTTTACTTTGGTTTCGTACAATTCTACGAAATACGTCACATAATCACAGATGATGCCAACAATCGTCCCATAAAAAAGTGTGGTTCACAAGATTTTTGCCAATTTTGCATCAAAAACAAGCACAATATGTTAAAATACAGTCAGTGAAACGTTAAAATGCAGTCCGTGATATGAGAAAAGTAGTTGTACGTTTGGTACTTTCCCAGGAATTCACTATATTTGCCAATGCAAATTTTGGTGACGGGGGACTATGCACCCTACGATCCATGTTGCACGACAGGCTGACAAGCTTTGACCTGGCTAAATCTGGAAAATTTACATCAGGTGTCAAAACGAGTTTAGTCAAGCTGGTCTTGTACCTTCTACAGAGGGCACGGACTGCTTACTATATTTGTGACACCGGGTATTCCAGAACCTTGCTAGGCAGATGTAGAGAAGTTGGACGAGTCCTCCTTCTTTTATGCCCTCGGATTTATTAATTTTAAAAATAATACTACTATGCCTCTATTTAGAATTACAGTAAAATCGAGAGTAAATACCAACGGCATCCGATTGGAGCCTGGTATGAGTGTTGACGTGGTTTCACAGTCTTTTAGCGATCCCGTTCATACGAATGGCGGTCAGAGTGTAGCCGATGCTTTCATGCGTATCTATGGTGTAGACATCAAGAAAGCGGGAGCTTTGAATGGAGTTTATTTGAAAGTAGATAGAATAGGATGATATGGAATACGATATTAACCGTTTGATATCCATTGCAAAGGATAGCAATATGCTGAAGGAAGAAGCCCAGCTGGCCATGATTCAGCAGCGTCTTTCAGATACCAACTGCGAGCTGATACTACCACTTGTAGGTGAATTCAGTGCTGGCAAGACCACATTGATTAATTCGCTGACAGACTCAAAAAAGCTTGAAACGGCGACAAAACCGACAACAAAAACCATCTACGAAATACACTTCGGTTGCGACAGTTGCTATGCTGAAGTGTTTGATGAGAATGGCATAAAGCGAGAGATTTATGACCTTTCGTCACTCAAAAACGATGAATTGTCTGACTCTACTGTTGTCAACATTTTTGACACTTCGACGCAAGTCCCATCAGGAATTATCCTTGTCGACACTCCAGGTCTTTCATCATCTGATCCGCGACACAAGCAAACTTTGGTAGACTTTCTTCCTCAAGCAGATGGTATCCTTCTCGTTGTTGATGTCAATGCACAGCTCACTCGTTCGCTGACCGAGTTTGTGGACTCTATGAAATTGGCCCGTCGCCCAGTGTTCCTAGTCATCACCCAATGTGCCGCGAAACCAACCTCTGAGATAGAGCGTGTCCGAAAGTACATTGCTGAAAATTGTAATCTGTCGCTTAACATGGTAGCGTGTGTTTCGGCAAAAGAGGGCGATTTGTCCCAACTTTGTGACTTGCTAGCTGCTGTACAGCAAGAAAAGGGACGCATCTTGACAGAAGTGAACACGCATCGCATCAAAGAAATTGTCAGGCGCATGATTTCTGGAATGGATGAATTGCTTAAAGCATCATCGTCTGATGAGAAGTTGGAAGAAGCCATTAGGGCGAAGGAACGAGAGCTGCGCCAGATAGACCGCAACATAGAGAAAATTGTATCTGATGCGCAAGATGATATTGAAGACGAGCAACGTTCGGTCACCAGAATGTTCCAGGAAAACGTATCGGCACGTTTGGATTCAATTGTAGCTGGCAAAAGCGAGAATTTTAACGTTGAAGCAGTTACTGCCATCAACTCTACAGCAAGCATCTGCTTGTCAGAATTCAAGAATAAGGTTACAACAGTAGTCCAAAGAAAAACTGCAGAATTAGAACGCAGTGATGATAATTCTAACTTTCAGTCGTTCGGAGGTATTGACATGTCATCACTTAGTGTTTCAGGTCTTTCCTTTAACCTTGATCTTGATTCTATTGGCCATCAATATGACGGAATGATTTCAACAGGAGTTAAAGTAGCAGCTGCAGCTGCGGCGGTAGTCGCTGTAGTGGCAACTGCTGGCACTGCCGCAGGAGCTGCAGGTGCTGCGGGAACAGCAGCAGAAAGTGGGGCAGTAGTAACTGCGGCAGGAACAGCATCTACAGCAGCTGAAGTAGGCGGTGTGATTGAAGCTGTTGACATTGCCACTGACATTGGTAGCATTGTTTCAAACAATAATCATATAAGCCGCGTACAACAAATGATGAACTATGCGGGTAAAGCCAGTGAAGAATACGGGAATATTGAAAGGCTGAATGAAACAGCAGGACAACAGATGGGGCAGAAAAAAGGAATGGTGGAAAGCATGGTAGGATTTGTTACTGACAAGACTTGGGGGAAACCTCAAAGACGCAGAGCAATCAGTATATACGTTGATCAGACACTCATGCCTCAGTTCCGTTTGGCCATGGATTCAAACCGACAGATGGTGTTGAACTCTCTAAGTGACTCTTTACGCATAATGGCTCAATTATCTATTGAAGAAAAAAGAGGAAACCTTGAGAAGCTTCGGAGTCAACATAGAGAGCATAAAGATGCTTTTGAAAAGCGACTCGCCCAGATAAGGGAGTACAAGAACGAATTATTAACCCTATAAAATTATAAAGGATATGATAGAATTTATTGCAGGTGCGGCAATTGGCGCAGGAGCTATAGTTGCAAAAGACGTTATTGTCGGAAATAAAGGAAGTAATAGAAGCAGTCAACAACAGCAACTTAATGACCTTTATGCTGAGAACGAAAAACTGCGCAATCGCAATCGCGAAGCAGAAAGAAAAATTGAAGACTTGATGGCCGAAAACCAGCGACTGAAGAAACGATTTAAAGAAAAAGACGAGACTTCAGACGACTTGGAAGATGATTTGGCCGATGCTCAACAGAAAATCAAAAAGCTGCTGGAACAAAATGACGAACTAACACGAAAGGTACAGCAATACAAGGCCGCGTGTGATAGTTATGAGGCAGAAATAAACAAATTAAAGGCATAACGCAATATGGATATAACATACATTATTGTTGCTTTAATAGCTGCCGCGATTGCTGCTGCTATTACTTATTTCCTCATAAAAGGAAAGAAAGAACCTCATGTAACAAAACAAGAAACTCCAGTTGGCAATCAGCAGGATAATCTTATTGCAGTTCTGACTCAACAAAAAGAAAAGGCCGAAAAATTATTGGCTGAGGCAAATGAGAAAAACAAAGAACTCAGCCATCAACTTAAAGCTACTGCAGAAAGTGGGCAAGTCAGTCCCGAAATGTTATCACAATTGGCTGAAACAGAAAAGTTGAAAAAGAAAATCAAGCAACTTGAAGGTGAGATAGAAGATTATGAGGATGACCTGGACGATGCTAAGAAAAAGCTAAAGAATAAAGTCACAGACTGCGAGCAGCTTCAAGAAGAAAAGCGAATAGCAGAAAAGAATCTGAAAGATGCTACAATTCAACTTGAAGAAACCCGCACCCAGTTGGAAATAAAGACTCAAGAGTTGTCCTTGAAGATGGAATCTCTATCATTTGTGCAGACCATACTCTCTGCACCTGAGACAAGCGATAGTCAGACAAGTAGTCTTTACTCGAAAGTAAACTCGCTGGTTGATTTTATAGATGGCGATTTGCAGGATACACTTAAGGCTTTCAGCCCGAAGAAACTCGTTGAGGCGAAAAAACTATTCACTGAGGACTTGAAGCGATGGGAGGCAGTACAGAAGAAAAGTTGGATTGCGAAAAAAACATCTATCGCCTTCGTTGGAGAATTCTCAGCAGGAAAAACATCCATTGTCAACCGAATACTATCACAAGACGATCCTTCCGTACCTCGACTACCTGTTAGCACTAAAGCAACAACGGCCATTCCGACCTACATTTCTGGTGATGTAAAGACCTACTATAGATTCTTTACCCAAGACAACAAGCTAAAAGAGATTCCCGCCAGCGATTTTAACAGAGTTACCAAAGAAGTTCTTGATCAGGTGGGAGGGGTATCCAACCTCATTAGGTATTTTGTAATGAGCTACAAGAATCCCAATCTCGACAACCTTAGTATCCTTGACACGCCGGGCTTCAATTCTAACGATAACGAGGACAGTGAGCGCACTCTGGAAGTCATCAATGAATGCGATGCACTTTTCTGGGTGTTCGACGTGAATGCCGGTACGGTAAACAAATCGTCGATAAATCTTATAAAAGCTAATTTGCATAAACCGCTTTACGTAATCATCAATAAGGTTGATACTAAGGCAGATTCTGAGGTGACAAAAGTAGAAAAACTCATTAAAGATACCTTTGAGCGTGAGGGTGTTTCTGTCGAGGGGTATTTACGCTTCTCTTCCAAAGCTCCACTCGACAGCATCATGAACCCAATTAAGTCCATCAAAACGAATGCTCATGATGGTGCCTATCTGAGAGCAATAAAGGACTTCATGAAAGATGTAAAGAAAAATGCAGATGCAAAGGTGAAGGAATGCAATGAGAAATACCGTCAGTGCAATTCTGACTTTGAAGAAGCTATTGAAACATTTGACAAAACTTGTAACACCTTACAAGAGAATTGCATTTATGCGGCAAACATCCTCGAAAATTCATGGACAGAGCAAGGAATCTCTGCATTATGGGGTAATGAGGACAAATATGAACTTTCCAAAGAGAATGGTACTGAACTCAAAAACACTCTCATAGATTACATTGCAGAGAATAACGTGGGAGTTGTTCGCAATAATTGTGAAATGATAAGCGAACTGAGTAAGAAATTACAAGAAACCTACTCTGAACTGAGTGAAAGCAGAGAGCAGCTTCAGCAGCTTGAGAGAGTAGATATGCGTCTACGAAAGAGTATCAACAATTTAAATTAATGACTTATGGCAAATAATTTTTTTGAGAAGCTAAATCTTCAGGAGAAGAAACAGAAAATGACTTCCCTCATTGATCATGCTGCTAAGATAGGGTGGATAGACAATGAAGAGAGGCAATCGTATCTGACTAAAATTGAAAACGATGTGCTCACCATAGGGGTTATCGGGCAAATGAAAGCTGGCAAATCTACTTTCCTCAATAGTTTTGTTTTCGAGGACGACATCTTACCAGCAGCTACAACTCCTATGACAGCTGCCCTGTCGGTGATTACCTACGGGCCTGAAAAAAAAATTGAGGCCGAATTCTATACGGAGCAAGAGTGGCAGGAGCAGCAGATGACTGCCCGTATGAATGCTGACGAAGTGACTGATGAGATGCAGAAGTCAAAAATTAAGGCTGCACAGGAGCTGATGGAGAAATCAACGAAACTGGGTAACAACATTAATAGTCTTTTAGGAAAACAGCAGACCGATAGTTTTGATAATCTTATAGAATATGTAGGAGCAGACGGACGCTATGTTTCCATCACAAAGTCTGTTACTGTTTACTTCCCAATGAACCATCTTAAGGGAGTACGCATTGTGGACACCCCGGGATTTAACGACCCTATTGTTTCGCGAGAGGAACGTACCAAGGACTTTCTTAAACAAGCAGATGTTGTGTTGCTGATGCTCTATGCAGGACGTCCATTCGACGCAACAGATCGCGGAATATTGTTCAAAAATGTAGCGGAATGTGGCACAGGAAAGGTATTAATTGGCATCAACAAGTATGATATTCCATACGAAAATGGTGAAACAGAGGACGATATACGCAAGTATGTTAAGGGCGAAATATTCAAGGCAAGCCAAACCATGGGAGACCAGCAACTTAATGAGATATTACGAGACACAGAACCCATACCACTTTCAGCAGAAATGGCCCTGCTGGCTGAGCTTCCTATGGCTAAAATAAATAATAACGATATTTTCTCGTTTGCCTGGAAAAGAGCCTGTGATAATTTTGAGATATCATCACAGAAGCAGATGCGCGAGAAAAGCCATCTTGATGATTTGATTTCTGCTATCATCAATGTTATTGAAAGAGAAAAGGAATCAATCCTATTCAAAAAACCGCTTAATGCTATCCTTGCTAAAGGGAACAATCTGAAGTCAAAAGTAGAGGAAAATATTATTCATAGGCAGAGCGAGATAGAAATGCTACAAGCGCCCGATGATGAACTTGATGAAATGGAAAGTCGACTGCAGCGAGTTACCCGCAAGCTTAATAAGAAGATTGATGGTTTGGGCGATGACCTCGACATGACTTTTCAAGAGATTGTACGCAAAGGTTCAGAAGAATTGGAAGATGCTGTAGATAGTTGTTGTAGCCAGATGCATACTATCGTTGACTCATGGGGAAGGTTTAGTAGTTCAGAGAAACTTGCAGAAGACCTTGACCGTGCAGAGACGTTTTTAAAGACAAGAACATTAAAGAGAATATGCGACAATATTACAACCAGTGCTAAGCAAAAAGTTAAACGCACACTTGATGAGTTTTTTATTGACACAGAGGATATCCTCTCTAAGCTACAAATGAACGATGACTTCGATCCACGTGACTTTGTAAAAAGCATATCATCAAAATTCAATTTTCAAACAGATAAATCTCTATTCTCGTTTACCGATGATGACGAAACTGACGAAGATTATGGCGTGTTCGATCTTGTATGGGACGTATATAACGGTATGACGTGGGGACTTGCAGGCAAATTGGCAAACTTCATTGACCACAATGACGTAGCAAGTAATGTACATAAGGAGATAACAAAAATGCAGTCAGACTTTGATGGTAGCAGTTTCCTGTCAGGTATTGTTGACACAAAGGACAAGATTATCAGTGAAGTGAAAGAGGCTTTCATTGATGAACTCCTAACCCCACTTCAACAGCAACTTGATGAAGTACGGCAGTCAAGCATCGATAAGGCAAAAAAAATAGAAGATGCACAAACTAGTTTAAAAGAGCTGAAAACGAGAAAAGATGAGTTAATAGGCCAAATCGAAACAATTAGTAAAATGGTTTAATCATCTGTATTATTGATGGAGTGTCATGCAAACGACAACCCTTGAATTCCCGCATAATGCCCGAACTACCTATACTGCTGTAAAGCGGTTGTTCGACAAGAGCACAAAGTTCGGAAGTGTGAAGTGCAACGATGACCTCTTCATCGTTGAAGCTCGTCGAGGCCTATGGCTGTCACCATTCAGCGAGAACGTGAAGATGAAGGTGGTGGCCACAAGCAGCCAGACTTGCAAGGTAGTGGTCGGGTCATCATCGCGCTCCATCCTTAATCT
>JAEEGF010584282.1_pt1 | contig 12177 bp, 10 predicted proteins | sample 9134171 | NCBI WGS metagenome assembly JAEEGF01 (sample SAMN16246542, study PRJNA631951) | gut metagenome | biome: gut microbiome; feature: rumen; material: AP-attached | host: Bos | place: Iran: Karaj | collected 2018-10 | reverse complement strand
CTGAAATAATAGTCCTTTTCAACTTTCCAATTAAGCCAGCCACTCTGTCGCCATCCATATTTCTTAGCAACAATTTTACGTGCTGCATCATCGATTTTTTGAAAGTCTTTTTTTGTCATAATATTCAATAATTATTTATATTTTTCCAAGGATTCACGTTTGTCAATCGTCTTGTTCTTATCGCTCATTTCGGTGCAAAGGTACAAAAAGTTTTCGAATCCTGTTTATTTCATGCATTAAAAGTGGTAGATATCGTTCCCTTTCATCACATTTTCACGCAGATTATCCCAAATATTTGGCAGATTCAGCAATAATATGTACTTTTGCAGACAAATTGCTTGGAACTTAAACAATACAAAATAGTAACGATATGGAACAAAGGTTTTGTCAGAGCTGCGGAATGCCGCTCACAGAAGAAATCCTCGGAACTAATGCCGACGGAAGTAAGAACGAAGATTACTGCATGTACTGCTATAAGGGTGGAAAGTTCTTGCAGGACTGCACGATGGACGAAATGATAGAGCATTGCGCTCAGTTCGTTGGCGAGGTCAACAAAGGCCTACCCCAGCCCATCACGAAAGAGGAGTATATCGGTCAGATGAAGATGTACTTCCCTCATCTGAAGCGCTGGCGCAAGGAGCTGACGGTCAGCGCAGATGCTCCTGAGAATCCTGCATTGGCGGGGGTAAAAGAGCTGATAGGTAAGATGGCCGATACGCTGCCCGTCACTTTCATCTCGTCTGTCGATGAAGAAGGATTCCCCTGCATCAAGGCGATGTTGTCACCACGAGTACGCGAGGGCATCAAGACGTTCTACTTCACCACCAACACCTTCTCGCTGCGCGTGGCTCACTACAAGTCAAATCCAAAGGCCAGCATCTATTTCTGCGATACCGAAGGCTTCAAGGCGATAATGCTGCGCGGCACGATGGAGGTGCTGACAGATGCCGCATCAAAAGAGATGATCTGGCGCGATGGCGATACGCAGTACTATCCTGGCGGCGTCACCGACCCCAACTACTGTGTCCTGAAGTTCACAGCCACTGACGGCCGCTTCTACAGCGACTTCTATCCGAGAAGTTTTATAATTGAGTAATAAGAGGAGAAATGAATATCAGATTAGAAACGCCAAAAGAGTATCGTGAGGTAGAGGACCTTACGCGTGAGGCATTCTGGAATGTATATCGCCCTGGATGCACTGAGCATTACGTGCTCAATCAGTATAGAACGAATCCAGACTTCATACCAGAATTGGATTTCGTGATGCTTGAGGATGATAAGATCATTGGTCATGTGATGTTTTCAAAAGCCGAGATTATTCTTGATGATGGAACGCATTTCCCTTCATGGACATTCGGTCCCATCAGCATCCACCCCGACTATAAACGCAAAGGCTATGGGCTCAAGCTGCTGCAGTATGCGTTGGAGAAGGCGAAGGACATGGGCATCGGTCTGCTACAGATGGAAGGTAACATCGAGTTCTATAAGCACGCAGGCTTTGACTTGGCCAGCAAGCTGAAGATTCACTATCATGCAGAGCCTAGAGAGTCTGAAGTACCTTATTTCCTCGCACAAGAGCTGATTCCCGGCTATTGGGGCAATCGCGAAGGTACCTATTGTCCTCCCAAGGGCTACTTCGTAGCAGATGAGAATCCTGAGGCTTTCGAGGCTTACGAAGCAACCTTCCCCAAGAGGGAAAAACTCCGCCAGCCAGGACAATTAGGATATGAAGAATAATAATACATGGCAATAACAAGCGAGAGACTGAGGCAGACATTTTCTGAAGGCGGCGCTCAGGAGATATATCAGGAGATTAAGGCGAAAGGTGATTTCCCCGGCTTTGCACAACTGTATGTTTTTGATTCGGACTATCGCGTGGCAAGGAGTGCCTTATGGGGACTGACCAAGGCCACCGACGAAGAACTGTCAGAACTACAGGTGATGCTCAACAAACTTATCGACCAAGCCATGCAGACGGAGAACTCATCGGTGAGGCGGCTGACCCTGAACATCATCGAACGACTGAAGATGGACGAAGAAGAGCTGCGAACGGACTTTCTTGACTTCTGCTTCGAGCACATGGTCAGCATCGAGGAGTTCCCTGGCATCCAGACGCTCTGTATGAAGCTTGCCTACCGCATGTCTAGTTTTTATCCTGAATTGACGGACGAATTAAAGCGCACCCTCGAAGCCATGGAGATAGCGTATTACAAGCCCGCCGTAAAGGGTCTGCGCAAAAAGATTCTCAGCGGGCGATATCGATAGCCAGAAAGTGTTAAATCCATGTTAAAATCTTCATTTTCCTTGACTCGTCCCTAAGGTCATACCTTATATTTGCAGCCGATTTCAAATCAGCCGCGAGTCTCTGCAGCACTCGGGATAAGAAGCAAGCCCCTTCTCCTCTTGTTGGCACGAGACTTGCAGTAGCTTAGCAACACATCGTACGATTATGAGTTATAAAACAAAATTGAAAATCGGAGAGTTCTCACAGCTGATGCAGGTCACTGTAAAGACCTTGCGTCACTACGAGCAGAAAGGACTGCTGATACCTGACGAGGTGGACGAGTGGACCGGCTATCGTTACTACAGCATTGAACAGATGCAGAAACTGCAGACCATCCGCGACCTTCAACGACTCGGTTTCACATTGGACGAGATCAAGGATTTGTGTGAGTCCTATTCATTCACGCCAACTATCAGTCAACTGACTGAGAAGATTGAAGAGACTGAGGCGCAACTACGGAAACTCTTAGCCCGTCGCAACCAACTGCTCGACTGGAGAAACGCTCGCAAACAAATGAAGACAATGGAAAAATTCAGCATTCAGTCGTTGCCCGAAATCATCGTGGCAAGTCATCGCGAAGTCCTGCCCAACTACGCAGCTATCGGGCCCATGTGCATCAACAAGATTGGTCCAGAGATGCAACGTCTCGGTTGCAAGTGTCCCCCACCCGGCTATTGTTTTACCGTAGAGCATGACAGGGAGTATAAGCCGACCGACGTAGACATAGAGTATTGTGAGCAGGTGGAGGAGATGGGCCATGATAGCGCCATCATCCAGTTCAAGCGCCTGCCCGCCGTGCCCCGTGCCCTATGCATGAAGCATGTCGGCCCCTACGAACGCTTCTACGAGTCATTCATCGAGGCCTTCCGTTACATCGACGAACACGGCTACAAACCCATCGGCCAGCATCGTACATGCTACATCGACGGAGCCTGGAACCAGGAAGATCCGGAGAAATGGTTGTCGGTGATACAGATACCAATAGAGTAAATTGCCGTCCTGATCGTCCCATATAGTTTGGGGCGGTCAGGATATAATGAGTTACAAGATGAAAGAAATTAGGAATAATCCCCAGCAGATAGCTGCATGCGGCCTATATTGCGGGGCATGCAAGAAGTTCCTCAATGAACAATGTGCTGGATGTCAGCCCTCAGAAGAAGACGGCCTTGGTTTAAGCCAACCTCTTCCCAAGGGGTTTCAAAGGTGTAAAATCCGCAAATGTTGCCAAGAGAAAGGCTTTCACACTTGTGCTGAGTGCGACAAGGATGTGAAGCTATGTACGATTCACAACAACTTTGTCGGCAAGATTTTCGCCCTTCTGTTCAATAGTGACAGAGCTGCGTGTATCCGCTATATCCGCGAAAATGGCGAAGGAGCCTTCGCAGAGAAGATGGCAAAGGAAAAAATGATGACGATGAAAAGAAAATGAAATTAGAATTAGCAACACAAAAGGACTTTGACGCCATTATCGCGTTCTATGATGATCTGACGGAACGTGCTTCAGATATGGCGGTTTATGCCCGATGGAGTAAAGGGAAGCACCCGACGGCAGGGGGCATCAGAGCCTATATCGACGAGGGGAGTATGTATCTGTATAGAGATGACGGCATCATCGTCAGCGCAATGGCAGTAACGATGTATCAGGGCGAGGATTACCACGCGATAGAATGGAATCAGCAAGTAGCTGATGATGAAGCGGCTGTAATTCATATCCTTGCCGTCAGTCCTGACAGGCAACGCGAAGGCATCGGCTCAGAGATGATTCGCGAGGCTATTCATCTTGCTCAGACAAATGGCATGAAGGCTATCCGTCTTGATGCACTTGCCTCAAATACTCCTGCGCATAGTATATATAAGCGTCTTGGTTTTGAGTACCGTGGTCAACAACACCTCTATGCAGAAAATACCGGCTGGACGGACTTCTATTTCTTTGAGTACAAGAACAAATAAAAAAGACAGAAATATGCAAGATTTCAGGACGTCCCCGAAGCTCTACAAGCAACATGGACACCTTTTTCAGATGGCCATGAACGTTGTAGTCTATATCCACGGCCAAGGTGGCAGTGCTGCTGAGAGCGAGCACTACAGGACGTTACTTCCTGATTGTGAAATCGTAGGCATGGACTATCAGGCGCATACTCCATGGGACGCTGAGGCGGAGTTACATGATGCCGTTGCGGATTTGAAGTCGCACTGTGACAACATTATTCTGATAGCCAACAGCATCGGTGCCTACTACGCTATGGCGGCACATTTGGATCATCTGGTGAATGTTGCCTTTTTCATCTCCCCCGTCGTCGACTTGGAGAAGTTGAATGGCGTGATCTTGTCGGATGAATATCTCCGTTATGTCAGAAACCACCCCATCAAATGGAATGTTCCGACGCACATTCTTTATGCCAGCGATGACCGCTTGATTCCATTTGATGCAATCACCGACTTTGCAAAAAACCACGAGGCGACGCTGACCGTCATGGATGGAGGTGAGCACTGGTTCCACACCGACGAACAGATGCAGTTCCTGAACGATTGGATAAAGACTATTTATAACGCGCCATCGAGGCGACGGAAATAGAATATCGCATCGCTCTTAGATGGAGGAAAGGACAGCATCATCAACTAACGATCAGGACCGTTTCTTCATGAACCGTTCCTCGATGGTCTGGAAGATGACGAAGAGGGCGGGTACGATGAAGAGGAGGGAGACGGTACCGATGAGCATGCCGCCAACGGTGCCGACTCCGAGTGAGCGGTTACCATTGGCTCCCACGCCGGTGGCCAGCGCCAGAGGCAGAAGTCCAAAGACCATCGTGAGCGATGTCATCAGGATGGGGCGCAGTCGTACAGCCGCTGCATCGATGGCTGCCTCTATGATGCCCATGCCCTGACGGCGACGCTCGGAAGCATACTCAGTGAGAAGGATGGCTGTCTTCGAAAGTAGTCCGATGAGCATGATGAGTCCTGTCTGCATGTAGATATTGTTCTCCAGTCCCCAGAAGTGAGCAAAGATGAACGAGCCAAGCAGTCCAAATGGCACGCTGAGAATCACTGCCAGCGGTATGAGCAGGCTTTCATACAGTGCACAGAGTATGAGGTAAATAAATATAATACAGATGACGAACACCATCGCGCTGGTGTTCTGCGCTGAGGCCTCCTCACGCGTCATTCCTCCGAACTCATAGCCGTATCCCTCGGGCAGTTCTGCCTCAGCCACCTCGCGAATGGCTTCGATAGCCTGCCCACTGCTGTAGCCATCAGCTGCCGTTCCTCCTACCTGTATCGAGGGGAAGAGGTTGAAACGCGAGAGGGTCTCTGAGCCATAGATACGCGTCAGCGTGATATACTGACCTACAGGCGACATCTCGCCAGCATTGTTGCGGACGAAGATATTGTTGAGCGATTCGGTGTCGAGTCGGTACTCGGGGGATGCCTGCACCATCACGCGATAAAGCTTGGTGAAGCGCACGAAGTTGGAGGCATAGCTACCACCAATATATCCTCCAAGGGCTGCGAGCACATCACTGGGTGACACGCCACGACGCTTGCAGAGAGCAGCATCCACGTCAATGCGATACTGCGGATACTTCAGCGAAAAGTTAGTGAAAGCACGACTAATCTCCGGCCGTTCGTTCAGCACGGCAATAAGGTGGTTGGTCTGTGCCAGCAGCTCGTCGATAGTACCGCCATGCTTATCCTGTATATACATCTCGAAGCCATTGATGCGTCCGAAGCCAGGCAGCATGTTCTGCGTGTTTACCTGAATCTTCGCGTTGGCAATGTCGGCCGTGCGACGGTAGATTTCCTCCACCACGCTCTGCACATCGTCACCCTTGCCCGTACGCTCACCCCATTTCTTAAGCTTGAGGGTGAAGTTGCCGTTCGATGATGACTGCTCGAAGTTATTGCTATTGCCCGCGATGAGCGAGTAGATACGTAGTTGAGGGAGATCTTTGATGCGCTTCTCCACCTCTTTCAGGATGCCATAGGTCTGCTGCAGACTGCTGCCAGGTGCCGCCTGAACGTTGATGAACACGGTGCCCATGTCCTCGTTGGGCACCAGTCCTCGTTTCGTATGCTGCATCATCCATCCCAGTGCGCCAATGGCCACGACAACGAGGACAAGTGCCAGCCAGCGATGGCCGAACAGCCCTTTGACAGAGTGTTTGTACTTGTCGGCCAACGACGAGAAGGCATTGTTGAACGAAGTATGAAACCGCGATGACGAGGGTTTCATGATGATGGCGCTGAGGGCGGGCGACAGCGTCAGTGCATTGAAGAGGGAGATGGCGACAGCGATGGCCATGGTCAGTCCGAACTGGGTGTAGAACGTGCCTGTGACGCCTCCTATGAAACATACGGGCACGAAGACCGCCATAAACACCAGCGTGGTGGTGATGAGGGCTGAAGTGATGCTCTTCATGGCTTCAGCCACGGCCTCGGGCGACCCACTGCCTCTGGCTTCCACTGCCTCTACGACGACAATGGCATCGTCGACTACGGTGCCAATGACCAGCACCAGGGCGAAGAGCGTAAGCATGTTGAGCGAGAAACCTATGGCATAGATCACGGCAAGCGTTGCCACCAGCGACACCACTATGGCGATGGCAGGAATGATGGTGGCACGCCAGCTGCCTAGGAACAGCCACACCACAAGTACCACCAGCAGGAGAGCCTCAAGCAACGTCTCGAGGACGCTGGTGATGGAAGCATCGAGGAAGTCCTTCTTCGACTCCAAATCTTCAATGACGATGCCTGGGGGCAGTGAATGTCTGATTTCTTCTACTTCACGGTCTATCTCCTTGATAATCTCATTAGCGTTGGAGCCGCTGACCTGATTGATAGAGATGTTCACACCCGGGCTGCCGTTGGTCTCACCAATGATGTTATAGTTCTGTGAGCCCAGCTCCACACGGGCGATGTCACCGATACGCAGCACGTCGCCATCGGGCAGCGAGCGAACGACCATCTGCTCGTAGTCTTTCTCTTCTTCATAGCGTCCGCGGTACTTCAGCACGTACTGGAACGTGTTCTGGCTCTCGGCACCCAGCGTGCCCGTAGCCACCTCCACGTTCTGCTCGTCGAGTACACGAGTGATGTCGGCAGGCACAAGGCCATAGCGCGCCATCTTCAGCGGGTCGAGCCAGATGCGCATCGAGTAGTCGGCACCCATCACATTGACCTCTCCTACACCAGGAATACGGCTCAGGCGGGGTTCGATATTGATCTTGGTATAGTTGGCCAGGAAGGCACGGTCGAAGGTACTGTCGGGGCAGTAGACAGCCAACTGCTTGATGTTGGACGTCTGGCGCTTACGTACAGTGAGTCCGCTCTTCACCACATCGCTCGGCAGGCGTCCCTGCACGGTGGCAGCACGGTTCTGCACGTTCACCATTGCCATGTCGGGGTCTGTGCCCTGACGGAAGAAGATACCGATGGAGGCCGTTCCGTTGTTGGATGCTGTCGATGACATATACATCATACCCTCGACGCCGTTGATGGCCTCTTCAAGGGGCACGACGACGCTCTTCTGTACTGTCTCGGCATTGGCTCCGGTATAGCTGGCCATGATGCGCACAGTGGGTGGTGCTATCTCTGGGAACTGCTCCAGCGCCAGACGCGTGAGTCCGATGATGCCCACCAGCACCATCAGCACAGATATGACGCAGGACAGGATGGGACGGTTGATAAAGAAGCCCACACCCTTTCCCTCACCACTGGAGGGGAGTTTTGTCATCTTGCTGTCAGTATTTGTGTTTACATTTCCGTCCATATCTATAACCATCTATTTGGACTCCTCCCCCTTTGGAAGGGATTTGGGATGGGACGATACTTCAATTCCTTCACGCAACAGACCGGCTCCCTCGGCGATGATGGTGTCGCCCACGCTGAGGCCCTGCTCTACGATATACTCACGGCCATTGTGCTGATTGAAGAGCTCAATCTGCGTGGCCTTGGTCTTGCCATCCACGACACGATAGACGAACATGCGGTTCTGCAGCTCGTAGGTGGCCTCCTGAGGGATGACGATGCAGTCTGGGCGGTGCGTAGGCACGATGATGGTGGCACTGCCACCGTTGTGCAGCAAATGACTGCTGTTGGGGAAAGTGGCACGCAGGGTGACGGCTCCCGTCTGGGTATCCACCGTGCCGCTGACGGCACTGATACGTCCCTGTTCCTCATATTCCAGACCATTGCTCAGCCGCAGGCTCACCGATGGAGCCTTATTGATGAAATCATCAATGGAGCCGTATTGAGCCATCAAGTCGAGGGCCTGGTTCTCGGTGATACTGAAGTAGGCATACACCTCACTGTCGTCGGCCACGGTGACCAGCGGCTCACTGATGCTGCTGCTGACGAGCGACCCAACATGCCAGGGAATCATCGACGCCACGCCGCTGACAGGACTTTTCACCTCAGTATAGCTCAGGTTATTGCGGGCATTGGCCTCCTGTGCCTTCGCCTGTGCCAAGGCAGCCTCAGCCTCGAGCAGGGCATTGTGCATGGCCTGCACGCTGACGTCGCTCACCACATGACCCTCCTTCAACTGTGTCTCGTTGTCGTAGTTCATACGTGCCGTGGCCAGCCGTGCCTCAGCACTCTTACGTGAGGCGACAGCAACCTCGAGGGCAGCACGATAGGGGGCCTGATCGATGACGAACAGTGTCTGACCCTTACGTACAGCCTCACCCTCACCTGTGAGGATGCGGGTGATGCAACCCGACACCTGAGGACGTACCTCCACGATCTGACGTCCTGTGAGACGTGCACTATACTGGCGGGTGAGCGTCATGTCCTTGCGGCCCACCACCATCGTCTGGTACTCAGCCTTGTCTTCGTTCTTAGGCTGCTCACCACTGCCGCAGGATGACGTGAGCAGGCACGCCATCACTCCTACTGTGATGCTTATTCCAAATTGTTTTATCGTCATACTTAGTCAAGTGTTATCATAATGTAGTCGTGGCACTGAGCGGCAAGTTGTTGGACGAGCCACCAACGCGTATCACCATATTGCCCGGCTCCAGCATCCAGGTCTGGGCAGCCTCGTCCCAATGGCAGAGGTCGCTGCGGCGCAACTTGACGGTCACCACCTTCTGCTCACCAACCTTCAAAGCAACACGCTGGAAGCCCTTGAGCTCCTTCTCCGGACGGTCAAGATGAGACAACGGGCGCGACACATACACCTGAGCCACCTCCTCGGCATCGAACTGGGTATTGTTGGCTAACGTAAAACTGACGTCGAAACCGTCGAGGGTGGGACTTACCTTCAGGTTGCTGTATTGGAACGTGGCGTACGAGAGGCCATGACCGAAGGGATAAGCCACCTCCGCATTCTTGCAGTCATACCACCGATAGCCCACAAGGCTTTCCTCAGCATAGTTTGCCACGGGCTGGAATGAGCCACGAGCGGCACGTGCATTTTGTCCCTGATTCACCAGGCCAACGAAGATGTCGCCCTGACTATTATCGGCTTTCTGCGGATAGGTGCCTGTGGCGTAGGCTGGTACATCCTCCAGTCTCCTGGGCCACGTCATCGGCAACTTGCCGGAGGGCGCAATGTTGCCGTTCAACACCTCGGCGAGAGCCAGACCGCCCATAGAGCCGTTGAACCACGACACCACGAGGGCGGGTGAGACGGCGTCGACAGTGGTGATATCGACAGGGCCACCAGCTACGATGACGGTAACCATCCTCGGGTTCACCTTGGCGAGTGCCTGGGCCAACTCATCCTGTCCTGAAGGCAGGGCGATGGACTTGCGATCGGAGCCTTCCGTCTCCACCTCGCGGTTATCACCAGCAAAGAAAATCACGAGGTCAGCACTCTTTGCCACCTTCACGGCCTCGGCCATCAGCTGTTTGTCGGCGGGCTGCTGCGGACTCTGCCGTTTGTTACGGCTGTCTCTGCCGAAACTTTTGTAGCCCTGTGCATAGGTAATCTTCTTCCCACCGCCAAGCACGGCCTGTAAGCCTTCGAGGGGCGTGATCTCCTTGCGAGTCTTCACACCGGCACCCACGCCGCCGAGGGCCATCTTCATCACGGCATTCTCACCAATGACTGCAATGCTTTTCACCTCCGTCAGGTTGAGGGGCAGCAAAGGCCAGGGTTGGTTCTTCGCTGCTTTCAGGGCATGCTTTCCGACGATAGGCTCGTTCTTCAGCAGCACAATTGAGCGACGTGCCACCTGCAAGGCCGTCAGCATCTCCTCGTCGTTGCCCACGGGCTTGCTGTTGGCCACTGCCTTGTCAATGGGTTTCACCGTCAGACGGACACGCAGGATCTCGCGGACACGCTGGTTGATGACATCCTCGCTCACCTTGCCCGCCTTGACAGAGTCGATCAGCGCCTTTCCCATAAAACGACTGCCTGGCATCTCGACATTCAGTCCTGCCACGACAGGATCCACTGTAGAATGAACGCCCCCCCAGTCACTGATGACCATGCCCGGGAAGCCCCACTGCCGACGCAGCACCGTCGTGAGCAGATGCTCGTTCTCCGAGCACCATCGCCCGTTCACCTTATTATATGCTGCCATCAGTCCCCAGGCATCGCCCTCGCGCACAGCCATCTCGAATGGACGCAGGTAGATCTCGTGCATGGCACGGTCAGTGATGCGCACATCCACCGTGCCGCGAGCATCCTCCTGGTTGTTCAGGGCATAATGCTTCAGACATACCGCCGTTCCATCGTCCTGTGCGCCCTTCGTATAAGCCACGGCAAGCATACCACTGAGCAGCGGGTCCTCACTCAGATACTCATAGGTGCGTCCTCCCGTAGGAATGCGCTGGATATTGATGGCTGGCCCCAGGATCATGTCTTTACCTCGCATTCTGGCCTCCCTGCTCATACCCTTTCCATAGGCATAAGCCCATTCGGTACTCCAGGTGGCAGCCAATGCCGAGCCCGTAGGGAAGAAGGTGGCAGAGTCGGTCGTCAGATGGGCAGAGTTCCATGAGTGGGGCTCCATCTCCTCGCGAATGCCGAAAGGTCCGTCGGCATATTCCACATCAGCAATGCCCAATCGTGGGATACCTGCTGAAGAGAACATGTTCTTGCCATGCAGCATCTCGACCTTCTCCTCGAGGGTCATGCTGCCAATAATCTCGTCGATTTGCTGTTCATGACTCAGCAGCTTGGTGGAATACGACTGGGCCACGATGGGGAGATGAGCGATGAGCAATGACATCGTCATGAGCAGTGTTCTTAGTTGTTTGGTAGTCTTCATTCTTCGTAGTATTTTTGTGTTATTATTCAGGATTCTGCGTGGTTAGTATTGCACGACCTTGACCTTGGCGAACTTCATGAGAAGTTGTTTCGTGCCGGCATTGCGGAACTCGACGGTGGCCTTCAGCGTGTCGCCGGCACCCTCCAGGCGGAGAACGGTGCCTATGCCGAAGCGCTGATGCTCGATGACTGAGCCCTCACGCATGCCAGCGGAAGAGGCTGGAGCAGGCTGTGATGAGCTACGAGGCACGGCTGGAGCTGGCTGTGATGTACTACGTGAAGTGGCAGTTGCAGGCAGCGGCTTGAGGCGTGGCTTGGGATCAGCACGAAACTGTGTGGCCACTGGACGCGGATTCTGTTGCCACTCAGGCTGGTCGGCTGGACGGAGCGTGCGACGCCATCGGGGCTCGTCGGTCGTAGTATGATGCGTGGGAGCTGGCTCGTCGGACTCCACTTCAATCAGGCGAGGGTCGATGTCACGGATGAAGCGTGACGGAGTGTCATATTCCAGACGACCATAGCGGAAACGATTCTGTGCACAGGTGAGGATGCAGTGGCGCTCGGCCCGTGTGATGGCAACATAGAGCAGGCGTCGCTCTTCCTCCAGGTCGCGCAGCGAACCAGTACACATCGGTGAGGGGAAGATATTCTCCTCGAGTCCCACGACAAAGAC
>JAEEGF010188425.1_pt1 | contig 12177 bp, 6 predicted proteins | sample 9134171 | NCBI WGS metagenome assembly JAEEGF01 (sample SAMN16246542, study PRJNA631951) | gut metagenome | biome: gut microbiome; feature: rumen; material: AP-attached | host: Bos | place: Iran: Karaj | collected 2018-10 | reverse complement strand
CGCGTTTTATACGCGCGCATGACTGCCAGGTGCTTGCACCACTTGCACCACTTTTATAAAATACGGAGGCCTCCTAGAAAAATTTGGCGGCCACTTTTTTTCACAGGAGGGCGCGAATTTTTCACAGGAGGGCTCCACGCAAAATACGTGAACCATCACTTTGATGTGGTGCAAGTGGTGCAAGCACCAAACAGTCACGCGCGCATAATAACGCGCGCGCGTGCGACCTAACAATAGTGGCAGAAACGCCCCCGATGCCTTTTAACGTCTTAATCACTTCATAGCGGATAATCATAACCACCTATTATAAGTGGAAAGTATACCTTATCTCCCGCCTGTCAACTGCTAGTGTAGTAACCAAAGCCCGTTGACGGCCGCTGCATTTAAACTTATCAGCTGTATCATTTCCTTTGCTGTGTCATTACTTTTGCTAATAAAGTGTAAAAATACAGTACTGTTTATTTACTTTCCATATTATTTTTGTACCTTTGCAGTTTGAAAAACCCGTAATCGCGCACGGGTTTTCGAGTATAACAGTCGAATGTAGCAGACTATCAAACAATTAAAAATAGACAAGATGACTATTATGAAAAAGAAAAAAATGTTTTTGGCCGCAGCCGTTGCCTTGGCACTGACCTCGTGTGGCGGTGGCGGCGGTATGCCCAATTTTGGCGACAATGAGTATCCCGTTCAAGAGGTGAAGATGTCGTCCGCCGAGATGCAGACCACCTATCCTGCCACTATCAGCGGCATTCAGGATGTGGAGATTCGTCCAAAGGTGTCGGGCTTCCTCACTCGTATCAACGTTACCGAGGGACAGAAGGTGAATGCCGGTCAGGTGCTCTTCGTCATCGACAATGAGACCTATCAGGCGCAGGTGCGCCAGAGCCAGGCCATGGTGAATACGGCACAGAGCCAGGTAAACACTGCGAAGCTGACGTACGAGAACTCACAGCAGTTGTTTGACAACCACGTTATCGGCGAGTACGAACTGCAGACCGCCGAGAATAGCTACAAGAGCGCACAGGCACAGCTGGCACAGGCACAGGCAGCACTGGCATCGGCCAGGGAAACGCTGAGCTTCTGCTATGTGAAGAGTCCTGCTCGCGGCGTTGTGGGCACACTGCCCCTGAAGAAGGGCGCACTGGTGAGCTCCAGCAACGTGCTCACCCATGTATCTGACATCAGCCAGATGGAGGTGTACTTCTCTATGACTGAGAAAGACATGCTCGCCATGTCGAAGGGCAATGGCGGCCTGCAGGGAGCTGTTGACCAGTTCCCCGCCCTGAAGCTGCAGCTGGCCGACGGTACTATCTATAACTGCGAGGGCCGTGTGACTGCTATCAGTGGCGTCATCAACCAAGCCACCGGCTCCATACAGCTGAAGGCACACTTCCCCAACCCCGACGGGCTGCTGAAGAGTGGCGGCAGCGGCACCATCATCATTCCGCGTGCCAACGAAGGCGCCATCGTCATACCGCAGAGTGTGGTCAGCGAGGTGCAGAACAAGAAGTTCGTCTATCTGCTGAGCGACAGCAACAAGGTGGTGTACACCGAGATTACCGTTGACCCTCAGAACGACGGCAACAACTACATCGTGACGAGCGGTCTTCACCTGGGCGACAAGTACGTGACCAACGGCATCACCAAGCTGCAGGACCAGATGGTGATTGTGCCCATCACGCCTGAGCGCTACCAGCAGAAAATCAAGGAGCAGGCCAAGGCCATGACCGCCGGCGACATTGTAGACGCGATGCAGAAATAATGAGTAATTAGTAATGAGTAATGAGTAATTAGTAATTATGATTACACCAATCCCTTGTATTAGTGCAGTAACATATGGCAGCAGGCGCTATAGTTGCAATGGCAGTTGGTGCTATTGCAACAATGGCAGCAGGCGCTATAGTAACAATGGCAGTTGGTGCTAACAATCAAATCATAATTATTAATTATTCATTACTCATTACTAATTAAAGTTACATAATTATTAATTAAAGAAAGATGACATTTACCAACTTTATAAAACGCCCGGTATTGTCGACGGTGATTTCTATACTCATCGTCATATTGGGTTTTATCGGTCTGGTGTCGCTGCCTATTGAGCAGTACCCGGACATTGCGCCGCCCACCGTCGTGGTGTTCACCAGCTATCCTGGTGCTGATGCTGAGACGGTGAAGAACTCGGTGCTCGCTCCCCTCGAAGAGAGTATCAACGGTGTGGAAGGCATGGACTACATGAGTTCATCGGCAAGCAGCGGCTCGGCCAACATCAGCATCCTGTTCCGTCAGGGCATGAACGCCGACATGTGTGCCGTGAATGTGCAGAACCGTGTGCAGCAGGCATTGTCGCTGCTGCCAGCCGAGGTGACGCGCATCGGTGTGACGGTGATGAAGCGCCAGACCAGCCAAGTGATGATGTTCACGCTGACCAGCGACGGCCGCTACGACGACGAGTTCCTGACTAACTACAACAACATCAACATCATCCCTGCCATCAAGCGTATACAGGGTGTGGGCGACGTGCAGAGCCCGGGCTTGAAGACCTATGCCATGCGCATCTGGCTGAAGCCTGAAGTGCTGAAGCAGTACAACCTCATGCCTGCCGACATCAGCGCCTTGCTGGCCGAGCAGAACATCGAGGCTGCCCCTGGTAACTTCGGTCAGGAGAGCGACGTAGCCTATGAGTATGCCATGCGCTACACGGGCCGTCTGAAAAGTGCCGAGGAGTTTGGCAACATCGTGATTAGCAGCGATGCCAACGGCAACACACTGAAACTGAAGGACGTGGCCAAGATTGAGCTGGGCGGACAGCAGTACAGCGTGTCGATGAAGAACAACAACATCCCGTCGGTGATGGGCATGGTGCAGCAGATAGCCGGTTCCAACGCCAACGAGATAGCCAAGCAGGTGAAGAAAGAGCTGGAAGAGCAGCAGAAGCTCATGCCGCCGGGCATGTACTACAAAATCAACTACGACGTGACGGAATTCCTCTACGCCAGTATTGAGGAGGTGGTGTTCACGCTGCTCATGACACTCGCCTTGGTGTTCCTCGTGGTGTACATCTTCCTGCAGGACATGCGCTCTACGCTCATCCCGCTCATTGCCGTGCCAGTGTCGCTCATAGGTACATTCTTCTTCCTCAGCGTCTTTGGCTTCTCCATCAACCTGCTCACGCTGTCGGCTCTGCTGCTGGCCATCGCCATTGTGGTGGACGACGCCATTGTGGTGGTGGAGGCGGTACACGCGAAGCTGGACCAGGGCTACAAGTCGTCGCTCACCGCCAGTATCGACGCCATGAACGAGATAAGCGGCGCCATCATCTCCATTACGCTCGTCATGGCCTCGGTGTTCATTCCCGTGTCGTTCCTTGGCGGCACCACGGGTACGTTCTATCGTGAGTTCGGCGTGACGATGGCCGTGTCTATCTTCATCTCAGCCCTGAACGCCCTGACGCTCTCGCCCGCCTTGTGCGCCATCTTCCTGAAACCGCACGACAAGGACGGCAAGGAGAAGAAGATGTCGATAGTGGACCGCTTCCATGCCTCGTTCAACGCCAGCTACAATAAGATTCTGGAGAAGTATAAGAAGCGTGTGGAGAAGACGGTGCGCCGCCCCATACTGATAGGCATCATTGTGGTGGTGGGCATAGCAGCCCTCGTGGGCACCATGCAGGTGACGAAGACCGGCCTCGTGCCCGACGAGGATACAGGCACCCTCTTCTGCACCATCTCCATGCCGCCCGCAACGTTGGTGGCACGCACTCGACAGATCATTAACGAGGTGGACAGCATCCTCGCTGCCGACCCCGCCATTCAGAGCCGCGAGCAGATACAGGGCTACAACTTCATAGCCGGTGCCGGCTCAGACCAGGCCACGTTCATCCTGAAGCTGAAGCCGTTCAAGGAGCGCCAGAAAGGATTCTTCTGGAAGCTGAGCGGACTGTGGCAGGGCGACGGCATCTACCGCTTCTTCCTCAACCCCATGGAGTCGACAGGCGTCGTAGCACAGATATTCCTGAAGACCGCCCACATCAAGGACGCAAAGATTCTGGCTTTCTCGCCGCCTATGATTCCCGGCTTCTCGGCCAACAGCGGTGTGTCTATTGTGATGCAGGACCGCACGGGTGGCTCGCTCGACAAGTTCTATGGCATAGTGACGCAGTTCATTGCCGAGCTGAACAAGCGGCCGGAGTTCCAGATGGCACAGACGTCGTACAACCCTGCATATCCGCAGTACATGATTCATGTGGACGTGGCAAAGTGTAAACAGAGCGGCATATCGCCCCAGACGGTGCTCACCACGCTGCAGGGCTACTACGGCGGACTCTATGCGTCGAACTTCAACGCCTATGGCAAGCTCTACCGTGTGATGATACAGGGTGCACCCGAGACGCGCATGACGTCGGAGAGCCTCAATAATATATATGTGCGCACGCCCGCTGGCATGTCGCCCGTGAAGGAGTTCTGTGAGCTGGAGCGTGTCTACGGCCCGTCGAACATCAACCGCTTCAACCTCTTCACCAGTATCAACGTTACAGGTACCGTGGCTGCCGGCCACTCTACCGGTGAGGCCATCAAGGCCGTTGAGGAGGTGGCTGCCGACGTGCTGCCTACGGGCTACACCTACGACTATAGCGGACTGACGCGTGAGGAGGCAAAGGCCAGCAACTCTACGGCCATCATCTTCCTGCTCTGCTTCATGTTCATCTACCTCATACTTGCAGCACAATACGAGAGCTACATACTGCCATGGGCAGTGCTGCTCTCAGTGCCCTTCGGACTGGCAGGCTGCTTCTTCTTCACCATGATATTCGGCCATGCCAACGACATCTACATGCAGATATCGCTCATCATGCTCATAGGCCTGCTGGCGAAGAACGCCATCCTGATAGTGCAGTTCGCGCTGGAGCGCCGACAGACGGGTATGGCCATCTCGTGGAGTGCCATCCTCGGCGCTGCCGCCCGTCTGCGTCCTATCCTCATGACGTCGCTCGCCATGATTATAGGTCTGCTGCCGCTGATGTTCGCCAGCGGTGTGGGCAAGAACGGCAACCAGACGCTGGGCGCTGCCGCTGTGGGCGGCATGCTCATAGGCACGCTGTTGCAGATTATCGTGGTGCCCGCCCTGTTCGTGGTGTTCCAGAGTCTGCAGGAGAAGATTCGTCCAATGAAGTTCGAGGGCGAGGAAGAGAATCCCGATGTGACCACAGAGTTGCAGCAGTATGCCAAGCGGCCTGTGGAGTATGAGCTGGAGAAATAAGCCCACCCCCTGCCCCTCCATAAGGCGGGGAGGATGGTTTAGATGATCTATTTAGAAACAAGCAAGTTTTATTCAGATATGGCAATAATTAGAATTGTAAAAAACATACTAAAGCCCCTCCGTTGGGGAGGGGTTGGGGTAGTCCTTCTCCTGCTTTCCAGCTGTGGCCTCTACAATAAGTACGAAAGGCCTGAGGTTAACACGCAGGGACTGTACCGTGACATCAGCTCTGACGTTGACACGCTGATGGTCAACACCGACGAGAACTTCGGACAGCTGCCCTGGCGCGAAGTGTTCACTGACCCGCAGCTGCAGTCGCTCATAGAGACGGCCTTGGAGAACAATACCGACCTGCGCAACGCTGCGCTCAACGTGCAGATGATGCAGGACATGCTGAAGGTGGCCAAACTCGCCTTCCTGCCAGGCATCGCCATTGCCCCCAGCGGCACCATCAGCCGGGTGCAGATGGACGGCGCCACCACCTCGAAGACCTATCAGCTGCCCATCTCTGCTTCGTGGAATGTCGACCTCTTCGGCAACATCCTCTCGCAGAAACGCTCTGCACAGGTGCAGCTGCTCATGATGAAGGACTATCAGGTGGCTGCTCAGACAGGCATTATCTGCGGCGTGGCCACACTCTACTACACCCTGATGATGCTCGACGAGCAGCTGGCCATTCTCAATGACATGGAGAAGCTGACGAAGGACACATGGGACATGATGAAGCTGCAGATGGAACTGGGCCGTGCCCGCAGCACTAGCGTGCAGAGCGCCGAGGCCAGTTACTATCAGCTGCAGGCACAGGTCATCGACATGAAGCGCCAGATACGCGAGATGGAAAACTCGCTCTCCCTGCTGCTCAACGAGTCGGGCCACCGCATTGACCGCGGATCGTTCTACGGTCAGCACCTGCCAGAGCAGTTCGCGGCCGGTGTGGGCATACAGCTGCTCTCCAACCGTGCCGATGTGCACGCTGCCGAGATGGCACTGGCACAGTGCTTCTACGACGTGGAGGCGGCACGCTCGCGCTTCTACCCCAACCTCACCGTAACGGGAACAGCCACCTTCACCAATAATCTCGGGGCAGTGGTCAATCCTGGCAAATGGCTCCTCTCAGCAGTGGGCAGTCTCACGCAGCCCATCTTCCAGCACGGACAGATAGTGGCTGGACTGAAGGTGGCAAAGGCCAAGGAGGAACAGGCCTTCAATACCTGGCAGAACACCATACTGAAGGCGGGCAACGAAGTGTCGAACGCACTGCTCACCTACAGCAGCAGTCAAGAGAAACGGCAGCTGGAGCAGAAGCGTGTTGACATACTCACAAAGACGGTGGAAGACACTCGCCAGCTCTACACCTCGAAGGGCAGCAGCTATCTGGAGGTGCTGCAGGCACAGTCATCACTGCTCAATGCCCGCATCTCGCTCGTCAGCGACGACTTTGCCAAGATGCAGGCCGTGGTCACGCTCTATCAGGCACTGGGCGGAGGCTCTAAGTAATGAGTAATTAGTAACGTAAGAATTATGGCAAGCGATATTAGTCCAAGAGCCGAGATTTCGCCCAAGGCGAAGATTGGCAACAACTGTAAGATATTCCCCTTCGTCTATATAGAGGATGACGTGGTGATAGGCGACAACTGTATTATCTTCCCCTTCGTGAGCATACTCGACGGCACACGCATGGGCGGACACAACAAGGTGCACCAGGGAAGCGTCATCGGTGCACTGCCGCAGGACTTCGACTTCCACGGAGAGAAGTCGGAGTGCATCTTAGGCGACAACAACATCATACGCGAGAACGTGGTTATCAACCGCGCCACCCACACAGGCGGCCAGACCGTCATAGGCAACGACAATGTGCTCATGGAAGGCGCCCACATCAGCCACGACACGAAGGTGGGCAACCGTTGCGTGTTCGGCTATGGCACAAAGATAGCCGGCGACTGTATCATTGAAGACGGTGTCATCTTCTCCTCCAGCGTCATTGAGAACGCCAAGTCGCGTGTGGGCGAGGGAGCAATGATACAGGCAGGCACCACCTTCTCGAAAGACGTGCCTCCCTACATCATCTGCACCAAGCGCTCGGAGTATGGTGGCGTGAACTACACCATGGGCAAGGCATACGGCGTCGATGACAAGACGCTGAAGCACATTGCCAATGCCTATCGTCTGCTCTTCCACGGAAAGACGTCGGTCTTCGACGCCGTGTTGCAGATAGAGCAGCAGGTGCCCGACAGTCCGCATATACGCCACATTATAGAGTTTGTCCGTGCCACTGAGCTTGGCATCATCTCTAAATTGTAAATAAGGAAGCTTAGAGAAAGAATGGAAGAGATAAAGACCCAACTGCCAGAGAATGCCTTTCGCGAGCTGAAGGAAGGCGAGGAGTACGAACCGCTGATGTCACCGCGCAGCCAGTACCCGGAGGTGAATACGTGGTCGGTGACGTGGGGCGTGCTCATGGCCATGCTCTTCTCGGCCGCCGCTGCCTACTTAGGACTGAAGGTGGGCCAGGTGTTCGAGGCCGCCATACCTATTGCCATCATCGCCGTGGGAGTGAGCACTGCCGCACGACGCTCGAGGGCGCTGGGCGAGAATGTCATCATACAGTCTATCGGCGCCTGCTCAGGTGCCGTGGTGGCTGGCGCCATCTTCACCTTGCCTGCTATCTACATCCTGCAGGCGAAATACGGCGCTGAGATGTCGGCTTCATTTGTACAGGTGTTCATGGCCTCGGCTTTGGGCGGCATTCTGGGCATACTCTTCCTCATCCCCTTCCGCAAGTACTTCGTGAAGGACATGCACGGCAAGTATCCCTTCCCGGAGGCAACGGCCACCACGCAGGTGCTTGTGTCGGGTGCCAAAGGCGGCGACCAGGCTAAGCCGCTCATCATAGCTGGCATTGTAGGCGGTCTCTACGATTTCATCGTGGCCACCTTTGGCTGGTGGAACGAGGTGGTGACCACACGCATGGTGGGCTTTGGCGAGACCATAGCCGAGAAGGCCAAACTGGTGTTCAAGATTAACACGGGCGCCGCCGTTCTGGGCTTGGGCTACATCATCGGACTGAAATACGCCCTCTTCATCTGCCTGGGCTCGCTGGCCGTGTGGTGGCTCATCGTGCCCGGCATGTCGTTGCTGTTCCACGACACGGTGCTCAACATTGGCGGCGTGAGCGTGACGCAGACCGTGGGTGAGATGTCGCCAGAGATGATATTCAAGACCTACGCCCGCAGCATCGGCATCGGCGGCATTGCCATGGCCGGCATCATCGGCATTGTGAAGTCGTGGGGCATCATCAAGAGCGCCGTTTCGCTGGCAGGCAAGGAGTTGAAGGGCAGTGCCGATGCGGGCGCAGAAGTGCGCAGGACGCAGCGCGACCTCTCCTTCAAGTTCATCGCCATTGCCGCCATGGTGGCGCTGGCAGTGTCGTTCCTGTTCTTCTGGCTTGGCGTCATGCACAATCTTATGTTTGCCGTGGTGGCCATTCTGCTTGTGGCGTTCATAGCCTTCCTCTTCACCACTGTGGCTGCCAATGCCATTGCCATTGTGGGCAGCAACCCTGTGAGCGGAATGACGCTGATGACGCTCATCCTCGCCTCCGTTGTGCTCTCTGCCGTGGGGCTGAAGGGCACCAGTGGCATGGTGGCAGCACTTATCATGGGTGGCGTGGTGTGTACGGCCCTCTCTATGGCTGGCGCCTTCATCACCGACCTGAAGATAGGCTATTGGCTGGGCACAACGCCTAAGAAGCAGGAGTCGTGGAAGTTCCTCGGCACCCTTGTCTCGGCAGCCACCGTGGGTGGCGTCATCATGCTGCTCAACGAAACCTACGGCTTCACCAGCGGTCAGCTGTCGGCTCCTCAGGCCAATGCCATGGCCGCCGTCATCGACCCGGTGATGAGCGGACAGGGAGCACCCTGGCTGCTCTATGCCATCGGCGCCGCGCTGGCGCTCATCATCAACTTCTGTAAGATGCCCGCCCTGGCCGTGGCACTGGGCATGTTCATACCCTTGGAGCTGAACACCCCGCTCGTCGTTGGCGGCGCCATCAGCTGGTATGTCACCACCCGCTCGAAGGACAAGGCCGTGAACGAGGCACGTGGCGAGCGCGGCACCCTTCTTGCCAGCGGTTTCATTGCCGGTGGCGCACTCATGGGTGTGGTAAGCGCCCTCATGCGCTTTTTCAACCTCAACTTCATCCACGAGGAGTGGCTCGCCAATTCACTCTCTGAACTGGCTGCCCTTGCTGCCTATGTGCTCCTCATCTGCTATTTCATACGAGCCACAAAGAAGTAGCTGTTGAATAGGACAGAAGCTAAATGTTTTCAATACAACAGAAGCAGACCTTTTTTGTTAGAATGAAACGAATCGTCATCATTGCATTACTTGCCCTGCGCTGTGCCCTGCTGCCGGCGCAGACCATTACGGGCACGTCGTCCATAGGTGTACACCTTATAGACAGCGCCAAGGTTGAAGCCCATTTTCTGGATTTTGGGCGTACCATCTACGACATGGCCATCGATTCACAGCAGGAACACATGCTGCTGATGTTCAGAGAACAAGCTTGGGACACAGGAGAGTGGGATACGAAAGGAGATATAGGAATGCTGCGCCTTTCCGACCACCAGATGCTGTGGACGCAGCCCTACGAATACAAAAAGCAGAAACTGGTGCCAACATGCTGTGGAGTGCTCATCGACGACGGCAGGAAAATCACGCTGTTAGACAAGAATACAGGCAACACCGTGTGGCAGGCCAAGATGTCGTTAGTAAAGATTGATGACTCTGAAGGCGTGGTGATAGGCTATAAAAACAATGCTTCAAGCAAGCTCTTGGGATACGACATGCGCACTGGTCAGCAGCTATGGACTGCCAAAGTGACCCATGACAAGAACTGGGGATGGGGCGATGCTGTCCTCGACGACGCTAACCATTTGATAGTGGTATGCGACAACCTTGTGCGCCTGAATATGCTTACGGGCGAGACACAGGTGTACAAGGCGAAGACGGCTGTCACTGATGTGAAGAGTACACTGTTGCAAGGACTCTTGGATGTTACTGCGGCGGTAGGCACTGTTGCATTGTCGGGCGGAAGATATGGCTATTATCCCTTCTATATTGGCCAGAACATTGTGACCAGCCTGCACAGCAACGTGGTGAAAGATAGCACAGTGTATTTCTTCGCCGACCGTCAGCAGGTGGTGTGCCTTGACAGCACACTTAACACCGTGTGGCAGACCGACCTGCCTGATAAGACTGCCACACACGCCACCCTGCTGCAAGACGACTCGCTGCTCTACATGTTCAGCTATGGCTATGGCGTGGTGGCCGGCGGCCTGAAGAAGATGGGACGCCCCTTCATTGCTGCTTTCGACAAGAAAACGGGCAAGGAACGGTTTATGAACCTGCTCACCTTGAAAAAGGATATTGTGGCTGATGCCACGCTGACACCTAGCGGCGTCTATATGATGTTCGACGACGGTCTGGCCTATCAGTCAGACCTGCGCAGTCCAGACACTGAAATAGCATTATGGAACCAAAAGCAATACGGCAGGCTTTGGGCCATGCGCACTGCACCGTTCTATGTCTACTACCCACTGAAAGGCTCTTTCAAACTGATTGAATTCGACGGACAGAACTGTACGGTCATGACCGAGAACGGCGAGGTGTACATGGTTAACGAGCATCTCGACATTTCCCAGCACTTTACCAACGAGCACCTCTATTTCCCCGTCCATAAGCAGGGCGACCGTGTGTGGGTGCATCACAGCTATCCGAATTCAGACCTGTGGGTGGTGCACGAGTTGGGGTTTCCGGAATATCACTTCACCACACCCATCGGGGGCATCTGTGCCACCAGCAGCCGCATCTATCTGCAGGGCGATGACCGCCTTTACTTCCTTGACAAGTTGCCGTAAACAACAGATGAAAGACAGCCTTGTGCGTGCTTGCGGAGTGTTTCGTTGCGAAATTCTTCGCATAGAGTGCGTGAAATATCAGAAATGGATAGTCATCTGTTGCATATAAGGCGTTCATAAGTATAGCTTCACCTGTTTGTAGGCCACGCGCTGGCGGCGCCATGTGTAGGTGATGTGGAGCGTGCCGTCGCTGCCCTCTATGATGGCGGGATAGCTGTATTCGCCCACGGGCGAGTCTTCAAGGGTGAGCACGTGGCGCCATGTGCGGCCATCGTCGTTGCTCACGGCGAGCGCCAGCGGCGTGCGTGGTCCCTTCTTCGTGCCGGGCAGTGTGGCAAAGTCGTTGTATACCAGCACCTGCCGCCCGTCGCTCAGTGTTACGGCGTCAGTGCCGCTCTGGTTGTTGGGCAGGTCAGTAAGGGTGACGGGCGTCCATGTCTCACCCCGGTCACTGCTGTATGAGGTAGCTATACGCCCGTTGCGCGAGCGCATGAGCACCTGCAGCCTGCCGTCCTTCAGCTGCAGGAACGACGGTTGTATGCAGTCGATGGGCGTCAGCGTGTCGGGCTGCACCGTCGGTGTGGCCAGCGTCGACTCGATAGGCCCTACGTATTGCCATTCCTTGGTCTTCAGGTCGTATATCTCTACATGGAACCGCCAGCCTTTGCCTTCGGTTGAAGAGCCGCACAGCAGCTTGCCGTTCAGCAGCAGAGGCTTGTTTTTGATGGGGCCGAGGAATCCGTCGGGCAGCCGCTCGCCCTTGCTCCACGTGCGGCCGCCGTCTTTTGACTTTGCCAGCCAGCCCGTCCAGTCGGCCACGGTCTTTCCCACCTTGTAGAAGAGCCACAGCTCGCCGTTGGGCATCTCCGTCAGTACGGGGTTCCAGCAGGCAGTCTTCTCGCCGTCCACCATACCGTCGGCCGCGAGGAGGGGAGCGCTCCATTCGCCCTTCCCCTTCTTTTTGATGTTCACCCAGATGCAGCAGTCGGGATTGCGCTCG
>JAEEGF010648670.1_pt1 | contig 12178 bp, 15 predicted proteins | sample 9134171 | NCBI WGS metagenome assembly JAEEGF01 (sample SAMN16246542, study PRJNA631951) | gut metagenome | biome: gut microbiome; feature: rumen; material: AP-attached | host: Bos | place: Iran: Karaj | collected 2018-10 | reverse complement strand
AAGCGATGGGCAGATCGAAGAAATGATACGATATTAAAAAGAGCCGCAAGGCTCTTTTCTTTTATATGTCTGATATATCCGATCAGCCGTTTCTCTTGTTTCGGATGCGTCTGTAGACCCTGTAGCCGACATAACCAAGTACCGCAAGGAACAGGATCGTCCAGATGTTGTAGACGAAATCGATCAGGAAATCGCCGATATTATCCAGACAGTTGTGCCAGCCGTTGGCGAACGCGTTCTTCAGTCTGGTCAGGAAACTGGTGCTGGTCGGGGTATAGACCTTGGTTTCCCTGACTGAGATCGTCAAAGTGGAATATGCCACCAGGAGGTCATAATTCCGGATCTGCGCTTCATAGTATTCGATCTCATAACGCAAGTCGGACAGTCTCTCTTCGATGTTCATCAGATCTTCGATCGAATCGGCCTGCTTGTAGAGTTCTGTGACTCTCTCTTCCTGCGCTTTCAAGGAATTCAGACGGGCTTCGATATCGGTATAGGTATTGGTGATATCTTCGGTTTCTTCGAAGTAGCTGACCGTATTTCCTGCATCCTGGATGGAATCGAGGAATGCCTGATACTTGTCCGCCGGAATGCGGTAGGTCGCCTCATAGACTCTGGCGGAACCCGCATCATAGGTGGATGATTTCTGGACATAGCCTCCGAAGGCGGAAACCTGGGTCACGAGTTTCGTGATCGTTTCATCCAGACCCTGCGTTTCTGCCGTCATGTTGGCTCTGACGATCATCTTCTTGTTTGCGGTGACAAGGTCCGGTTCTGCCGGTTCCGGAGTCGGGCTGTCATAGGCATTGCTGTAATTGCCGCTTCCCGGTTCTGCCGCATAGGCGGCTTCTTCATCGCTGACATAAGATGTCGATGCTTCATAAGAAGGTTTATAGCCGGATGCACCGCCATTCATTCCTTCCGTGTAATAGCCGTCATAATAGGCTCCTCCGGCACTGTCGCTCTTGTTTGCGGAGCTTGCATGCGAGAACATGTTCGGCAGCAGCGTAACCGCCAGCAGGAAGCAGCCGAAGGCGACCGCGACATTTCTGACTGTCGGCCAGGAAAGGCTGAAACGTTTTCTCTCTTTTGTTTTATGCGCTTCTTCAATAAAGCGATCATCGATATTGCCGATGGCGTCGATCAGTTTATCTGTTTTCATTGATTACTCCTTCCTTGATGAGGTGAGCCTTCAGTTTCTCTCTTGTCCGTTTGAGACTCATCTTGACTTTGCTGTCGCTGCAGTTGAAACGTACAGCGATCTCTTCGATCGGATCGAAATACCAGTAACGGCATACGAACATCTGCCGCTGTTCCTGTTTCAGTGTCGCCAGGAAACGGTCGATGCTTTCCGTCAGTTCGCTGTTATCCTGATCCTCATGAATGGATTGTGTATCGGCGATACACCCTTCCAGTTCGTCGAAAGACAGGGCTACTTCCCCGCCGCCGCGCTTATCCGCTTTCAGATAACGCAAGCGGTTGATGGACAGATTACGGGTGATCTTGCCGATAAAGGTACTCAGATTCTGCGGATGTGCAGGGGGGATCGCATCCCAGGTCGCTTTGCAGGTATCGTTGACGATCTCCTGGGCATCTTCATTGTTGTAGAGGATATTGTAGGCGATCGAGTAACAGTAGTTTCCGTACTTGTTCTGCGTTTCCCGGATGGCTTCTTCATCCCTGTTCCAATATAGTTCTATGATTTTCAGATCTTCCATCTTTTCCTCCTTCCACACATCTACTCGCAATCGTCTGATGCAAGGTCACATTTTTATTGATCTTTTGCGGCTTTTTTTTCGATCCGGAAAAGCTGATCGGTATATAGATAATTGCCGAAAAGGTAGCTGATGCTTGCGTGGCCGTATCTGATAAGTTTTGCCTGCAGCAGTTCATCATCGACCCATACCCACGCCAGAAGACGGTCGTACCTGTCATATTCCTCTGAATGAGGATCCAGTTCCAGGACGATCTTGCGGGCATTGCTTAGCTGTTTCCGGGTGAAACTGCAGGAAGCGTCGTAGCCTTCATCGCCGTGCTCCGGGCAGTCGACCGCCAGGAAACGGCAAGTCACTTCCTTGCCATCAAGCGCGAATACCGCGGTATCGCCATCCATGTCATACAGATATACGACTTCATATTTTTTTGTATAAGCCGCCTGGATGATCTCGTAATCATTCAGATGGATGGTCAGATTCATCAGCTGATAGCCTGAAACGGATACGAAAATCAGCAAAGCGATGAGCTTCAGCTTACGATAGGCACTCAGTTTTTTCATCCTGTTCTTCACAGTATCATTATAAATTATCCAATAAGGATACTATTGCAGAGATTCGATCTCTTTGAGGATCTTCCTGAACTGCTCCTCATCGAAACAGATATAGGAACCCTCAGACTGTTTCTTGGAAGTCATATGCACCTGTCCGCTTCCACTGATGCGCAAGACATCCTGAACATTTTCGATGCGGACGCCTCCGCCCGGAAGGAACGAGATCTTCCCGCGATATTTTTCATTCAGTTCCGCGATCCTCCTGCATCCTTCCAGGATCTCGGGATAGACGCATTTGCCGCTGGTCAGGATGCGGTCGATCCGACAGCTGATCAGGATCTGCGTCCCTTTATCAAGATCTTCCAGCTCATCGAAGGCCTTATGGAAAACTGCTTCTTTCTGATAGGAATGGATCAGGTCCGTCATCGTTTTCGTACGATCGACATCGATTTCGTTCTCTCCGGTAAGAAAACCGAAGACGATCCCGTCTGCGCCTGCTTCCAGCATGTTTCGGGCATCTTTCAGCATCGTTTCATATTCCAGTTCGTCGTAGCAGAAATCGCCCCCTCTGGGTCTGCACATGCAGCAGAGAGGCACCTCAGTCTTTTCTTTTAACGTCTTGATCGTTTCCAAAGAAGGAGACAGCCCTCCCAGTTCCAAGGCGCTGTTCAGTTCGATCCGGTCGATCGGATACTTGCTTGCGGTCAAGGCATCGCTGATGTTTCCGATGCACACTTCGATGATGGTATTGTTAATCATGACTTCATTATATGATAAAAACATATGTTAAGATGAATGTAGATTGTAAATAATATGAAGGAGATGGGTATGTCCTGTATCAAAGAACTGCCTGAGGGCTATATCGAAATAAAACGGCTCAACCTGCAGGATGACAAGAAAACGATGCTGATCGTAAACGTCCTGGCGGTAGTCCTGTATATCGTCCTTTTCGCGATCGCTTTTATCATAAGACCATTCAACATGGATCTGATCGAGATCGATCTGACCGTCAGTCTTCTGACCTGTATCGCTATGATTGTATATATGGTTCTTCATGAGCTGACGCATGGCGCCGTGATGAAACACTCCGGCGGCCAGAAAGTGAAATATGGTTTTACCGGATTGTATGCCTATGCAGGCAGCAGCGAGGACTATTTCGGTGCCAAAGCATACATCGCGATCGCACTGGCGCCATTTGTGCTGTGGACGGTCTTCTTTACGATACTGCTGATCCTGTTTCATGGAACGCTGTACTGGCCGCTTGTTTTTCTGCAAGTCACTAATATCGGCGGATGCGCTGGCGATCTTTATGTGTCTTATCTGGTTTCGAAATATAAGGAAGAGATCTACATCAAAGATACCGGAATCGATGTGACGATCTATGGAGATAGAAATGAAGAGTAGTTTTGTAGAACTGACAGGGATCGGGGAATCGCATGTGAACTGCGAAGAGATCGATACGAATGATCTGAAAGAAAACGAAGCCATAATCAAAGCGGAGTATTCGATGATTTCCGCAGGAACGGAACTGTCAAGAGCTTTCGCTTTGAAGCAGGGATTCAAGTATCCGGTACGGCCGGGCTACTGCATGGTCGGAAGGATCATCGCCAAAGGAAAAGAAATCGATGCGGAAATCGGAGGGCGGGTCTTTGTGAATGCGCCGCATGCTTCATTGGTCCGGTGGAAAAACGGCAATGACGTACAAGGCCCGATGATCATCAGACTACCGGAAGATCTCGATCCGATTCGGGCGACCGCGATCAATCTGCTGCTGGTAGCGATACAGGGCGTCAATCTGACCGAGGTGAAACTGGGCTATCGCGTGGCGGTATTCGGTTTGGGCAACATCGGGATACTGACCGCTTTGTTATATAAGAAAATGGGCTGTGAAGTCGTTGGTCTGGATATCGTTGAAAACCGCTGCGAACTGGCGAAAGCCATGGGCGTGGAACGTGCCGTAAGCGAGAAAGATCAGTTGGGGTACTTAAAGGAAGCGTATCCGGATGGAATAGATATCTGCGCGGATGTGACCGGATTGGCAAACGTGATCGTCAATGCGGTCGCTGCTGTACGCAATTACGGACAGGTGCTGCTGCTTGGTTCGCCAAGGCAGAGCTATGAGACGGATCTCATGCCTTTCCTGTCCAATATCCATATGAAAGATATCAAAGTCATCGGCGCCTTCAATAAGACAGTCAATGTGACCCCTGTCCCGGGAAACAACGACAGCATGCTGCGTAATTTTCAGATCGCCTGCGATCTTTTGAAAAACGATATCGATGTCACGAAGATGATCACCAGGATCATCGATCCCAACGAATGTCAGCAGGCTTATTATGATCTGATGTACAACAAGAATCAGACGAACAGTATCGTCTTCGACTGGACGAACTATTGATGAGGTAACTATGAAAGCTTGGGAGAACTATTTCGATATCCTCAATGAAGTCGTCGAGAAGGTAAGGACGACCCAGAAGGACAATATCATGAAGGCCGCAGAGATCCTGGCCGATACCACGGAGAAGGGCGGCATCATCTACGGCTTCGGCACAGGCCATTCCCATCTGGTGGTGGACGACGCCTTCTGGAGGGCCGCCACCCCGGCCAACTACTGCGCCCTGCTCGAGCCTTCCGCCACGGGCAACCAGGAGATCACCAAGTCCTACTTCGTCGAGAACACCTACGGAATAGGGAAACTGATCGTAGACTATCATCGCATCACGCCAAATGACTGCATGATCATCGTCTCCAATTCCGGAAACAACATCGCTCCCGTGGATGCGGCCTTAAGAGCCAAAGAGAAGGGGATCCCGGTCATCGCGATCACCGCGGTGGAATACTCCGGTTTCCTCAAGACCAAGCATAAAGACGGCGTCAAGCTCAAGGACGTCGCGGACGTCGTCCTGGACAACTGCTCCCTGATCGGCGATGCCGCCGTGGAGATAGAGAACTTCCCGATGAAGGTCGGTTCGACCTCCACCATCCCCAACGTCTATCTGCAGAATGCCATCCTGACGGAGATGGTCGAGATCCTGGTACAGAGAGGCTTCGAACCGGACGTCTACTACAACGGGCACATGGCCTTCATGGACGAAAGCTGCGCCGACCACAACGACAGGCTGGTAGACAAGTATTTCTACAGGATCAGGAATCTGTAATGGCAAAGACCAAACTAACATCACTTACAGAGGGAAATATCCCGAAATTGATTTTCAGTTTCTCATGGCCGATCTTTATCTCCATGATCTTTTCGGAACTGTATAATATCACCAATTCCCTGATCGTCGGCAATTATGTTTCACTGAAAGCGTTGAGCGCCGTCAGCGCCACGACCTGGCTCTGTAATGTGTTCAATTATGCTTTCTATGGATTGGGAATGGGAGCGGGGATCCTGATTGCGAAATACTATGGCGCACAGGATTCGCACAATCTGAAAAAGACCTTGGATACGGCAATCGTATTCGGTATTGCCGGGGGCATCATCATTACGGCACTGTCGGAACTGTTTCTGCCGTTCCTGATGAAGATATGCAATATCACCGGAGATATCTACAAGGACGCTTTCGAATATCTCAGGGTCTATTTTTTAGGTAATACCGCCGTACTGACCTATCAGATGTGTTTCTTCATTCTCCGCAGTTTCGGGGATACGAAGCATCAGCTGTACTATTCCATCATCAGTTCCATCATCAACATCATTCTGGGAGTCTTGCTGGTAAGGGTATTCCATCTCAATGTGATCGGTACGGCGATCGCTACCATCGTCTCTCAGTTCGCGATGGATATTCTGGCATTGAGACTGATGCTGACGTATGAAGGAGTGGACTTCGATTTCAAGAATATCGAATTCAGTTTCGAGACGGTTCTCGAGATCTGCAGGCTTGGGATCCCGGCAGGATTCCAGAACATGCTGATCGCGATCGGATCCATCCTGGTCCAGTCAAGAGTCAATGAATTTCCTTATCCGGTCATCGCAGGCATAGGAGTAGGTGAAAAGGTCGCCAACTGGGCCCAGCTGTTTTCCGTTTCCGTGTCCAATGCGACCATGTCTCTGGTGGCGCAGAATCTTGGCGCGCAGAAATATGACAGGGCGCGTGAATCGATCAAAGAAAGCGCACGCATTTCGACCGCCTTTACGATCCTGTCGATTGCGATCATCGCGATTCTGGCTCCTGTGCTCGTGTCCCGATTCAGCGATGATCAGGAAGCGGTCTACTACGGAACGAACATGGTCCGATTTGCGCTGTTCGGAATCTTTTTCATCAATTATTCTCACATCTATAACGGAGCCTGCCGCGGCGCAGGGAATGTGCGTTATCCGATGTATATCGCCATTTTCGGCCAGTGCATCTGCAAGATCCTGTTCGTAACGGTCGGACTGAAACTGTTCTACGACGTGCATGTTCTTTACTGTGCGACGGCCTTCGGTCATGCGATGGCCGGCATCCTGGCGACCGTCTATTTCTACAGTTCCGGATGGGTCCTGGAACACGGCTTGAGGGAAGCGAAACAGGCATAGGAGGTACATATGACAAGAATCAACCGAAACGATGGGACATGGTACCTGCAGGTCGATGGAAACAGGATCAACGATGCCTATGGAAGATGGCTGTACAGACTGGACGGGGATTATGTGAGCGATGCCAATGGCCGATGGCAGTACCGGATCGATGGAGATCGGATCAACTATGCGAATGGCCAGTGGCTGTACCGCTTCGATGGCACGTATGTATCTGACAGCAGCGGACGCTGGATCTACAGGATCGATGGAGACAGGATCAATCATGCGAACGGGACATGGGCATACGTGATCGACGGGCATCTCGATCGAAGGATGCTGATGGCGGTGATCGCGATTCTTTAACGATGAAATGAATAAAGAGAAATAACATGGCAAGACAAAACATCCTCGATATGACGGTAGCGAAAATATACGCATTGCTGCTGCAGAAAGTAGAACGGAAGGGGAGAACGAAAGATGAACTGGATCAGCTGATCCTTTGGCTGACCAGGTATCGGGATATTGCAATGATCCAGGACATGACTTATGGAGAATTCATCGGATCGGCTCCTTGCTGGAACGACAAAGCAGATTTGATCAAAGGCACGATCTGCGGTGTCCGGGTCGAAGAAATCAAAGATCCTGTGATGAAAAAAGTCAGGCAGCTTGATAAGCTTGTGGATGAACTTGCGAAAGGGAAGCCGATCGATAAAGTGATGCGAGGCGATGAAGAAATATGAGTATGATACGATTCTGATCGAGAATCGGGACGATGGCGGTGCCTATGTCGTTTTTCCTTGGGACTTGCGTCTGGAAACGGGAAAAGGCCGGACGAAGGTTCATGCCTTTTTTGATGGGGTCCCTTATGATGGAAGCATCGTCAATATGGGGCTGAGAAATGAAGATGGATCGATCTGCTACGTGATCGGCGTCTTGAAAGCGATCCGACAGAAACTGGGCAAGAAAAACGGCGATCTCATCCATGTCGTGATCGAAATCGAAGATGATCGGTGAAGGAGAAATGTCCGTTCCGTTTGACGGACATTTTTGTTTCTTTCTTATTTACGATATAATAAACACATGAAAACCATCCGGTTATCAAAGATGGATAAAGATACGATAATCAAGATATTGATTGCAGGGGGAATTTTGGCTTTTCCTACGGATACCGTTTTCGGTCTGGGCTGCATGATGAATGAAAAAGCCATGGCCAAGATCTACGAAGCCAAAGGAAGAAGCTTCAATAAACCCTTGCCGATGATGTGCGACGGTCTGCCTATGATCGAAGAATATGCGGAAGTAAACGAAGATGCCCGAAAGATCATCGGACGTTTTACTCCCGGCGCCTTGACGGTCGTTTTTCGTAAGAAGGAAGGATTGCCCGATTATGTGACGAACGGTTTTTCTACGATCGGCATCCGCGTTCCGGATGACCCTTTCATCCTGGACCTGATTGCTTCGATCGGAAAGCCCCTGATGGTGACCAGCGCCAATCTCAGCGGAGAGACATCGCTTCGCCGATGGAAAGATGTGTATGACTGTCTCGAAGGAAAGATCGATGGGATCGTCTGCGAAGACGCTCTGGCTGATACGGCCAGCACCATCATCGACGTCAGTAACGATGAATTGAAGATACTCAGAGAAGGGAAGCTCGGTATCAGTGAAATCATGGAGGTATTGCAATGAAGAAACAACCCGTATATGTCGTAGGACACAAGAACCCCGATACGGACGCTATCGTATCGGCGATCGCTTATGCCGAATATAAAAAGCTCTTCGGCGTCAATGCCATTGCTTCCCGCGTGGGTTCCGTCAGCGCGGAAACGGAATATCTTCTGGAGCGTTTCGGTTTTGATGATCCGGAGCGTCTCTATACGGCAAAATCGATCCTTAAAGAGATCGAAATGGATAAGGCATCTCTTGCATATAAAGAGATGACGATGAAAGAAGCCCTGGATAAAGTCATCAAACTGAAAAACAGAGGTCTGACCGTCGTAAACAAGAAGAAGCATCTGGAAGGCATCGTCACTCTGGATGATCTAACCTATATGTGGACCAAGACGGACGAAGAACTCGCTTCGATCATCAAGACGATCGAGATCGATGATATCGTCAAGACGCTGAACGGCACTCTGGTGCTCCGAGGCACGCATAAGCTTTCCGGCAAGATGCATATGTTCCCGAGCCTGAAATCCAATGTCGAAGATGACAGTATCGTCCTGCTGAGAAACGAAGACGACAAGCTGCAGTACTGTCTGGAACTGGGGGCGACGATGCTGGTGGTATGCACCTCTTCGCCGATCTCCCGGCAGATCCTGTCGATGGCCAGAGATGCGGAAGCGACGATCGTTACCACGGAACTCACGCCGCTGTTCATCACCCGTCTGATCTATCAGACCCCGACCATCGAACAGATCATGATTCCGACCGAAAAGATCGATTACTTCAACATCAACGATACCGTCGATGAAGCCAGCAAGAAGATCACCAAATCCCGTCACAGATCCTATCCGGTACTGGACAATGAAGGAAAAGTCGTGGGAGCGATCTCGCGCTACCATCTGTTCAACTATCAAAGGAAACAGTTCATTCTGGTCGACCATAACGAAAAGAAACAGGCGATCGACGATATCGATGAAGGCATCGTTAACGAGATCGTAGACCATCATCGTTTCGGCGGCTTCGAGTCCGATAATCCGATCACGATCACGACGATGCCGGTGGGCGCTACAGCAACCATCGTTGCAAACAAGTTTTTCGATGACGGGAAGAAACTGAATAAAAATCTGGCCGGCATCCTGCTGGGAGCGATCGTATCGGATACGATGAATTTCAAATCGCCGACCACGACTTCTCTGGATATCGAAACGGCCCAGAAGCTGGAAAAGATCTGCGGCGTGACAGCCGGTGAACTGTCGAAGGGCATGATCGAGCACAGCGAATCTCTGCTGAACAAGCGGCATATCGAGATCGTCTACAACGATTTCAAGGAATTCAACATCGAAGGCAACAAGGTAGGCCTTTCGCAGGCGGTATGCCGTTCCAAAGAAGAATATGATGCATTGAAGAATGATCTCAGCCGTTACATGGAAGATTCCTGCAAGTCGGGAGGCTATGATCTTATGGCGATCATGCTGACGAATCCGAACGGTTCGGGATCTTATGTCCTTTCTGCCGGAGCGAGAAGGCGCGTCGTACGGGAAGTGTTCAATATCAACAAGGACGGTTTCGTAGAAGGGCTGGTATCGCGCAAGAAGCAGCTGCTTCCGAACCTGATCAACGCTTTGGGAGCGAAGTGATGAAGCTTCTGCTGAAACATGCGCATCTGATCATGGATGGAAACCGCGAGTTCATCGATGGGGCGATGCTGATCGATGGAGAAACGATCAGCGACGTCTACCCGCAAAGCAGCCGTCTTCCTGTGATCGAAGATGTCGAAGAAAGAGATCTTCAAGGACTTCTGGTCATGCCCGGGTTTTTCGATACCCATACGCATGGGATCGCCGGCATGAGTTTTGATGATGCCGATCAGGAAGATATGAATAAGATCTCTCATGATTTTGCCTTGGAGGGTACGACGAGTTTCCTGGCCTCTTTGTCCTACGATCTTCGTCCGGAAGACTTCAAGAGGCAGCTGTCCCGCTTCGAAGAGGAACAGGGAAGCAGCGCACGTTTCGAAGGTTTCCATCTGGAAGGACCGTTCATGAACATGAAGCATATCGGCGTTGGTGACGGCCACAGCTTTTTAAAACCCGATATCCATCTGGTCGAAGAGTTTCTATCGATCAGTTCCAGGATCCGGCAGATGACGATCGCCTATGAACTGGCAGGGGCAAAAGAGATCGGCCGGCTTCTGCATGATCATGGGATCAGGGTCATGTGCGGACACAGCGATGCGGTCTACGAAGACCTTGATGAAAACGTGGATGGTTTCACGCATCTGTTCAATGCCATGCGCGGTCTGCATCATCGGGATCTCACCCTGGTCAACTGCGCGTTCATGAACAGGTGGAATGTGGAACTGATCGCGGATGGCAATCATGTCAAGGAAAATGTCCTGAAGCTGGTTCTGAACAATATCGACAGGAATCGGATCATGCTGGTGACGGATTCCAGCATGGCTCGCGATCTTCCGGATGGCGAGTATGAATTCATGTCCAAGAAGTGTTTCAAGAAAGGAACGACCTTCATTACCGATGACGGACATTTTGCCGGAAGCGTCGTCTCCATCAACGACGAGATGAAAGTCCTGTACAGACTGGGAGCGAAGTATACGGATCTTCTGCTGTATTCCAGTCTGAATGCGTTCCGCTTCTATGGCCTGGATCAGCGCTTCGGCACGCTGGAAAAAGGGAAGTATGCGGATCTTGTGATCATGGATGACGATCTCGATATCAGAGACGTCTATATCAAGGGAGGATTCGTCCATGCTTGATTTCTATCTGAGAACACTGATCTATCTGATCTGTTTCATCCTGAGTCTTTACGGTTTGAGCGCTTTGGATTTCAACCGTTTCCTGAAACAGGGCAAAGTCCTGCCTGCTCAGGTTCTGTATTATGTCATCGCCTGCTCCCTGGCTTATCTGATGGGAAGTTTCCTGATGGCGATCATCTATCGGTTCCAGTCATGAAAAAACTATTTCTTCTATTTACCGTTCTGCTTCTTGCTCTGGCTTGCCGTCCGGTTTGTGCCGATGTGGGTCCGAAACCTTCAGTGACGGTCACTTTCAAGAATGCTCCGGATCATCCGTATTATGTGACACTGCTTGGCACGGAAGAATTTTTCGGTCCCTGGAGTTCTGTCACATCTGAATTTATCGACGGCCAGCCAAGCGATGTACGTCCTGCCTATGTCGCGTTTTTCGAGTATGCCCAGACGACCGGCTTATACGTATGCGACTTTGTCCAAGAGTGCTCGGATGACAACGAATTCCATTGGGGCTATTACCCTCCGTCTTCTTTCTGTATCGCTGTCTATGACGGTATAGAAGGCACGCTGCGTGTCAGCGATGTCATCGAACGGGAGGCTTTCGACAGCTACTATGAAATCGATCTGAGCGGTTCTGAACTGACTGTCGTCGAGGATTATCATCTGACCCGTTATGTGGCAGCTTTCCTGATCCGCATGGTCGCAACCGTTCTGATCGAGCTCTTCCTGGCATGGCTGTTCGGCTACCGTACGAAACAGGAGATCAGACTGATCGTCTTTGCGAATATCCTGACGCAGATCCTGCTGAACGGGATCATGCTTCTTCTGGACTATTATTCCGGACTGCTGGTCTGGCTCTTTGTTTATCCGGCGATGGAGCTGGCAGTCTTCATCATCGAACTGGCGGTCTACCTGATCAATTTCCGAAGACACAAGAAACTTACGACTTTCTTCTATAACTTGATCGCCAATGGTCTGACGT
>JAEEGF010353474.1_pt1 | contig 12178 bp, 9 predicted proteins | sample 9134171 | NCBI WGS metagenome assembly JAEEGF01 (sample SAMN16246542, study PRJNA631951) | gut metagenome | biome: gut microbiome; feature: rumen; material: AP-attached | host: Bos | place: Iran: Karaj | collected 2018-10 | reverse complement strand
ATGAAAAAACTGCTGATCATCACCATGGCCATGTTCTTTCTGATCCTGAGCGGCTGCCATCGGGAAACCCCGCCGCATGAGGACCAGCCCGGCGCTCAGCTGACCAGACAGCCGGACTATCATCCCATCCCCGGCTTTTCAGAAAGAAGAGACCATAAGATACCAGCCGTCGCTAAGAGGGTACCGTCCGCTGAAGGCGATCAGAGCGCCCAGATAAGTGAAGAAGATCCCCTCGGTTTCACTCTGGAGCTGAAGAGTACCGGAAAGCTGGAATATTACCTTTATGCCCCGTTACAGCCGCAGGATAACCTGCCTCTGATCATCTATCTCCACGGCAGCGGCATGCGCCTGGCTCAGACCGACCAGTTGCTGACCAATGAAGCCTTCCCGCTGTATCTGCAAAGAGGGGATCTGGGTGAACTTCCGGCCTGCGTTGCCATTCCCAAGCTTACGGAAGCTTATCAGGACTGGGCACAGGCTGGCGATGAGATCCGGGAAATGATCGAGATCATTCACCGGGACATCGGCATCGAGACTGACCGTATTGCCCTGACCGGCCACTCCCTGGGCGGCAGCGGCGCCTATCAGCTGGCCATCAGCATGCCCGGAAACTTTGCCTGCATCGCTCCGCTCAGCGGCGGGGTTGCCTGTTCGCAAGCCAATCTGGATGCCCTGGCCAAGACCAGGATCTGGTCCTTCATCGGCAGCAGTGATACCGTCATTGACCCGGACATGAGCCGGCAGCTCATCGCTGCCCTGCAGAGCATGGGCGCGGATGCCCGGATCACGGAGCTTCCGGACGCCACCCACCGCGATCTGCCCTCGCTGGCCTACCGCCAGTCCGGACTGCTCGACTGGCTGATCAGCGGCGGCCAGCAACCTTAAGTTATTCAGGCCATCATAAAAGGGAACCCATCTTCCGGGTTCCCTTTTCAATGTCAGTTTACGACTGATTACTCAATGATCTCAGTGACGTTGCCGGCACCAACAGTTCTGCCGCCTTCACGGATGGAGAACTTGGTTCCTAATTCAACGGCGATCGGGTGAATCAGTTCAACAGTCATTTCGACGTTATCGCCAGGCATAACCATGTCAGTGCCTTCCGGTAAGTTGATGACGCCAGTGACGTCAGTAGTACGGAAGTAGAACTGAGGACGGTAGTTGGAGACGAACGGAGTATGACGGCCGCCTTCTTCCTTGCTTAATACGTAAACCTGGCCCTTGAACTTGGTATGCGGATGAACGCTGCCGGGTTTAACAAGAACCTGGCCACGCTCGACCTGGTCTCTGGAGATACCACGCAGTAAGGCACCGATGTTGTCGCCGGCTTCGGCATAGTCCAGAACCTTTCTGAACATTTCCAGACCGGTAACGACAGTCTTCTGAGTCGGCTTGATACCAACGATTTCAACGGGTTCGTTGACGTTCAGTCTGCCACGCTCAACACGGCCGGTAGCAACAGTGCCACGTCCGGTGATGGTCATGGTGTCTTCGATAGCCATTAAGAACGGCTTGTCTTCTTCTCTGGCCGGTGACGGTAAGTAGTTGTCGCAGGCATCCATCAGTTCGAGGATGGCCTTTTCGGCTTCCGGATCACCATTCATGGCCTTTAAGGCGGAACCACGGATGATCGGGCAGTTGTCGCCGTCGAATCCGTACTTGTCTAACAGTTCACGAACAGTCATTTCTGCCAGGTCGATGAATTCTTCCTGACCTTCCATCATGTCGCACTTGTTCAGGAAGACTACCATTGCCGGTACGCCTACCTGTCTGGCTAACAGAACGTGCTCATTGGTCTGCGGCATCGGTCCATCCGGTGCGGCAACGACCAGGATAGCGCCATCCATCTGAGCAGCGCCGGTGATCATGTTCTTAATGTAGTCGGCATGCCCCGGGCAGTCTACGTGTGCGTAGTGACGCTTAGCAGTCTGGTACTCAACGTGAGCGGTGTTGATGGTGATACCACGAGCCTTTTCCTCGGGGGCACCGTCAATCTGGTCGTAGTTCTTAACTTCAGCAAGACCCTGCTTAGCTAAGACCTTGGTAATTGCAGAAGTCAGAGTGGTTTTGCCATGGTCGATATGACCGATGGTACCGATGTTAAAATGCTCCTTACTTCTGTCAAACTTTGCTTTTGCCATCGAAATTTCCTCCTAATTTTTTCACTAGTATAACACTAATATTCTATAGCAAATACTTTTCTAAAGCAATAACAACTGATTAGCCGATATTGCTTTTGATGATGTCCTGTGCAACGCTGTATGGAACCTTGGCGTAGTGGTCCATCTGCATTACATAGTTGCCTCTTCCCTGGGTGAAGCTTCTCAGTGAAGTGGCATAACCGAACATTTCCGATAACGGTACCATGGCCTTGACGGCAATGGCGTTGTTGCGCTCCTGCTGGTCAACGATCTGGCCGCGCCGTGAGGTGATGTCCCCCATGACCGAGCCCAGATATTCGCTGGGAGCAACGATCTCAACGTTCATGATCGGTTCGAGAATGACCGCGCCGCATTTCTTGCCGGCTTCCTTCAAAGCCAGACCGGCAGCGATCTTGTAGGCATTTTCACTGGAGTCGACTTCATGATAGGAGCCGTCAAACAGCGTTGCCTTGATGTCAATGACCGGGTAGCCGGCCTGTAAGCCGCCGCTGAGGGCAGCCACCAGTCCGTCTTCGACCGGCTTGATGAATTCCTTGGGAATGACGCCGCCGACGGTGCCGTCAACGAATTCAAATCCCTTGCCCTCATTGGGCTCAAAGCGGATCCAGACATCGCCGTACTGGCCGTGTCCGCCTGTCTGTCTGACGAAGCGGCCCTGGCACTCGCCTTCCTTGGTGATCGTCTCACGGTAGGCGACCTGCGGCTTGCCGACGTTGCATTCAACATTGAACTCTCTGCGCATTCTGTCCACGATGATGTCCAGATGGAGTTCGCCCATGCCGGCAATGATCGTCTGGCCGGTTTCGGTATCCGTATAGGTCTTGAAGGTCGGATCTTCCTCTGACAGCTTGGCCAGGGCAAAGTTCATCTTGTCCTGATCGTTTCTGGTCTTCGGTTCGACCGACATGTTGATGACCGGATCGGGGAATACCATGGATTCCAGATGCACTTCATGGCCTTCGCTGCACAGAGTATCACCGGTAGTGGTGTACTTGAAGCCGATGGCGGCGGCGATGTCGCCGGCATGGACTTCGGTGATGTCCTGCTTGTGATTGGCATGCATCTGCAGGATGCGGCCGAACCTCTCCTTCTGCCTTCTGGTGGCATTGTAGATGTACGAGCCGCTCTTGGCGGTTCCGGAGTAGACCCGGAAGTAAGTAAGCTTGCCCACATAGGGGTCAGTCATGATCTTGAAGGCCAGGGCAGCGAAGGGAGCATCATCATCAGCACGCACCTCAATTTCCTCGCCCCGCTTATTCGTCCCCTTCATCGGCTTGACGTCGACGGGAGAGGGCAGATAATCGACCACGGCGTCCAGCATCTGGACAACGCCCTTGTTCTTGTAAGCCGCTCCGGACATGACCGGGAAGAATTCACCGGAGATCGTCGCCTTACGGATCGTGCTCTTGATCTCTTCGACGGTCGGTTCTTCACCTTCCAGAACCTTCATCATGAACTCATCGTCATAGTCGGAAACCATCTCCAGCAGTTTCTGCCGGAACTGTTCGACCTGGTCCTTCATGTCCTCGGGAATGGGGATCTCCGTATCCGGCAGATTGATGTCGGGTGAGAAGCTGTAAGCCTTTCTCTCCACGATGTCAATGACACCGTCATAGTGGTTTTCCACCCCGATCGGCAGCTGTATCGGGCACGCCTTTGCGCCTAAACGATCTTTTATCGTATCGGTTGACATATAGAAATCAGCACCTGTGGCGTCCATCTTGTTGACGAAAACGATTCTCGGTACGCCATATGTTGTGGCCTGACGCCAGACAGTCTCTGTCTGCGGTTCAACACCAGCCTTGGCATCAAGCACGGTAACAGCACCATCAAGCACTCTAAGCGATCTTTCAACTTCTACAGTAAAATCAACGTGCCCTGGAGTGTCAATAATGTTTATCCGGTAGCTATTCCAGGTGGCGGTGGTGGCGGCAGAAGTGATGGTAATGCCTCTCTTCTGTTCCTGTTCCATCCAGTCCATGACCGCATTGCCGTCATGGGTCTCGCCGATCTTGTGGGTCCTTCCGGTATAATACAGTATTCTCTCGGTTGTTGTTGTTTTTCCTGCGTCAATATGCGCCATTATGCCTATGTTGCGTGTATGTTGTAAATCAAACTCACGCGGCATAATTCACTCCTACCAGCGGAAATGAGCGTAGGCCTTATTAGCTTCGGCCATCTTATGAGTGTCTTCACGTTTCTTGCAGGCACCGCCGACACCGTTTGAGGCATCGATGATCTCGTTGGCAAGACGTAATTCCATGGTCTTCTCATTACGCGTACGGGCGTAGTTTACCAGCCATCTCAGACCTAAGGTCAGTCTTCTCTCAGCGGAAACTTCAACCGGAACCTGATAGTTGGCTCCACCGACTCTTCTCATCTTGAGTTCGAGAACCGGCATGATATTTTCCAAAGCCTTTTCGAAGACTTCCATCGGCTGCTGACCAGTCTTTTCCTCTACGATGTCAAAGGCATTGTAAAGGTTTGTCTCAGCTGTTCCTCTCTTGCCATCAAGCATAATACGATTGATCAAGCGGGTAATCAGCTTTGAATTGTAAATAGGATCCGCTAAAACGTCTCTTTTAGCTATGTGACCTTTTCTTGGCATTTAATTTTCCTCCTTTTCAATGATTTATGCTTTTGGCTTCTTGGTGCCATATAAGGATCTGCCCTGATTGCGGTTGGCAACACCGGCGCAGTCCATGGTACCGCGAATGATGTGATATCTGACACCAGGCAGGTCCTTGACACGGCCGCCTCTGATCAGAACAACAGAGTGTTCCTGCAGGTTGTGACCGATGCCGGGGATGTAAGCTGTAACTTCCATGCCATTGCTCAGACGTACACGGGCGTACTTTCTTAATGCTGAGTTAGGCTTCTTCGGAGTCATGGTACCAACACGGGTGCAAACACCACGCTTCTGCGGGGAGTTGATGCTGGTGACCTTGCGCTTTAATGAGTTATAACCTCTGTTTAAAGCCGGTGATGCAGATTTCCATTGCTTACTTTCACGTCCCTTATGAACTAATTGGTTAATTGTAGGCATATGTGCTCTCCTTTCTCTCTTCTTGCTACTTGTGCACACACATCCAGGTGTGCCGCACATCAGATTTAATTTAGGCCTTTTAAGGCCTTCAATCCGCTCATTTATGTTACCTTAATCGACCACCGGTGTCAACACTTTTCACAAGATTTTTCCTTTAAAAACAAGGCTTTTCTGCCTTCTTCTCTCTGAGTCAGAAAGCATGGGGATTTCCGGCTTTAAGCTCTCTGGAAAGCGGAGATCCCCATGCTCATCAGTTGTCGTTATTGCCTTTTTTTCGCGTGCCGGCCGGGCTAAAGGACGTATCTAGTCGACATCGAAGCCCTGCGCCTGCAGCGGTTCAACGATGTCGCACATTTCCTTGTAGATTTTGACAATTTCCTCCGGTGTCTCATCAATGAGGCCTTCCATGAAGTCCTCCTCTTCGCTGAACTTTCCATAAGTCTGCTGAATCCAGACGATCTTATGCATCGGTGACCACATCTCCCAGTATTCAGGGTATACAACTTTTTCTTTCATTTTCTGTTCCTCCAAGGCTATTTTAGAACCGTCGCGTTCTAAAGAGGTCGCTTTCTGAGGGACAAATCATCTTCAGGGTCTGGCAGCATTTTCAGTCAGCGATTCTGCCGTATGGCTGGCCCATCGCCACCCGTTGGCCTACCGGAGCCGTCAGTTGGAAATTCAATGTGCGGTCAAACAGCATCACGATGTCGCTGCCGCCGAACATGAAGAAACCCAGCGGATCGCCCTTGACGACATGCCGGCCAACCCTGACGCCTTCCTCAAAGTTGACGGAAGCCACCTGGCATACTCCTACCGGTACGATCGCCACCAGGCCGCCTTCATCTCTTTCCACGATCACCACACCCCGGGTCTCAATGGATTGCCAGCCAAAGGTCTCGGCAAAATAAGCGTGGTAGCGCTGAAGTTCCTTATCCCAGGTAATCACGCCGCCCGGAGCATCATCCTGCGGTATGATCAGTACTTCCTTAACAGTGCCGCTGAGGGGAAAGTGATAGCGGTGATAGTCATTGATGTCCAGAAAGGTATGGGTCATCGTTCCACCGGCAAAGCAGCCGGCATATTCACTGCCGGAAAGCAGAACGGAGACATCCCTCAGGGTTCCCGTCTTGATGGCCAGACCGGCCTGTTCTTCCGGCTCTTCAGCAATTACCCGGCTGTCCTCAGCGATCTTCCATGCCCCCTGCGGTTGGGCATCAGCCGGGGAGATGACGATCCGGTTATCCTGCGCAGCGGCAATGGGCCGCCTTGAAGGGTCGGCCAGCTTACGGGCGAAGAAGTCATTGAAGCATTTCCAGTTATCCGGGCTTTCATAGCTGCCGTCATCGAGATGGAAGTCGGGGTTAGCTAAGGCGTTGCGGTAGTACTGCTCATTCCACGACTCAACGGTATTGAGATAACTGCCGGCGACGGAAAGGAATCGGATCAGCCAGCTGCGGAAGGGTTCATGATAGATCAGGGAATTATGAAAATAGCCCTTTCCCTCCAGCTGTCTTAGCGGCTGATCAGCGACAAAGTAAAAACAGCCCATGCTCTGGTCGATGCGGTCATAAAGGGAATCGTATTTATCTGAAGGGCAGATCTGCCAGGGCAGGCAGCGGCAGCAGCGGTCAATGAAGGCAAAATAGGATTCCAGGTCGCTGACCGGATTGACGGAAGGATCGGGATTCAGCTGTCTGGCCTGAACAATGGCCTGCTGAAGCATCTGCTTCACTTCAGCATCGTGGTCAAGCAGCTGGATCAGGTCCCAGGTAATGTCAAAATGGCGGCCGTCGCGGTTCTGGTCACTGGTTATGGCCTTAAAACTGGCATTGTTGATTGGCTGGTCGTTGGTCATGGTTTTTTCTCCTGTAAACAGTTTAGCATAGCCGCAAGAAAAGAGGTCGTAAGATGACCTCTGATAATTCTTTGTCCCGGTTACTGCTTACCATCTCTGAACATCCGCATCATTTCGTTGGTAAGCGAGAAATCCGTCGGCTGCAGTTCAATGTCCTTTCGTTCCACCCATTGGGCATACTTCAGTTCTGAAGGGTCCATCTTAATGGCATCATCGCCATCCACATCACAATAGAAACCGGCCAGAATGTCCTGGGCGATCCCCCAGGGCTGGGATTTGTAATATCTGATGTTCTTGACCTTCAGACCGGCCTCCTCCATCACTTCCCTTTCCACCGTCTGTTCCAAAGTCTCTCCAATCTCGGTAAAGCCGGCTATCAGGGCATTGTGACGGAAGCCGGCAGCATATCGGGTGATCAGGATCCGGTCTTCGTTTCTCACCCCGACGATGACCGCCGGGTTGATCCGCGGATAGATCACATTGCCGCAGTCAGGGCAGATCCGGGCCCGTTCATCCGATTTGTCGATGGTCGGCCTGCCGCAGCGGCCACAGAAGCGGTTGTCCTGATACCACCTCCACAGATGAAAGGCGGTATAGGCAGCCAGCATCGATTCGTTATCGCTCACCTGAGCGCGGTTCAGTCCCCTGACGCTTTCAAGGTCATAGCCCTGCGGTCTTTCGCTTCCTGCATAGAGGAAATAATGGTCTTCGTCAACCGAGAAGAGATATTCATACTCCCTGCCGTCAACCTGATCGATCAGCGGAAAAATGACCTTTCCATCTTCCAGACGGCAAAGCAGCTTGCCGTCCTCAATGATGACCAACCGGTCACCCGGCTGGGGCATGCGCTTTTCATAATGATTGATGATCTTCCGGTTTCCAATATCCTGAATCATGATCGCTTATCCTTTCTCTGTTCTTTTATGACCGCATCAGCGTTCAAGCACGCTTTGACTGCGTTCCAGCTGGTCTGCCAGCTTCTGAAGGAAGGTGATCTGGAAATCCAGACGGGCCTTCCACAGTTCTTCGGCGGTTGGGGTGCCCAGCGGTAGCTCCCTTAACTGACGCAGCCGGGAAAGCCTTTTGGCAACATATTCCGTTTTCTCTTGCCGGCTCTTTTCCAGAAAGGCATCATTGCTGAGGGCTTCGTGAATGCGGTAGACGTCAAAGCGGTCGATGTTGTCAGCATCGCCGACTGAAAGGGCAAACGGCGTGTTTTCCCCGGGAAAGCCCGCCTTTTCATCGACATGAATGGCAATACCGTAACAGATGTCGCTGATGCGCTCTTCCGCAAGAGACAGGCTTCTGAGAAAGGGACGGGCAATGTGAGCAGAGCGGCGGCCGTGTTCCTGCCAGCCGTTTTCTCCGAACTCCTCACAATAGGCAACATCATGAAGAAGGCAGGCAATGACCATTTCCGTTTCATCAAAGCCTTCCCTTTCGGCAATCCGACGGCCGATGTTGGCGACCCGGTATGTGTGTTCGAGGCGGTATGCCTTATCCTGAGGATGCTCATTAAGATAGATCGCCTGATCAAACTTCTGTTTCAGAAACTCCTCGGTTCTCCGTACCAATTCACGATTCAGCATGCCGCACACCTCCAAAGAATGAGATTCATTGAAATCATTATATTATATTCAGCCGCAAAAGGAGACCTTTCCGCCTCCCTGTCTTCAGCAGTCCGGCGCACTGAGGGGTCCGGCTGTCGCCTTTTCGCAGGCTGGCAATTCCCAAGCTTGCTTTACCCCAGCCAGCAGGCATAAGAAAACCCCTCCATCAGGTTTTTGTCCTGATTTCGGGGTTGACTCAAAACACTTCTTCCGTTTTCTAACGGATGTACTTGATCTCTATCTTCTGACCGGCCGGTGTCTTCAGCGTAATGTTGGCTGGAGAACTGGATGAGGTCTTGGAATAACGGCAGCCGACGTTGAAGTAGGCCGGCTTTCCGGACGTCGGTGTCGGCGCTTCCGTGCCGGTAATCGTAAGATTGCTGCTGTGATCCCAGCTTGCCAGTTTCTGGTTGGCCTGAATCGTAAACTCATGCGTGCCGGCCTCGGCCGGTAAATGGTATTCTCCCTTACCGGCATCATAGGTGCCTTTACCGTAGAACTTGATTTCCAGCATTGGTTCAACAACAATGTTCATATTCTCTGACCTTACCGTATGCCCGTCATACGAGTAGGTGAAGTAAATCGTCAGAGTCTGCGTTCTGATGAAACCGTTGCTGACGGTACCGCGGTTGGTAGCGTACAGTTCATTATCGCTGCTGTTGTAGTACAGGATATTATTGGGAGCCACCATCTTCAGTTTTGAAAGATCAATTGAAGTGGTCGACGTCTTGCCGTTTACCGAGATGCTCAGGTCAGTCAGCTTGTAATACGGCCGGTTGTCTGGCCGGTAGTACAGGTAGTAGGCCGAAACACCATGCTTTTCATAGCCGACATTCAGCTTGTATTCACTGACCGTAACACCACAGGAATCCTGCTTGTCGTTGTCCGTTGAAACCGTGATCGTGGCTGCTCCCTTACCGACAGCGGTGATGACGCCCTTGCTGTCAACGGTAAAGACCATGGTGTTGCTGCTGGTGTAATTGACCTTGGAAGTGGAACCAGACGGTTTTATCTCCACATACTTACTGATGTCATAGGTCTCACCAACTGCCAGTTCAATGTTGGAAGCATTAATGGTCACGGAAGTTGCCGGATTGGCTACGTGAACCTTGATGGTTGCCTTCTGATTGCCGCACTTCAGGGTAATGGTTGCCGTTCCATAGGCAACGCCGGTAACATTTCCGTTTGCGTCAACCGTAGCGATCTTCTTGTCTGAGGTGCTGAAACTGATGCTGTCAGTCGTATCAGCCGGATCGATGGTGAACTCAAGCTTTACTTTCTCATTCTTCTTAATGGTGATTTCGCTCTTGGCAAACTTAACGGACTTGCAGGAGACCACTACCGTGATTTCCGTAGTGGCGGTCTTGCCGCTTTCCGTCTTGACTGTGATCACCGCCTTACCGGGCTGCTTGGCCGTAATGGTGCCGTCCGGGGCAACCTCAGCTACTGCTGAATTGCCGGTCGAATAACTCAGCTGTTCCGACCAATTGGCAGGCTGAACGATCAGCTTGGGCTTAAGCGTGCTGTCTTTTTCCATCGTGTATGCTGATTTTTCATACTTGATGGAAGTGACCGGAACGAAAACCTTATAGTTTGCAACCAGAGTCATGTCTGAAGTGAAGACATAGTCTTCCGCAATCTCAGCCATGTTGGAGGCATCCTGCCAGCCGACGAAGGCATATCCTTCCAGCGTCGGCGCTTCCGGGAACTTGACATGGCCGTCAACGACATGCTCCTTTGCCACTTCCTTGCCATCCACCATGAAGGTGACGTATTTGGAAGTATCCCAATGGGCTTTCAGGGTAATGCTGTCGTTAACCGGCAGGTTGAAATCGTATTCCTTATCATTGAGATACCAGCCCGTGAAGTCATAACCTTCCTTGGCGGGAACTGCCGGTTCGGCCACCTTCTCGCCTTTTTTCAGTTTGACCGTGGCAACCGGGGTTCCGCCGTCGCTGTCAAAGGTTACCGTCTTCTTGCCGCCTAAAAGCAGGACACCGGCAATAACGGCAGCCACAAGCAGCAGGATCAGCGCAATGATCAGACCGCTTTTCTTGTTTCCTTCCTTCTTTTCCGGTTTCGGTTCAACCGGAGTCTCCTTCTTGATTTCGGGTTCAGTCTTCGGAGTTTCAGCAACCTCCTCAAACTTATGACCGCACTTATTACAGAACTTGGCGTTGTCTTCCTGTTCGTAACCGCATGCCGGACATACCTTACTCATATTATTCCCTCCTTTTCCTTCAACCACCAAAACCAACACATCATTTCTGATGCTGGCTATATTTTCATGGATGGTGAATGTTTTATATATTTCATTATAACAAAAAGTGTTGTTAATTCATTATTTTTGTATGTAAATAACCGACACTTTCCCTAATGGGACAGCCATCGTAAGCCTTCTTGACAATAAACGTTCTGTTGAATCATCTTATTATGACTCTCACAAGTCGCAATATGTTGAAGCAAGTATACCAGTTGAAATAAAAAGAGGCATTATAGCCTCTCAATTTCAATGGTTGATCAGACGCTTCCCGATGCCGCTCATCAAAAAAGTGCTTGTTTTTCAATCGTCATCTATTGCCGACACCGCTTTTACCCAGCTGTCTTCTCGCCGACAACCTGGAATCTACTTTTTCATCGCTTCCCATTCTGAACGTGTGATCGCATAGGCATAGGAAATGGTGTTTTTCGGATCAGGGTATTCTTTCACTTTCTTCATGCCGTTGGCGATAGCCGTGGAATATGAACCAATATTCGTATACTTCATGTAGGAATATATCGCGTCATAATGCGTATTTTGAAACACCCAGTCCCTTACAGCCCGGGCCGCTTCCTTGGCAAATCCGCGTCTCCAGTATTTCTTATGAATGTGATACCCGATCTCCGGAAGCATTTCCCCATCAATATTCTGGATGGTGATTCCACAGTCTCCGATAAACTCACCTGTTTCCTTTAAAACGACAGCCCAAAGTCCGAATCCATACTTTTCATAATTGTCCAGATTCCAGGTAATCCAATCCTTTGTTCTGGCCTCATCAAAAGGTGCCGGATAGTGCTGCATTGTTTCAGAATCGGATAATATTTCATAAAGTGCTTCAAAATCATTCATAGTATACTTTCTCAGCAATAGGCGGTCCGTTTCAATCATCTTGTCACCACTCTCAAGCTCCGGCTTGACATGCAGGTTTTCCTCTGTCATCTGGTTGATCAAAAACGCAAATCGTTCCAGCCATGGGAATACGATGGCTGTATTTACCTCATAAGGGAGTATCCTGATAGTTCTTTCTCTTTTAGCTTCTTCAGTTACACGGGTAAGGAACTCGACGTCTTCCTTCAAGGTTGATTTCTGCCACGGCATCTCATCCAGATCAAAGCCTGCTGTTCCCGCAGCAACAGCATTTATGTCTTTCTGATCCTTCATAAAAGAGATCAGTTTTTTCTGCTGTTCGGTCTTTTCAAAATTATCTGCTGCAGCAATCAAAAGCTCAAGAAAACTGTCTGTTCC
>JAEEGF012425258.1_pt1 | contig 12181 bp, 6 predicted proteins | sample 9134171 | NCBI WGS metagenome assembly JAEEGF01 (sample SAMN16246542, study PRJNA631951) | gut metagenome | biome: gut microbiome; feature: rumen; material: AP-attached | host: Bos | place: Iran: Karaj | collected 2018-10 | reverse complement strand
AGTAAATCCTGCAAATCTTCACTTAATTCAGAAATATCCTCCATGAGGTTTTCATAGATCTTTTTTCTTTCTTCGTTCATATATTATGGTCTATAATGCTAAATAATCACAAAAAATTTATTCAAAAAAATTTATCACATATATTTTTAGTATTTGAGGTATTGAGTGGAAGAGCTTTGTTATTAGGTCAAAAGCCTATTGAAATGCCATCTTTGCATTCGTTTCATAAGAAAAAAGGATACCACATCGAGTACCAAAATATTTATATATTATTTCACACACAAAAATCAAGTAAAAAGTCAAAAAAAGTCTGATTTTTTTTGCTTTTTTTACCGTTTGTGTATATAATTGATTTTAGATTATTTAATTTTTAATCATATATTCATGACCAACAATGTTGAAACTTTGCAGAATGGCGTTTCTGATGTTAAAATTCAATTAATTGAACTCAAGGACAATATTGAATTATCTGCAAAAGAAAAGAAGAATCAGGCAGAAAATCTAAAAAACAGAGCAGATGATTTATTGCGTCAGATTGATGCTGAGCTTGCTGCATTAAGAGCTAGCACAGACGCAGATGCTCAAGAAAAAATCGATAAATTAGAGGCATCTAAAGATATATTGCAGGAAATTACAGATCTTTATAATTCTATATTATCATTAAGTGCTGTGGAAGATAAAGAAAAGGAGTGATTTTTTAAATGAATATGAGATCGATTCTCTGAGAAATGGCAGAACTTCAAAAACAAAGACAGTAAAGAGAAGGCAAAGACAGCTTGATTGATAGTTGCATCTGGAATCGCAACACGATGAATATTTTCTTTTTTCTCAAAAAAGAAAAGAGAAGAAAGAAGAGAAAGGAGAAGACAAAGGAGAGAAGCAAGAAAAGCCGCTAGAGAAGAAAGAAGAAAGGAAAGAGAAAATTTACCATTTTGGGAAAGACCTATAGGTAAGTTTGTTAAATGGACAGGTATATGAACAGCAGCCTATTATATTTCACATGGAATTGCTACATGAAAGTGGAAATTAAAAGATTTTTTTGATTGGAAGAAGGCAACACAAATATCTCAAGCTGAAGATGCATTAGATGAATATACAGAGTTTTCCCAAGAAAACTTAGAGAAATACAAAGAGTATGAATCAATTTGAGAAAATATTAATTTAATGTATGATCAAATACGAGAGACAGAAAAGAATTATTTTTGAACAGATTCTCAGATTGTTTTATGAGAGATATGAGATAGAGCAAAAGAGGAAAAGTTGCAAAAAAACAAAAACTTTGAAGATATTTGAACTTTATGATTGGTTCCATACTCATTAGATAATTTCTATGGAAATGTTTGAGATATGTTAACTTATGGATGAGTTAACAAATATTTAAGAAGTAAAAACATAGAGGAGTATAAACAAAAAATAATGGGTTTTGGTGCTGATTGGTTCAATAAAGTAATGGTTCCATTTCTATCAGGTTTTGCTAACTTTACATCACTTTGAATAGTGAAAAAAGATACAGCCCAGGAAAAAATGAATAAATATTTTAGTAGGATTGGTGATAATGCACAAGAAAATCTTGATATATTAGATTTGTTCTTTAGACAATACACAAAAGTTCTTACGTATATGGCAGATAAAAAGAATGCTCTAGCACAACAATGTGCAAGACAAGTATTAGTATCTAAATGATATGATTGAAAACTTTGGCCATCAGATCCGGAAGATCAGGAAGAAATGATAAATGAAGCTGTTCATAATTCTGAATGGGTAGAAGAAAATTTAAAAAATACAAAATATTGAACATTTTTACAATCAAACATCTTGTGAGCATGTAATATTCTCAAAGAAGAATCTCTTGATACTAGTGAAATGACAGAAGAATTAAGAGATGTGGTAGAGGGCGTAGATAAACAAACCGAAAAACTTATTTGATGATTTAATGATAATGCATTTGTTAAGGCGGAATCTAAGTTTAATAATTGAGAACAATTAGATGACAGTGATAAGAATGGATTAAGAAAGATATCTCAAAATCTTTTGGAAGATTTATGAGATACAACTACGTGAAGCCGAATGTATAATACTTTTGATTACGTTTTCGAGCTGCTTGATTTAAAAGAAAAAGATAAACAGGATATTCTTCAGGAAGCATGACTTACAAAATGTTTAGAGGGGACAATTGAGGCAATAAATCAACTTACAGCAGAAATTCAGTCAAATCCAACAAGGGAAAATGTAGAAAAATTAAAAAATTTGGTTTGAGAATATACATCAATGAAAAAAGAATTAGCAGTAGCTATATATGGAATGCAGGAAGCAAAAGAAAATAAGGATTTATGAGATTATTTATGAGCCTTCGTCTGATCAATAGGTACATTTTTTATGCATTTCTTTAAATCCGTTAAGGGGATATTTCATTGAAAGTATGAAATTTGAAATTTTATAAATATTTTTGCATGATTGACCGTAACATGAAGTACAATAGCAATATGATGAAGGATGTTTAGATGTCCTCTGGTGAGTAGATTATGACAACATATAAAAAATGCTTGATTATTCCCAGTTACTTTAACGGAAATGTGATTGTGACATACTAGACGATGATGGGCAGTTAGAAATCGTATAAATACGATGGCAAAAACAAGACCTATTGCAGCAGAAAATTTTATGAAAAAGAAGATATTGGACGGAGTCTTATCTCCAAGACAAGTAACACGATTAGTAGAGAAAAATAGTTCATTAAGGTCATCTTTGCGCCTCACATGATATCAAAACAATGATAAGATATTTTGAGAAATAGTTCATAACATTTTTTGAGATTCTATGAAAGAAGAAGCAAATCTATTTATAAAACATTATCCTAAGGCAAGAGGATTAGTATCGTATAGAAGAGAATCAATAATGAACTGAGGTTCCGCGTGGGACAAACATAAATTTAGATTTGATATAAGTAAAGAATGATTTGCTGAATTAAAATTGTTTGATACAGAGTTGGGAAAACTATGAAATACAGTACAAAAATCATATTTTGAATATATGCTAAATAAAGTTTGATGAGTTGAAGATATGAGAATATTAAATGATTTGATTAAAAATGAAGATTTTATGAAAATTATAACAGAAAATAATATTGGAAAATTAAAGAAGATAAAAGTACAACAATTTAGCGAACTAAAAAAAAGTTGAGCCTTGAATGACTTTTTAAGTAATAAAATATCAATAGATGAATTATTAGAAAGGGCATCTAGAATTTGAAGACATCTGGAGAATGGTGCAGAAACATGAATAAGAACAGCCTTTAATAAAAGCATAAATAAGGTAATATGAAGATTGAATGAGGTCTGAAATCCAAGAGCAGTTCAAGCGCAAATTAATAATTTAAAAGCATTAAGAAATGATGCAAGCCTAGCTGATGATGAAATGGAATGATTTATAAAATTTATAGACCATTGATTTGATGGTAAACTACTTCCAGATTTAAAAAGATTATTTAAAATTTCTTCAGTAGTTGAAGAGGGTGAAGAACTTTGAAGTAAAATGAAAAGACTTATCTCAGAAGGAAATTTTGATGAGTTTAGTAGTATATTGAGAAATGCTAAATATAAAACTGTATTTAAAGATATACCTGTCGATGATTTAGTTAAGAACTTAGAATCAGTAATTTGAAAATTATGAAAGGCTACCTCAAACGCAGTCAAATCTGCGATAAAATGATTTATGAAAATTTTAGCAAAAGTTTTATAAGTAATTAAAAATAAAAATGAGTCTACCAGTAGAACAATATAAAGAGGATATTGCAAATAAATATTTAGAGAACTTTAAGAAAGAGCTTAACATTTTTGAGAAGGCTATGATCCTTCCGATAAACAAAAAAATGAAAGAAATATTAAAGTCTGACAAAAAAATCAATGTTGATAATTTATCAGATTTAGAAGATCTTGGATTTTGGAGAAAAGTTCTCTGAGTGAAAATATGAGATAAACAGTTGTTTGATCGTTTAGTGAACAAAGTATTTAATTTTCTAAAGGAAAAGCAAGAAAATATAATACAAGCTGAAGCAAGATGATGACTGGAAGACTTACTTAATTCAATTATAAATTGAAAAATTGAAAATCTATCAGAACAAATTAATTGAAATGATTGAGAAACAAGTGATAATGAAGAATGAAGTTGAGAATGAGATAGTAGTTGATGAGATGATCAAGGTGATGGCGACGAGAATACAGAAGATGCTTGAACCCCTGAAAGTAATGAAGCTAACGAGACTGACACTGAAAATGAGTGATCTCAAACAATAGAATCACAAGAAAATCAGACAAACCCAATTGCTGCATGAATCGAAACATGAATATGATGAGCAGCAGCATACTATTGATGAATTTCATTCGTAGAAAATAGATTATGAATAAATGCACTAAGAAATGTCCCAGAAGAATTCGATAAAGAGCAAACAAAAAAGATGATGAATAATATATCAAATAAAATGCAGGAAAAGCTTGATAGTTGAGTAAAAATGAATAGAGCACAAAGAAAGACTTATGAAAAATCTATAAAACAGTTCAATGAAGCCGCAAAATCGTTAGATTCGGAGTCAGCAGATGCATTTAGAGCATGGCAAAATTTATCAGATAGATTGCCACCAAATTTTCTAGATGATCTTAAAATTAACAGAAGAATACTTGATTTGATAGATAATTTACCTGACGCAGAACTAGCTAAAATTATTGGTAAAGACGAAAAGTTTATCGTTAAATTTTTCAGTGATAAATGAATTTCTGTATCCGAGGATTTCGCAAAACAATTAAAAATCGTAAAAAATGTATCAGAAATTAAGCAAATTACAAAGATGGCAAGGTGTGGTACCAAACTATCTAATGTGATAAAATGAATAAAATGAATGTGAGTCATAACATTTTTATTTATGTGATTTGATGTATGGTGCTATGTTCAGAGCAAAAATGAGGCAAAATTGGTAGAAAAAATCAATGAAGAAAGATGAAAAGTATTGAAAGATCAAGCAACAATGCAACTGTATATTTGATTAGGAAGTGTGCTTGTTGAAGCATTGGGTATCGCATGAGCTTGTATGGCATGATGTAGTGTAACATGACCGCGATGAACCGCAATCTGAATCGCAGTATGACTAATTGCAGCAGCAGCAGCAATATGATATGATATCTTATACGCAGATAAAAAATCATTTTATGCACAAAATAGATATGACTTTATAAATCAAAGAAGAACATGAATCAAACAGTCAATAGTACAACTATTAGAGTCAGACCGTTTTGGTATGCATGAAAAAATGAAGTCTGATTTGTGAAAAAATAGGTGAATTAACTGAGAAATAAACACACTGGAAGACGCCTGGGAAGCCCTAATTTTTCAGGAAGAGTGTATAAATTGAAATTTTTCGATACTACAGCGATATTACGGAAGTTGAGAAAAAGAGGATGTGTTTTTGAGTAAATTAGTTCCAGAACAGATTGAACAATACAAATCTGAGAAAAAGATAATGGAAGAACTTATAAATAAAAGGATGGAGTATATAAAAAGCTATATAAAGAAAGATGAAAGCTCTCCAGAATACAAAAAAATGAAAGAGGCATTAAATAATAAGTCATGATTAAAATATGTTGAACAGATCTTAGCAGATTCAAAAATTTATAGTTATCTAAACCAAGATAATGAAGATTGTTATATAGAAAATTACAAAGGCTTAACAGTTGATGGATACAAAAAAGCATTTAAAGACAAATTGTCTAAAGAATACAATAAAGAATTTGCATTATTTGAAAATTTAAAGGCAGAGAATCCAACATTAGTCCGGGAGATATGCAAATGAGTAGAAGACTGATCATTTTCACTCGAGCCATATATCAATGGAGATGATTCAGTAGAGCAAGTATATACAGAAAAAGAAATCAAAAATCTAAAAAGAAATATAGATTTTATATCAAGATATCACGAATATATAAAATTATGATTATCAATAGAAAGCACCCCAACATTACAATCATATACAACAATGGATCAGCATTATATAGAAAGTGTTTTGTTGGACTTCAATAATATCAATAAAAGACCACAGCGAAATACGAAAGAAACATTAGATTATATATCTTCATACGAATATGTGGATAGAGAACGTGATATAAATAAAGAAGTATCTAATAGTGTTTTCCAAAATGTGTTATATTCAATTGCAAAGGAAATTCATGGATATACTTGAAGTAATGATAAACTAGAATTGGTTGCATTCTATGCGTGAGATTGAAATAACACGTGAATTTATATGAACGGGAAAGGTAAACGAAAAATCAATGAAGATTGGGAAATTGATTGAACAATTAATAAACCAGATTCTTTAAATAAGAATAATGTTCTAAAGAAAATAGTAGATCAGATGGAACTTGATTCTCCAGTAGAGGCCTGAGATACATCTATAAATATTGAATTTAAAAAGAGAGTAATAGAGATAGTAAATAGAGAATTTGAATTCATGGAAAACAAGGAAAAGTATGAAGAAAAGATCATAGATTATATTAAATTCAACACACAAAATAAAGATTCTTGATACATTGAATTACCACAGAATTTAGTAGTAGAGTGAAAGAAAGCCTGAATTTGAGACATAAATAAATTTATCTTTAAACAAGAAAAAGGAGAGATACATGCATTATGCCGCTGAGATTGTTCTAAAAATGTGTTAAATTTTGATAAAACAAATCAAAAAATAGTATTTGAAGCCACAACAAAATTGCGTGAAGAATATACTACAGAAGAAGAGAACCTAATTAAAATGATCGATGATATTGAGTCGAAGTTGCTAAAGATTAGATGAATTGAATGAAACGACGCATTAGAGACAAAAGAAGATGAACTTGATATGCCTGTGGAGCTTGAAAGGATTCTGAGTAGAAAAAGTATTGAATGGAGTAATATAAAAGAATCAATATTATATATGAAACCATATTCAGCATACGATTATTTTAAGGAAAATGCAAGAACATATTATAATTACTTTAATTGAATCTATATATGAATCTTATCAAAAATTACATGAAAGAAAAATTCAGCATTTACATCTAATGACCTCGATGATATCAGTGATTTCTTCGATATTATGTCTCCTATATGAGAAAAAGTTGCATATAATGATGGTGGAACAATAAAATTTTTATGATTTGTAGACAAAAAAATTTCAGAATACATGACAAGACTTATCGAGGAATATAAAGAAAAAAGTACATGAAAAACAATAAAAGAATTGCTATTAAGTAAGGATAATGAAGAGGTAGAATTATGACAAGAATTAGCATCAGAGTTATATAAATTATGCCTAGAAGAAACTACATTCATATACAGTAAAAGATGATTATCCGATTTCTCTATTAGAGATATGGATGATAAAAAATATGAGTTAGTGAGAAAGAAAATGTGAAATACTTTGTCAGGAAAGAGATTTGTTTCAATGTATAAGGAATATACGGATTCTGAAGTACCAACTGTATCCGATACAGGTATTAGAAAAATTGAGCAATGAGAACATCGTATTCATACGGAGATTGAAGCAATAACGAAAAAAATTATATCAACACTCAATAATATTGACCGGGCATGAAAAAGAAAAGACCCAGAATTTATTCCTGATGAAAAACAAATTAATGAGTGAAAAGTTTCATGAGTCTTGAAGAGCCGATGATATACAGAAAAGATTACTATAGAGGATGATTGAAATTGAATATTACAAGTCAAAATACCAGGCCTTAATCAGACATTCCAAAATGTAGAAGAATGAATACGTGTAGCAAATTTAATTAACTTTATAAAAAACAACATTAAAGAAAATCCAAGATGAAGTAAGGCAAGGTTGTTCTGAAAATTATGAAATTACACGCGAAAAGATTGAAAATTGATAAGAAACGTAGAAAAATCAATGATTGATTATATAATTCTGAGAGAAGATACAGTAAACCAATATTATCCTTCAATAAAAAATAGTTCAAAATTCACAAATTACATTAATTGATTATTTGAATAATCTTTATGAAAAGCAATATATTAAATCAGATTTAACTTGTTTTTGATGTAAAATATACTATACATAGAGTAGTTATTTAAATATTTTTAAAAAAATGAAAAAAATTCTATTTTGCTCGATGATATTTGCTATGCTTATCCTTACATGATGCGATAAATCACATAATTTTATGGATGTAGATAATCCTAACGCCAAAGAAGACCTGATGAACTTAATCTGAACATGAAATATACCAAAGATCAATACTGACAACATTATTCCAGAAAGTTTATCATGAACACGAGATACAGCAAAATGATATGCAAACAAATACTACGAAGATACTTTTGAAGAGTATGTAGATAAAGCTAAAGAATGACTTTCATGAGCCAAAGAAACTGTGAAATGATTTTACAACGATTCTGTTGATGATCTAAACCAAATGATTAGCGATAAGGTTAATTCAACGATTTCATGAGAATTAAATAAATTTAAGATAAAATAAAGTATGCAGATAGACATTTCTCATATTCCACAAGAGCCATGAGTTTACCTTTTCAAAGATTCTAAAGGTACCATTTTGTATATCTGAAAGGCTAAGAACCTTCAAAAGCGTGTTTCTCAATATTTTACTCCAAATTCACTTTGGAAGCAAGAGATGGTAGCTAAAGCTTCCAAAGTGGAATTTTTCGTAGTAGCAAATGAAAGTGAATCGTTATATCTAGAGAATAATCTGATAAAAAAGCATAAACCATTTTTCAACTGTATGCTGAAATGATGAAATGGTTACACATATATCAAATTAACTGACTGAGATTTTCCGCAAGTTTTGACTACAAGGAATAAGAGAAATGATAAAGCAACATATATTTGACCTAAGCATAATACAAAAGAATTAAAAAAGCTGATGCAATATTTGCGTACAATATTGAAATATCGCACATGTCCAAATTCTCAGTTTAAAGAATGAAAAATCTGTTCAGACTTTTACTTTTGATTATGTGGTGGATGGTGTGAAAAATGTAAAAATAAATCTGAATTATCACAGTTAAAAGAAGAATACAAAAATAATCTTCAGATATTCAGTTCATTTTTTAAGTGAAACACAAAACCTATAGAAAAAGTATTATTATCTCAGATAGATGATGCAGTTGCTAAGCAAAATTTTGAGTGGGCGAGTCAAATCCGCGATATTTATATGCATATCGAGGAATTAGTAGAAAGGCAACACGTGGAATTATGAAAAAACTTAACATGATATGTGTTAGCTATAAAGAAAATTGCATATTCTCATATCTGTGTATTACTAAATTTCTATGAATGAAAACTCATTGATATTATTCGTCAGGAAGTTCCGACTGATGATGGAGATATATATTGGATAAAATCATGATTTGAGGCAGAAATATGAGATTTAAATATCCAGGAATGAAATTCAGCTTTCTCTCTTTTAGCTTATTCAAATAAAGTATCATTCAATAAAGAAGAAAAATCTGCATTAATAAATATGCTTGAATGATTCTTCGATTCATATGTTATATCCTCGACTCTACAATGACCATGACTACATAATCAACTACTCGAACAACTACAGAATCGCTATAAATTCAAGAATTTTCCAAATTGGGTAGAATGTGTAGATATTTCGCACATGAATGGAGATTGGATTAGTGGATGATTATCATGTATCGTTTGATGAATACCAGAAAAAAAGAAATACCGCAAATATAAAATAAAATCAGTTTCAGAACAGAGTGATGATTATGCTTCATTAAAAGAAGTAATGCAAAGAAGATTTTTATGAAAAGAAAAATCTGAATATCCTGATGTATTTGTTTTAGACTGATGAATAGGGCAGTTGAATGTAGTTAAAGACCTATGTAAAGAATCCTCAGAATTTTATAAAATCTTTCAGCAAGTAGATTTTGTTTCACTATGAAAATGAGAAGCAAGAAGAAAAAGCTGAATATGATTGGAATCAAAGCGTTGACATGAATGATTAGTTTGAGAAAAGATTTACCGTTTTGTAGACGATAAATTCAATATAGAAGAAATTCCATTAGTCTACGATCAAGCAGATAGGTTCGTGGTTAAACTCCGTGATGAAGCTCATAGATTTTCTAATTCATATAGAAAACAACAAATGAAAAATGAACTAAAATCTGAATTTAAGAAAATTAGAAAATAATTTTATAGCTTTAGTACATATTAAATGAAAAAGAAATTAATGTGGATAATATCATGAATTGCAATAATAACTTTAATACTATTCTGATTCTTTGCTTACAAAGAAATGAATGATTACACAAATATAATTAAGTTGAATCGGTGAATTCAAATTCCAAAGGAGGCAAATGTTGAAGAAATATATTCTAAAGATTCATGAGAAAGCTTCCATTGAGACGGAATTCGCTATCATGTTTATTCTTATGAAAATCAAGAAGTAGTCGAGTCAATGTTAGATTGGGTAAATGCATTACATATGGTACCAGAAAATTATTGAGGTTTATTTGAACCAGTTGATATTCGATTAGATGAACTAGATGTTGAGACAAAATATAGTCCAACAATAACGCAGGTGGTGCGTGCTTACTATAAAAAACAACAAGATAACAGTGAAATATTAATACTTTTAAATGATATAGAGAAAAAGTTATATATATTTGAATTGTTTTTATAATTACTAATTGTCGTAATGGAGAAAGAAAAAAGAGTTATAAACTATTACGTAATATGTAATAGACTAAAAAATCTGATTAGAACTGGTTGGAAGTATCGAAATGTACCCAAAGATAGACTTGAAAGCGTTGCTGAACATATTTTTTGAGTACAAATGCTTGCGATAGCTATGAAATCTGAATATCAGTACGACATCGATATAATGAAAGTGATCTTCATGATTGCTATTCATGAACTTTGAGAATCAGTTATATGAGACCTAACTCAATTTGAAATTTCAAAAGAAGAAAAACAAAAAATAGAGCATGAAGCAGTGCACAATATATTGAAAGACTTGGTAGATGGAGAGGAAATTGAAAAAATATTTCTAGAATTTGATGAACATAAGACCAAGGAATCAATATTCGCTTATCATTGTGATAAATTGGAATGTGATTTGCAGTGTAAATTATATGATGAAGAAACTCCTATAGAGGTCGATATAGAAAAACATAGAAGCAGGATTCAGGATAATGAAGTTAGAAAACTTCTCGAAGAAGGAAAAAGTTTATGAGAAATGTGGCTTATTTTCGGTCAGAAAAATTATAATTATGACGAAAATTTTATGGCTGTATCAAATTACGCATTAAAGCATAAAATAAGCAAATAATTTTTAATCTCTAGTAATCATTTTCACGAAAATCTCGGTAGGCACTTCCACATTTCAAATGGCTTTCATTCTTTTTTTTCACTCCTTCTGCTTTTGAAGGAGTTTTCTTTTTCTTGATACATCTCAACCATAACATTTAGCTAACACATCTTTCTTCATAGCAGAAATTGTCTCACGAGCAATTATTTTTGTTCAAAGTCATGCTTGAATAGGTATAGCAAAAAGCTGTCTAGGAATTAATGTTTTTAATTTTTCTACAGCATCACGTCATAAATAATACGCTTTATCTTTATGTACTACCCATGTTAACGCCTCAACTCTCTCATTATTAATAAAAATATCTAATTTAACTAAATCTGATTGCTCATATCATTTAAATTCATAGTTCATAGTTGCATATCATTTTGTAGCAGATTTTAATCTATCGTAGAAATCTATTATTATCTCTCACATAGGTAAATTATAGTGCCAAACTACACGGCTCTCATCTAAATATTCCATAGATTTTAGGTTTCATCTATATTCTTGTGATAGAGCCATTACATTTCATGCGTATTCTTTAGGTCAAACTATTTCCACTTCGGCGATTGGTTCAAAAATTTTATCAATCATTCACTGATCTATCATTTCAGATCACGATTTTACCACAATCCATGGCTGGAACTCTTTGGTTAATTTCGCCCAGAAAGTTTCTTCCTGCATCACAGAAGTAATTCCCTGATTATCTTCTAAACGCTGTTTCTGACGGTGGGTGAGTTTGATTCAAATTTCTTTCAAAACATATTGATATAAACCTGATTGAACCAAACTTTTCAGATTCGCTCAAGTTTTGATTT
>JAEEGF012055245.1_pt1 | contig 12181 bp, 9 predicted proteins | sample 9134171 | NCBI WGS metagenome assembly JAEEGF01 (sample SAMN16246542, study PRJNA631951) | gut metagenome | biome: gut microbiome; feature: rumen; material: AP-attached | host: Bos | place: Iran: Karaj | collected 2018-10 | reverse complement strand
AATCCGAAGGACGAAAGCATGAAAAAGGTAATCTGCTATCAGGACGGAGACCGGCCGCTTCTTCAGCTTTGCCATGTGGAAAATGAAACGCTGATCCTTTGCATCCGCGAGAAGGACGGAAAGAACAGCATCATTCTTGAGCGTTACGACAGTGCGTTTCGGAAGACGGAAGAAAGAGATATCACCGGGATTTACGAGAAGGCATTTGATGAAACTTATGCCCCGGAAGACCGAAACAATGAGAAGATTCTGCCGGTCAGCGGATTCTTCGTGACGAAAGACGGGCTGATATATTATGAAAACTTCAGCTGCACGCATTTTCTTGCGGACCTCGGAAGCGGGGAAATCGTGCGTTCCGCTGAGTGCTTCACGGCGGTGAAGGGCAGTAACGGAACGCTGTACTACGATTTGATGAAGGGCTTCCGACCGGGCACGGAGCTTCCGAACCGGATCTATCGGTTGGAGGGAAAGGAACTGAAGGTAAGCGAATCCAACGAGGAGAATCCGCTCTATTATTTCTTCAATATGACACAGGCAGAGAACGGAACGACAATGACAGAGTTTGAGTACAACGACCCGGAGAACCAAATCCCCGACCTCCCGCCTATGCTGGTAATCCGGTAAGCAGGGGTCTGAACGGTCGTGCGTGCGCGGGTCGTGCGTGCGTGCCGGGTATCCGAAAGGCACCGAAGCAGCCTGCCTACTGCAGGAGCTGCGAACCGGGCGAAAAAGCCCTCTCGCACCTCCTCAGTGGCGCGGCTGCTTTCTGCATTCTCGGCGCGCACGCACCTCTTCGGCAGGCGCCCCGGTTTACCGGATTACCAAAAATGTCGTGCCGGTAAAGGTCGGATGAATACGGGGGGATGTGAATAAGAATGCGTGCCGGATAAACAAGAAGCGGCCGCGCCAAGCAGTAGGCAAGAGAGGGATTTTCCTCCCGGTTCTTGCCTACTGCTTAGGCAGGCCGCTCGATAGAGTCGGATTAAACGGCACGCACGACCGTCTCTCGCCGTTATTCCACCCGGAATTCGGCGAGTTTGAGGTTTTTGTTGCGGTCCTGAACCATGCCGACAGACCAGGCGTTGATGAACAGAAGAAGCGGATTGTCCTTAAGGTCCTTGATGCGCTTCATGTCGGAAGTGCCGACAATCTTGTCAGGCGGGCACTCCTCGGGATTCAGAATCCAGCGGATATGCTCGTACGGAAGGGGTTCAAGCTTGATTTCGACGTTATATTCGCTCTGCAGGCGGAATTGCAATACATCGAACTGCAGAGTTCCGACAACGCCGACAATGATTTCCTCCATGCCGGTGTTGAATTCCTGGAAGATCTGGATCGCGCCTTCCTGTGCAATCTGTGTAACACCCTTCATGAACTGTTTCCGCTTCATCGTATCGACCTGCCGTACCCGTGCGAAGTGCTCGGGCGCAAAGGTAGGAATGCCTTCGAAGCGGAATTTTTCATTGGATTCGCAAAGCGTATCACCGATCGAGAAGATGCCCGGGTCGAAAACGCCGATGATATCGCCGGAGTAGGCTTCCTCGACGATGTGGCGCTCGTCGGCCATCATCTGAGTGGACTGCGAAAGCTTTACCTTCCGCCCGCCCTGCACGTGATTGACTTCCATGCCGGGCGTATACTGTCCCGAGCAGATTCGCATAAACGCGATGCGGTCACGGTGCGCTTTATTCATATTTGCCTGAATCTTAAAGACAAATGCGGAGAAGTCCGGACGGAACGGGTCGATGACGCCGAGGTCGGATTTTCTCGGAAGCGGAGAACTCGTCATCTTAAGGAAATGCTTCAAAAAGGTTTCGACGCCGAAATTGGTTAGCGCGGAACCGAAGAAGACCGGCGAAAGCTCGCCCGCGTCGACAAGCTCCTGATCGAATTCGGCGCTTGCGCCGTCTAATAGCTCGATGTCTTCCTGTAATTTGTCATAAAAATCAAAACCGATGCGGTCCCTAAGAGCGGCGGAGTCGGCTGCGATATACTCGGTGGCAACTTCCTTCTGGCCGTTCATGGCCGCCGTGAAGAGGGCAACCTCCTTGGTATTCCGGTCGTAAACGCCCTTAAAGCCTTTACCGGAGCCGATGGGCCAGTTAATCGGACAGGTCTGGATGCCGAGCACGTTCTCGATATCGCTCATCAGTTCATACGGATCATTGGCTTCACGGTCCATCTTGTTGATAAATGTGAAAATCGGGATATGGCGCATCACGCAGACCTTGAAAAGCTTGATTGTCTGACGCTCAACACCCTTTGACGCATCGATGACCATGACGGCGGAATCCGCAGCCATCAGCGTCCGGTACGTATCCTCGGAGAAATCCTCATGTCCGGGCGTGTCGAGAATGTTGATGCAATAACCGTCGTAATTGAACTGCAAAACGGACGAGGTAACGGAAATACCACGTTCCTTCTCGATTTCCATCCAGTCGGAAACCGCATGTCTCGCGGTTTTTCTTCCTTTTACGGAGCCGGCCAGATTGATGGCGCCGCCGTACAGCAGGAATTTCTCGGTAAGAGTCGTTTTACCGGCATCCGGGTGGGAGATGATGGCAAATGTGCGTCTCTTTTTTATGTTATCTTCAAAAGCTGACATGGTTGAATCCTTCCTTCAATCGATAAACGGCGGCACGTTCTGTCGCCGGTCGGACAGCCCCCAAAGTAAGGGAACGCCGCACAAAAGAGTACCATATCACGAGGCGGAATTCAAGCAATTTCGTGCCTTCGGGCGAAAAGAATGGTTTATTTTACGGAAATGATATGCTATAATGTACCGGCGTAAGCGAAAATGAACCGATTTCGTGAGGTACGAGTGGCATTTGCCACGGAAAGGAGCGGCGACGATGGACGGAAAAACAAGCGGAACCTTATATTTGTGCGCAACCCCCATCGGGAACCTGGAGGACATGACGTACCGGGTTGTCCGGATTCTTTCCGAGGTTGATCTGATTGCCGCAGAGGATACCAGAAACAGCATTAAGCTTCTGAATCATTTTGAGATTCACACGCCGATGACGAGCTATCACGAGTTCAATAAGATTGAAAAAGGTCACACGCTGATCGATAAGCTTCTTGCGGGACAGAACATTGCGCTGATTACCGACGCCGGCATGCCCGGCATCAGCGACCCGGGGGAGGAGCTCGTAAAGATGGCGTATGAAGCGGGCGTTCCCGTGACCGTTCTTCCGGGGGCCTGCGCCTGCGTGACAGCCCTTACGATGTCGGGACTTCCGACGAGAAGATTTGCGTTTGAGGCGTTTCTTCCGACGGAGAAGAAGCAGCGCAGACAGGCGCTTGCGGATGTGGCTGCAGAGCGGCGGACGGTGGTTTTATACGAGGCGCCGCACCGGCTTTTAAGGACGCTCTCGGAACTTGCGGAAACGGTCGGGGAGGAACGACAGATAGCCGTTCTTCGCGAACTGACCAAAAAGCATGAAACAAGGTTCTTCGGAACGCTTCGCGAGGCGGTTGCGCATTATACGGCGGAAGAGCCGAAAGGCGAATGTGTGCTTGTTCTTTCCGGTAAATCCGACGAGGAAATTTCGGAGGAGGCTGCGGCCCGTTGGCAGGACATCAGCGTCGCAGAACATGTAGCGAAATATGAGGCGGAAGGGATGGAGCGAATGGAAGCCATCAAGGCCGTCGCACGGGACAGGGGAGTTCCGAAAAGGGAGATTTACAAAGAGATTTCAGGTTGACGGAGCAGTTTATGAAAGAGACAGATGAAACAAAAAATGAGATGACGGAGGCTGACAATTCGGCGGCATCCGTGACAGAAGAAGGCTCCTGCCCGGAAGAAACAGGGGCGGAAGCAGAGAATTCGAGCGGAAAGAAAAGCAATAAGGCGAGGACAGTTTGGCGTATCATTTTCCTATTGCTCGGCAATGCGGTTGTAATTGCCGGCGTATGGCAGCACATTCTGTTCAACGGCGTGTCGGTTGCGTCGATGATTTTCCAGCTGATGGTGCCGATGGAAGGTGCGGATGCGGGCAATTTCTTCTCTCTTAACATTGCGATGGGAATCGGACTGCCGCTTATGACGGCCTTCGAGTTCTGGCTCGGAAACTTCTGGCGTAAGAAGACAACAAAACCGAAATTCCTGCACAAACGGAAGGTGCTTTCGGCAGGGCTTTTCTTTGCGCTTGCCGCCATTGTGGTTCTTGCTAAGATGCGCGTGTTTTCATTCTTATGGAGACAGATGACGCCTTCAAAACTGTATGAGACTCATTATGTCATGCCGCAAAAGGAAATGATCAAGGCGCCTGAAAAGAAGCGGAACCTGATTTACATTTATATGGAATCCATGGAGAATACCTACGCGGACAAGAGTGTCGGCGGGCTTACGGATAAGAGCAGGATTCCGTATCTGACTTCCCTGGCGCTCGGAGAAGGCGAATGCTTCTCTGTTGACGGAAAGCTGAACGGCCTGGAGCCTGCAGAGGGCGCTGTCTGGACTTGCGGTTCCCTGGTTTCGCAGACATGCGGCACACCGCTCATTGTTCCGATTGGGCGGAACAACATGGGCAAAGGCTATAAGACCTTCCTGCCCGGGATGGTTTCCGTCTGGGAGATCCTTTCGGATTACGGGTACCGAAGCGTATTCCTGCAAGGCTCAAAGATTGAATTTGCCGGAACCGATCTGTTGCTTTCAACGCACGGCAATCCGATTGTCCGGGATTATAATTACTACAACAAAAACCACAGGCTTCCTTATGACGGTTATGAAGTCTGGTGGGGCTATGAGGACTTCCGCCTTTACGAGTTCGCAAAGGAAGAGATCCTGACCGCAGCGGAAAGCGGAGATCCTTTCGCCGTCACCATTATGACGATTGATACGCATTTCACGGGCGGATACACCTGCCCCAAGTGCGGCAACGAATTCAAGAATTCCTATGATAACGCCATTCTCTGCGCGGATCACCAGGTTGAAGAGTTTGTCACCTGGCTTAAGCAGCAGCCGTTTTATGAGGATACCACTGTTGTGATTGTCGGGGATCACCCGACGATGGACAGCCTGTATTACCGGAATCTTTCAAAGGGCGTCAAGAAGTACGACCGGAAAGCCTATGCGGTCATTCTGAACAGCGCTTTGGAGTATACGCTCGGAAAGAACCGTGATTACTGCGCATTTGATATGTATCCGACGACCCTGGCAGCCATGGGATTTTCCATCGAAGGCAACAAGCTCGGGCTCGGTGTGAACCTTTATTCCGACGAGCAGACGCTCTGCGAGCGGTACGGGCTTAAGAAGCTGAACAGACTGCTCCAAAAGAAGTCTAAGTATTACAACAAGCACATTATTGAAGGAAAATGAGGACAGTCCTTCGTTTCGGCCCGCAGGAAAAACCTGCGGGCCTTTTTTGCTCAAATCGGCGCGGATTTCTTGCATTGTCCGGCGCAATATGCTATTATTTAACCAGGTATGCGCCCGTGACGACGGACGCTGCGCCTGCCTGTCTGTTTTCTGCTGACAGGGCAGGAAAGAATAATCCCCGGAGGAATTCTAACATGAGCAAATCTATCGACACGATGTCTGTTAATGCCATCCGCGTTTTGGCAGCAGACGCGATCCAGAAAGCAAAGTCCGGACATCCCGGATTGCCGCTTGGCTCCGCAGCAGTGGCTTACGAGCTTTGGGCAAAACACATGAAACACAATCCCGCCAATCCCGATTGGGCGAACCGTGACCGGTTCATCCTGTCCGGCGGACACGGTTCCACTTTGTTATATTCCCTTCTTCATCTGTTCGGCTACGGCCTGACCAAAGAAGATATGATGCAGTTCCGTCAGGACGGATCCCTGACCCCCGGTCATCCGGAGTACCGTCACACCAAGGGTGTTGAGGCTACGACCGGCCCGCTCGGCGCAGGCATGGGCATGTCCGTAGGTATGGCTATGGCAGAGGCTCATCTCGCAGCAAAGTTCAACAAGCCCGGCTATCCGGTTGTTGACCATTACACCTACGTGCTCGGTGGCGACGGATGTATGATGGAGGGTGTTACCTACGAAGCCATGTCTCTTGCAGGCACCCTTGGCCTTTCTAAGCTGATTGTTTTCTATGACAGCAACAAGATCAGCATCGAAGGCAATACCGACATCGCATTTACCGAAGATGTACAGGCAAGATTCCGTGCAATGGGCTTCCAGACCCTCGTTGTTGAGGACGGAAATGACCTTGATGCCATCGGCGCTGCCATTGAGGCTGCAAAGGCCGAGAAGACGAAGCCTTCCATGATTACCGTGAAGACGCAGATCGGTTACGGCTGCCCGGCTAAGCAGGGCAAGGCAAGCGCGCACGGCGAACCTCTCGGAGAAGAGAACGTTGCGGCGATGAAGGAATTCCTCGGCTGGCCTTCTCAGGAAGCCTTCTATGTTCCGGATGAAGTTTATGCAAACTACAAGGCAATCGCAACCGACCTTGCCAAGGACGAGGATGCCTGGAACAAGCTGTTCGCAGAGTACTGCGCTAAATTCCCGGAGATGAAGAAGGCATGGGACGATGAGTTCAACATGGACATCGCTAAGGATCTCATCGACGATGCAGAGTACTGGGCTTATGAAGAGAAAGCAGACGCTACGAGAAATCTCGGCGGCTGGGCTCTTAACAAGCTGAAGAATAAAGTTCCGAACCTAATCGGCGGTTCCGCTGACCTTGCTCCTTCGAACAAGACGGCAATGAAGGAAATCGGCGATTTCAGCAAGGACGATTACAGCGGACGCAACCTCCACTTCGGTGTTCGTGAGTTTGCCATGGCTGCCATCAGCAACGGTCTTACGCTTCACGGCCTCCGTGCTTACTGCGCTACGTTCTTCGTATTCAGCGATTACGTAAAGCCGATGGCAAGACTTTCCGCTTTGATGCGCATCCCGACCACGTTCGTTTTGACCCATGACTCCATCGGTGTCGGCGAAGACGGCCCGACGCATGAGCCAATTGAGCAGCTTGCCATGCTTCGTTCCCTGCCGAACTTCCATGTATTCCGTCCGGCAGACGCTACCGAAACTCTTGCTGCCTGGTACAGCGCCGTAACGAGCAAGGAAACTCCTACCGCGCTCGTTCTTACGAGACAGAATCTTCCGCAGCTTGCAGGCTCCTCCAAGGAAGCTCTGAAGGGCGGCTATATCATTGAAGATTCCGAGAAGGAAGTTCCGGATGCCATCATCATCGCGAGCGGTTCCGAAGTGAGCATCTCGCTTGAGGCAAAGGCTATGCTTGCCGAGGACGGTGTTGACGTTCGCGTTGTCAGCATGCCTTGTATGGATATCTTCGAGGAGCAGAGCGACGAGTACAAGGAAAGCGTTCTTCCGAAGAATGTTCGTGCCCGCGTTGCAGTAGAAGCACTCAGTGATTTCGGCTGGGGCAAATATGTCGGACTTGACGGCGGTTATGTAACAATGCACGGCTTCGGCGCAAGCGCTCCGGCATCCGTTCTGTTTAAGAAATTCGGTTTCACGGCTGAGAATGTTGCCGCTACCGTAAAGGATGTCATCTGCAAATAAGTCCTGAAGAGAAACGGTCCGGCACCTTTTTCAGGTGCCGGACTTTGTCATAAGAAGGAAAATGCCATGAACGAAAAGAGATTGTGCAGGTATTGCGGAAGAGATATTCCCGAGGGGGAGAAAATATGTCCGAACTGCGGTGCGCTCGTAGATGACGGGTATTCCGTCGGCGCCGGCGGAACAGCCGTGATGTATGACACGGCCGCGCAGACCGAGTCCGCACGTGAGGTTTTGCCCGAAGAGGAGGCCATCACAAATCCGCAGACAATTGAAGAGTTACAGAAGTATTGCGCGCAAAAGAAGATGCCTTTACTTCGCATGCGATTTTTCATAGGCGAAGATTATAAGGAGCCGAGGGCGTTCGGAATCTACCGGGACGGTTCGGACTTTGTGGTATATAAGAACAAGGACACCGGAGTCCGGGCAATCCGTTATCGCGGACCGGATGAGGCATTTGCCGTAAATGAAATATATCAGAAGCTTCTTTCCGAGTGCCATAAGCGTGGCATTTATCCGAATGGGGAAAGCGCTTACACCGATGCGGCTCCGACCCGGGGATACAAGCCCCAGACCATGAGCAAAAAGGAGAAAAAGATCCTCATCGGGTTTGCAGGCTTTTTTGCCGCGCTCATTATTTTCGTTGCCGGGTTCAATATCGGGCTTCATCGTCGCGACGGTTATTATCAGGATGAAAACGGCCGGTATTATTACCGCTACGGAAACGAGTGGAGTTATTATGACACAAGCGCCTCGACATGGTATGACGATGTGTCATTTCCCTACGACGATTATTCCTCCTATTCTGTCGGCGAAGACTGGGACGCAGGTTGGGGGATTACCGATATTGAAACATCTTCGGTCTGGGACGATTGGCACACGAGCAGTTCCTATGATTCCGACAGCTCGAGCAGTTGGGACAGCTGGGACAGCAGCGGCACGGACTGGGGATCAGATTGGTAATTAGCTATTAGATGAGGGAGCGAGGATTCTATGAGCAAAAAGACAAGTGACTCGCGCCTGCGTTTTACGAGTCTTGTGATGATTATTTGCCTTCTTTTGGGTGGAGTTGCCGGGTTTGAATTGTGGATTATAAGGAAAAACAAGAAAGCCGAGCGAGAGAAAACACTCACCACTGCAAAGGAGCAGGTCGGTCCTTTGACAGGGGATATGGGGCAAGAAAGCGGAAATAATGTAGCGCCCACTCTTGAGCCATGGGACCATGCATATTGGTGGGAATATGGGCTGACGGAAGAGGATATACATGAACGATGGTGGTGGAAAGAGAATCCTACGATGAACGAGTCGGAGATTATGTACTATCTCCAGAATGAAGAACGATTAAACGAGGAGCGTCAAAATATGCAGGCGCAGGACATCTATCGACCAAGGTCTTTATATGAGCAGGCCTATGAAAGAGCAACCAACGAGCAAAGAAAAATGTTGGAAAGCATAATTGTGGTTGATAATACACCGGCGGTATGGGAATCCTCTTATGTAAAAAGAATAAAGATGATAATGGGAGACCTTCCTGCCGACACCCCATACATTTCTTTAAAGCAAGTTGAAGATATTTGCGCCAGAGTAGATAAGAGCAAGAGCTATTCCGACGCTGTAAAATGGATTCTGTCAGAGATGGATAGAATTGCGGGCGCTCCTGATATAGATGGAGGGAGTGGATTTAGGATATTTTGGTATTACACTGACGAGACGTACTCCGCCCATATTCAGGTCCATTGCGGGGATCCTTGGGGAAGAATGGTTTCATATTCTGATGCAACCGGAGCGAGTTATAACATTCTAATTTGGGGGCAGGAAAATGACACAGGAAAGTGAGAAAAGAATGCGTGTATCCAAAAAGAAGATTATTTGCCTTGCGCTGGCCGCGCTGATGGCAGCATGCCTGCCCGGCTGTGGCAAAGCCTTATCAAAACCGAAGAAAGGGGATTCTGTTGCGCCGAACCTGAACACGGCCCCGTTCACATCGGAGCAGAAGCTGCTTGAGACCGGTGTTTGCACACCTGTTTCGTCTACACAGCCATCCCGTTTCGGCTTTGAAACACACCTGAACGTGAACGGAATCGATGTGGACGGTTTCTACCGGCAGAATGAGATCCATTTTTCAGGGAAGAATTATGCACAGATTAAGGGTGTGCTGACCTTCCGCGGCGACAACTATCGTTCGTCCGGTGCTTACGGCGTGGCAAATATGACGTCGTATAAACTTGCCAAGGCTTGGAATATCGATACCGGCTCCTTAAAGAAGACGGTTAAAAAAGGTGAATGGACCGGAAGCGGATGGACCGGCCAGCCGCTTTTGGTGCAGTGGGACGACGCCACCCGGAAGGCCATGAACCTGTATGATTCGAAGAAGAATAAATCCGGCCTTGTGGAAGTCATATATGCCACCATGGACGGCAACATCTATTTCCTGGATCTTGACGACGGTTCGGCAACGCGTCCGAAGATCAGCCTCGGCTTCCCGATTAAGGGAACGGGTTCGCTCTATCCGAACGGCATTCCGCTTTATGCGGTCGGCGCCGGCGACGACATGGGCAAAAAGGCCGCGAGAACATTCCTTGTAAGCCTTGTAACCGGAGAAGTGCTGTATGAGTATGGGGCAGAGGATCCATTTTCCATCCGAACGGATAACGGAAACTTCTGTGCATTTGACTCTTCGCCGCTGTTTGATGCCGAGACCGATACAATCATCCAGCCGGGCGAGAACGGCATTCTGTACACGATGAAGCTGAACACGAAGTGGGACGGGACAACCCTGACCATCGATCCGGCTGAAATTGTCAAATGGAACTACAAGACCGACCGGACCGGTAATGACACGTATTGGCTCGGAATGGAGTCTTCCGCCTGCGCGTATGACCACTATCTTTACATTTGTGACAACAGCGGAGATTTGATGTGCATCGACGTGAATACGATGGAACTGATTTGGAGTCAGGACATCGTGGACGACAGCAATGCTTCGCCGGTTCTGGAGGTTGACCCCGCGACGGGCACGGCATATATCTATGTTTCGACATCCTTGCATTGGACTGCAAACAAGAGAAAGACCGGTGATATTCCGATCTTCAAAATCAATGCCGCGACCGGTGAAATCATATGGAAACGTGAATACAGCTGTAAGACCGTTGACGGTGTTTCCGGCGGCGTGCAGGCAACGGCATGCCTCGGCGAGAATAACCTGAGCGGACTCGTGTACTTCAACATCGCAAGAACCGGCGGCAAGAAGCATGGTAAATTTGTCGCAATTGACAAGAAGACCGGCGGCGAGGTCTGGAGCGTCGACATGAAGTATTACAGCTGGTCGAGCCCTGTTGCGGTATATAACAGCAACGGCGACGGATATATCATCCTTTGCGACTCCGACGGCAACATGCATCTTCTGGACGGCAGAACCGGTAAGGTTAAGGACACGATTAACCTCGGAAAGAATATCGAGGCAACGCCGTCCGTATTCAACAATACGGTTGTTGTCGGAACCCGCGGCAAGAAGATTTACGGGGTTACGCTGAAGTAACAAATAGATTTCAGGAGAAACATATGGATAGAGACGGAAGCAATGCGGCAATGCGGTTTCTGTACGGAAACCCGGCAGGCCGTGCAATCATCAGGCTGATGCTTGCGGTGAAGGCCCCGAAGGTGATGGCCTGGTATCTGCACACGCCCTTTTCGAAGGGAATGATTCGCCGCTACATTCGAAAATACGACATCAGCATGAAGGGGTATCCGCGAATCGGCTACCGCTCCTTCTCGGATTTCTTCGAGCGCAGAAAGATCCGAAACAGCTACGATCCGGAGCCGAATCATTTCATCAGTCCGTGCGACGGTCATCTTTCCGCCTATCCGATTTCGACGGAAAGCGTTTTTGCGATTAAAGGCTCAAGTTACCGCGTGAGCGATCTGGTGGATGATGTTACGCTCGCCGGCCGTTTCAGCGGCGGACAGGCTCTGGTATTCCGCCTTGCGCCGAATGATTATCATCATTATTGTTTCATTGATGACGGATTTGTTCACGACCATCAGTTTAAAGAAGGGCAGCTTCACAGCGTGCAGCCGATTGCGCTTGCGAATGTTCCCGTGTTCCGGCTGAATCGCCGTTGCCGTACCCTGATTGAAACCGACAATTTCGGGCCGGTCATTCAGGTGGAAGTCGGCGCCTTAGCCGTTGGCGGTATCGTCAACGAAAGAGAGAACGAGCCGGTGAAGAAGGGCGAGACGATGGGGCATTTCTCACTGATGGGCTCCACGATTGTACTGCTTCTTGAGAAGGGACGCATGGAACTGAATCCCGCTATCGCGAAAGTGCTTGCAACCGGCACCGAGTGCCCGGTGAAGATGGGTGAATGGATCGGAGAGAAAATAGAAAGCTGATGCTTGTAAAGGACCGGATACACTCAAAGGGCATACCCGAGACGGCAAATTGCCGCCGGGTATGCCCTTTTGCAGTTTCTATGGATTGTGAGGAACCGGGCAGATGCGAATTACTCGCCGAGCGCCTGTTTCAGATCCGCAATCAGATCATCCACATTCTCGATGCCGACCGAAAGACGGATGAGATCCGGAGCGACGCCTGCCTCGATCAGCTGCTCGTCGGTTAGCTGACGGTGCGTGTGGCTTGCCGGATGCAGGAGACAGGTTCTCGCGTCAGCAACGT
>JAEEGF011703464.1_pt1 | contig 12181 bp, 8 predicted proteins | sample 9134171 | NCBI WGS metagenome assembly JAEEGF01 (sample SAMN16246542, study PRJNA631951) | gut metagenome | biome: gut microbiome; feature: rumen; material: AP-attached | host: Bos | place: Iran: Karaj | collected 2018-10 | reverse complement strand
AGTGCGGAACTGAGAACGTTGGTAAGTTCTGTCAGAACTGTGGTGAGAAGAAACCTGAAGATGTACAGCTTGGCTGGACATGCCCTAAGTGCGGTAAAGTAAATCAGGGCAAGTTCTGTCAGGAATGTGGTGAGAAGAAGCCTGAAGGCGCTCTTACATACAAGTGTGACAAGTGTGGATGGGAGCCTGAAGATCCTGCAAATCCACCAAAATTCTGTCCTGAATGCGGCGATCCATTCGGTGAAGAGGATATCGTAAGATGATAAGGCAGAATTAAATATTTGCATAATATAAGCCGGAGCTTGAATGCTCCGGCTTTTTGATGGTATTAGTAATTTTAATATTCCCCATTCCAAATAGAATCTATCTTTTCAAATTTCTTGATCTTCCCAAGTATAGAATATGCTTTTGAATTTAAATTTTTAATGCTTTGCTTAAGGAGCGTTTTATCGCCTTTTTCCTCATCAGATAAAGGATAGTTTACCTGAAGAATCGGTGTAAGCTCTCCAAAAGAATTGAAGCGTATCACAAGTTGCCCCATACCGGGAAAGACGGTATTTACACTTTTGGTAACACGTTCAAGAGAGTCGGGATCGATATCATAGAGGTCGAATCCGGACTGATATTCAGCTATAAGCATATCGGGGCCGTTATAAGAGAATTTAACATCATTACCAGCCAGGTCACTAATAAAAGCATTTACAATATCACGTGTTTTCATGTAAAAACCTCCTTGCGACATTGAAAATACAGGTACATAGAACTATATCCTGCGATTAATCTTACGTTTTATCCTTTTCAATAGGTATATCGGCGGATAATAAAAGCTATTTTACTAAAGACTTAATAAAATGCGAAAAAATGACGATAAAGTTACGGGGAATGTTGTTTTGAAATGTCACTGGAAAACATCAATGATAAGTAGTTTACATGAGGTTGGATTATGCAGCTAACAAACTATATGGAAAAAATAGTTCTTGACAGGCTGGATACGGTTCTTGGTATGTTTTCGAATATATGCACCTGTGATGAGTGCAAGCAGGATATTGCCAATCTTGCTCTTAATCATCTGCCTCCAAAGTATACTTCTTCAGAAAAGGGTGCGATCTTCCTCAATATGGAAGCTCAGAACAAGCAATATGATGCTATGGTTGTTCAGGAAATTGTCAAAGCAACAAACATAATATCTCAAAATCCGAGACATCCAAAGAATTAGAATACTTAAAAACTCATTGTTCGTGACGTGGAGATCAGTATGGTAAATTCAGTGGCTCTTATATGCCTTTTACTAATATTTATATTTGATTTTATACTTGTGGTAGTCATTCAAAGGATGCACAAGCTCTATAGAATATACCCGATCCTTGCGCTCTTTTCGCTTATGCTTGCAGTCGTAGCGAATATAGCTATTGCATGCACCAAGGATGAATCGGTTATAATGATCGCTGAGTCTTTTTACTACATCCTGATCATGATAGAGTTCTTCTTTTTCTATAAGCTCTTTGTCAAGTATATTTATGGTTCTGATGAAACCAGAGTCGTTGATGTATTGATAAGAGGTTTTGTTGTTGTTGATTTTCTGCTCCTTATTTCAAATATTTGGAACAAGTGGGTATTTTCTGTTGAAGCCATAGAGGGAAGACCTCGTAGATTTCTTGATCTTGGAATAAAGGTAACCAATCATGAAATGGCATATTTTCATTACGTTGTATGCCTTATTATTACCCTTGGATTTTTAGTTCCCACTATAAAAAGAGTTTTCACATCAAAAGGAATTTATAAGATTCGCTATGTGTCTATTCTTGTCCTGTTCGTTGTGATGGAAACTGTATTTGCTGCGAATTTCTATCTGGATATGCCGGTTCCTGTCGTAATACTTATGAGCTCGCTTATGGTATTAGTCTGCTTCTACATAATGAGCTACTATGTTCCTGAGAAGATCAAGATCAGGACTATGGAGGAGACGCTAAAAAGGCAGAGCAGCGGTCTTGTGGCCTACGATAATGACGGAAACCTTGCACTTGTTAATGAAGTTACTTTCGAACTCCTTAATATACGCTCGGAAGATCTGACTGGGCTTAGGAACAAGATAGAAGAGTTTATTGAAAAAAGAGATGGTCAGAACAAGATATATGACAGATGGATAGAAGAAATACCGTCCAAAGACCTTGGAAGCAAATTTATCCAGATAGACGGCGGCGTTCTTAGAGACAAGAAAGGAAATATCATAGGCGGTTTCTATAGCTTGACGGATCACACCGCTGAACAGAACGCACTGCAGCTTGAGCACTATAAGCTTACACATGATGATCTGACAGGACTTCTTAATAAAGAGGGTTTTTATGAGAACGTTAAAGAAATCCTCACAAAAGAGCCAAGAAATGACTATATCATCGTTTGTACTAATGTTAGAGATTTCAAGATAATCAATGACCTGTTCGGATTTGATAAAGGTAACGACATAATCCAGAAGATAGCATCAATGATAGCTTCCGGAAGTAATATGAAAGACTGCACAGCCCGTATTGTAGCAGATCAGTTTGCTGTGCTCACTACAAGGGAAAGATTTAATAAGGCTAATCTGCTTAAACAGCTGGAAGAAGTATCCAAGCTGATCGCGAGCTCTTATTACATCATGACGATCCATTGCGGAATCTATAACATCACCAATCCAGAAATGGAAGTTTCACTTATGTGCGACAGGGCCAATATGGCCATCAGTACCATACGTGAAGAGCCCGGCAACATGATAGTCACATATGATGACAAGATGATGTCTGATATCCTTCGTGACAGACAGGTTGCTAATCAGCTGGAACATGCCATTGAAAATGAGGAGTTTGTAATATTCCTTCAGCCTCAGGTTAAGGATACAGGCGAAGTAATAGGTGCAGAAGCTTTGGTAAGATGGAATGATCCAAAGCGCGGAATACTGGCACCTGGTGCTTTTATAGAAATACTAGAAAAGACAGGATGCCTTTATAAACTGGATCTTCATGTCTGGGATCTTGCAGCAAGACAGCTCGCTGCCTGGAAAGGAACTCCGTTTGAAAAGCTGAATATATCAGTAAATATATCACCAAAGGATTTTTACTATGTTGATATATTCAAGGAATTTACAGGACTTGTTAATAAGTACGATATATCGCCTTCGAAGCTTAAACTGGAAATAACAGAGACAGCCCTTATGATAGAACCAACAAGGCAGCTTACTCTTATAGGTAAGCTTCATAAGTTTGGTTTTGATTTTGAAATTGATGACTTTGGTAGCGGATATTCATCCCTTAGTCTTCTCAAAGACATGCCTGCTGATATCCTGAAGATCGATATGGAATTCCTTCATGAGACAGAAAATGAGCAGAGAAGTAAGAAGATCCTTGAATCTGTCATCAGCCTTGCTCATGAGCTGAATATGCAGGTTATCACAGAAGGAGTAGAATACGAGGGTCAGGTTAAATTCCTGCTTGAGCTTGGATGCGATATTTTCCAGGGATATTATTATTCAAAGCCTCTTCCTGTGGGCGAATTCGAAGATAAATTTCGCGATAATGTTCATTGATCAAATTGAAAAAATTTTTTGAAAAAATCAAAAAAAATGTGGATACATTTGGCCGAAATTGTGTTATTATCAGATAGCCGAAGCACAATTTCGGCTCTATTTCATGGTGAAGGAGGTGGTTTTAATGAAGGAAACTCATAAATCTAGTAATGACAACCCTGTGCCCCGATTGTGTACAGCATTAAAACCAAAGGAGAATAGCCATGGAAGAAAAGAACTATCAGGAGATTGTCCGTGATCTCCTAGAGACCAGGCAGTACACTAAACTCCGTGAGCTCATCGCTGACATGCAGGAAGTCGATGTAGCTCTTGTTATGGGTGAAATGAAGGATGAGGATTCCCTCAAGCTTTTCCGTCTTTTGCCCAAGGATATGGCTGCTGAAGTATTTGCTAATCTTGAGTCTGACGATCAACAGTATATTATCAGTTTCTTGTCAGACAGAGAAACCTCAAACATCGTAAACAACCTGTATGCTGATGATGCTGCGGATTTCCTTGAGGAGATGCCGGCTAACGTAGTTAAGAGAATTCTTGCGCATGCTAACCCTGAGACGCGTAAGGATATTAATCAGCTGCTTCAATATCCGGAACGTTCTGCAGGCTCTATCATGACGGTGGAGTATGTTGATCTTAAGAAGGATATGACAATAGGACAGGCTATAGAACGAATCCGCAGAATAGGTCTTGATTCAGAGACTGTTAATATTTGTTATGTTCTGGATGCAAGACGTGTTCTGGTTGGAACCGTTGACCTTAGATATCTTCTGATTTTGAGTGAAGATTCGATCATCGGTGACATAATGAATGACAATGTCATATCCATTGGAACAATGGACGACCAGGAAGAGGCTGCGCGTAAGATTCAGAAGTACGACTTTACAGCGATGCCTGTTGTTGATAATGAAAACCGTATGGTCGGCATTATCACAGTCGATGACGTTGTGGATATCCTGGAGCAGGAGGCTACAGAGGATATCGAAAAGATGGCAGCTATCGTGCCATCCGATAAGCCTTACCTTAAGACAGGTATCCTTGCTACTTATAAAAAGAGAATGCCCTGGCTCTTACTTCTCATGATAAGTGCCACATTCACAGGAGCTATCATTACAAGCTTTGAAAATGCATTGGCTAAATATGTTGTTCTCACAGCTTATATTCCAATGCTCATGGATACAGGCGGTAATGCAGGTTCTCAGGCCAGCGTTTCGATCATTCGTGGTCTTTCACTTGATGAGATCGAATTCAAGGATCTGTTTAAGACTGTATGGAAAGAGATACGAGTAGCTGCCATGTGCGGTGCTACGCTTGCAGTTACTAACTTTGTAAAGCTTCTGACAATTGACAGGATAGACTTTAAGATTGCACTTATTGTATGTGCAACACTGTTCCTTGTAGTTATCATCGCAAAGTGTGTTGGTTGCCTTCTTCCTATGATATCAGATAAGATCGGACTTGACCCTGCAGTAATGGCGAGCCCTATGATCACAACTATTGTAGATGCGATCTCACTTCTTGCATACTTTACTATTGCAACACATCTGCTGGATTTTTCGTAGATGAATATTTAAGACTTTTCGGCCTCCTTTCCTTGATGGAATGGGAGGTCTTTTTTGATTCGATAGGAAATTTCTATAGTAAAAATATACTTCCCAATTATAGACGAAATTGTGATAAAATATTGATGTGAGATATTTCAAAAAAGTGCTGGGTGTCAAAAGGAACTGTTGACACCTACCTCATAGTATCTAATAAATCACCTGATCATAGAGGTTTTCGTTCAAGAAGTCATATGTTTTTGAATCTTTGATTCTGGAATGTATGATTCGCTATAATGTACCATTAACGAGGTAAAGGGAGATGATTACTCCCGGAACGGAGAGGCTGATGTTAGAGTATACAAAGATTTATTCCAAGAAGTATCCGGACATTGCACTTAAAGTTATCCCAGGTCATTTCGTAACCCCCAATTCCCATATCAATTATTATATGGATATGACTACCATGAAGACCAGACAGTCAGAGGCGCGTGCTATTGCTATGGCTATGAGTCAGAGTTATATGGCTACCACAGTAATTGATACCATTATCTGCATGGATGGAACTGAGGTTATTGGTGCATATCTTGCAGATGAACTCTCCAAAGCCGGCATTTTATCAATGAACCGCCATAAGACAATCTATGTAGCTACTCCTGAGTACGATCAGGCTGGTCAGCTTATTTTCCGTGATAATATGCTTATGATGGTCAATGAAAAGCATGTTCTTTTGCTTCTTGCGTCCATGACTACAGGTAAGACTGTATCAAGAGCAATAGAAGGTATTAAGTATTACGGCGGCCATGTAAGCGGTGTATCGACAATCTTCTCAGCAGGTACATCTGTTGCCGGATATGAGATCAATGCTCTTTTCACAAAGGCAGACATCCCGGATTATATTTCTTATAGCCATGATAATTGCAAGATGTGTCAGGATGGAACCAGAATTACTGCTATTTGTAATGGTTTCGGTTATTCTGAAGTAAGACACTAGCACTTCTTCGGATCCTGAGTTTTCGAGAATAAGTCAGAAAGCGGCTTGACAAGATTAGCAAAAAAGCGTACATTTTTCTTTGTAAACATATTCTTAAGAAAAATGTAGTTCAGAGCAAAGCCTGGTTTACTTTCGATAGGCTGCCTATGAGGAGGAAAAGTCATGGCTCAGGTAAAGAAAACTGCAGCAAAACCAGCAGCTAAGAAGACAGCTGCAAAAAAGCCTGCTGCTAAGAAAGCAGCAACAACAGTAAAGACCAAAATCGAGCTTCAGTACGCTGACAAGAACATTTCTTACGATGATATCGTAAAGAACGCTAAGAATTATTGGGTTAAGACCCTTGGTAAAGCAGCAGCGGATCTTAAGACGATCGATCTTTATGTAAAGCCGGAAGAGAACAGAGTTTATTATGTTGCTAACGGCAAGGAAGTTGGTTCATTCGAATTGTAATATGTATTTTGGCAAAAGACTGGAGAGTGTTCTTCAGTCTTTTTTTGCTGTTAAAAAAGTGCACAATTAGTGGAAACGAAATTCGTCATTTTCGTTTCTTGTTAATTTATCAGCATATTAGTACAATGATATTAAGAAACGATAAATTTTCAAAACGTTTCCTTTTGGGTTACGATCGGTTTTTTCTCAAGATATAAATATGTTTTATAGGGAAGATGAAAGAGGTGCTACTTGAGGCTGAATATTCCATTTAACGATAACTGGAAGTTTACAGATAAGTACAGTGATGATATTCGTACTGACGCATTTGATGAAAAAGATATGGAGACTGTACGTATTCCACATACACTGGCGGTTACGGATCTGCATTATTTTGATGAGTCAGTATATCAGAAGGTTTGCGGATATCGTAAGACTTTTAAGGCAGATCCTGCATGGAAGGGATCAAAGATCATCATTCATTTTGAGGGCGTTGCACATGTGGCGCAGGTGTTTATTAATGGAGAGTCTGTGTGCAGCCATGGAAGCGGATATACAGCTTTCGATGCCGATATTACAGATCATATAAAGTACGAGGGTGACAATGTTCTTTCCCTGAAAGTATCAGGAACAGAAGAAGACAATGTACCGCCTTTTGGACATGTTGTTGACTACATGACATATACAGGTATCTACAGACCTGTTTCACTTGAGATAAGACCTGAGAACTATATAAAAGATATATTCGTTAGAGGGCTTATCCCAAAGGGATATACATATGATGAAAGCAGTCTTTCCGGCAGTAAGACAGTAGCTGAAGTTAAGGCAGATATAACTCTGGATCATGAAGATAAAAATCTGTTAGTAAAGCTTAGTCTTAAGAGATTTACGGATGAGAAGCTTGCTGCAGATGAAAAGGTTCCGGAAAAGCTTAGATGCGCATTTGATGCTTGCTGCGATAATGTATCATCCGATTCGTATTTTAAAGAAACTGAGCTTGGAACAGCGCAGATGGATGGGAAGACAAAGGGAATAAAGCACCGCACACTTCCTGTATCTTTGTGGGATGTCTTGCATCCTGCAATGTATGTTCTTGAAATCCAGCTCCTTAATGGTACTGATGTTATTGATGAAACAGAAGTAAGATTCGGATTCAGGAAGACATATTTTAGGCGCGACGGTTTTTATCTTAACGGAAGAAAGTTCAGAATAAGAGGACTTAACAGACATCAGAGCTATCCGTATGCTGGTTATGCAATGCCAAAGTCAATGCAGATCATGGATGCTGATATCCTCAGAAATGAGCTTTCGCTTAATGCGGTAAGGACTTCTCACTATCCTCAGTCGCATGATTTCATATCAAGATGTGATGAGCTTGGACTTCTTGTATTTATGGAGTTCCCGGGCTGGCAGCATATTGGAGATAGCAAGTGGAAGGATCAGGCCCTTGTAAATCTTGAAGAGATGATCACCCAGTACAGAAATCATGCAAGCATTATGCTATGGGGCGTAAGGATCAATGAATCTTCTGATGATGACGAGTTTTATGTAAGGACTAATGATCTTGCTCACAGCCTTGATGACAGCAGACAGACAGGCGGTGTAAGAGCCAAAGATCATAGCCATCTTCTGGAAGATGTTTATACCTATAATGACTTTTCTCATAATGGTTCAAACCCCGGATGTGCGCCACGTAAGAAGATTACAAATGATGACAGGCATGCATATCTTATAACAGAATATAATGGTCACATGTTCCCTTGTAAGAGCTTTGATACAGAAGACAGACGATCAGAGCATGCCATAAGACATGCAAGAGTTATCGACAGGGTCGCATCATACGATGATATCGCAGGTTCTTTTGGCTGGTGTATGTTTGATTACAATACTCACAAGGACTTTGGATCAGGCGACCGTATCTGCTATCACGGCGTCATGGATATGTTCAGGAATCCAAAGCTTGCAGCGGCTGTTTATGAAAGTCAGAGAGATGAACATACTGTTCTTGAGATCTCATCCTCAATGGATATAGGAGAACATGACGAATGCATACGAGGTGATGTGTGGATGATCACCAATGCTGATAGTGTCAGATTTTATAAAAACGATATATTCATTCATGAATATAAGAAAGAAGATTCACCTTTTGGCAACATAGCTCATGGACCACTTCTTATCGATGATTATATTGGTGATCAGATAAGAGACACGGAAAAAGAGTCCTATAGTAAGAGTCAGTGCGATGATATCAAGTATCTTATGAACAGGGCAGCAAGATTCGGAATGGGCGGCATCGGCGTTAAGGGAATGCTCAAAGCCGGTAAGCTCCTTACTATCAAGCATATGTCCTTCGAAGATGCAACAAGATTATATAATAAGTATATAGGTGACTGGGGCGGCAAATCCACAGAATTCAGGTTTGAAGCAATAAAGGATGGCAAGGTTGTTAAAACGGTTGTTAAGTCACCTTCGGTAAGCCTTAAACTTGATATCAGGGTAGATCATACGGAACTTGTAGAAGATGAAACTTATGATGTTGCAGCTGTCAGGATCAGGGCGGTTGACCAGAATGGAAACGTAGCTCCTTTTGCCAACGAACCTGTATCATTCTCGGTATCAGGACCTGTCAAGATATATGGACCGTCTCTTGTATCACTTCAGGGCGGTATGGGCGGATGCTATATAAGAACAACAGGTGAAAGCGGCAAGGCGCAGCTTAAGATCAAAACAGCGTTTGATGAAAAGAAAATTGATTTTGACGTATCTGCTTTGGGCAAAGCTGAATAAGAAAAGCGTAAAGATAGTTAAACGCAATAAAAGTTAAAACGTAATAAAAGTAAAAACGTAATAAAAAGAAAATATTAAAAGGAAGGTGCCATATGGCAGACAAAGCAAAGGTTATCTTTGGTAACGAGATGCCTCCAAGGACTTACAAAAGTGCTGTTAAAACAAAGATTAAAAATGCAAAAAAATACGGTGATGATTCAGATGTATTATATGATGTAAAAATAGTAGAGAATCCATACATTGGACCATCACTTGGAGTGTCAGATATTAGAGTTGCTGAAGGAAAAGGCGATACTTCTTTTGACACAGAAAAGGGAATAATAGTAGGAAATATAAGAATGGGATTCGGCCACTACCGTATCTCGATGGCGATGGCTTCAGCGGCCAAGGCTCTTGGATATAAGCCTTACTGGCTTGACCTTAACTCTTTTCCCACAACGACATGCACCAAGCTTATAAGCGGCCAGAACGAGCTTTATTCACTTGGATCAAGACTGTCCAAGAATCCTGTGTTCAACAAGCTTGTATGGGAGCCTGTTAACTACGAACTTTTCAGAAGACTTTCATATAACTGTACAGATCAGAAGAATGCTGAGCTTATGGCTCCTGTGTATAGAAATATTCCAAAAGATATACCTGTTATCGGAACTCATGTATGGCCTGCACAGGCGGCAATACATGCAGGAATGAAGTATGTAGTAAATGCGATTCCTGATAACTGGCCTATGGCGCTTCACCTTTCAGAAGGTAGCGTTCATACGATCCAGACTTATAACTCATACCAGGGATACAGGATACTTAACGGAATGAACGGCAAGAAGGTATGTAGTCCTATGCCGTCAGATGCGCTTAAGTATACAGGTCATTACATTGATTATGAACTTGTAGAGAATATCGAAGCTGACTGTAAGGCAAGAATTGATAGAAAGAAAAATGGCAAGCCTACAAGATTTCTTCTTACTATAGGAGGAGCCGGTGCACAGAAGGAGATCTTTGCCGGTATCATCAAACACTTTCTTCCTTTGGTCAATAAAGGAAAGGCTGCTTTATATGTCAACGTTGGCGATTACAGAAATGTTTGGGATGAGCTTATAGCAGAGATTCCCGGCATGAGAGAGCTTTCTTTTGAGCATATGAACAATTGGTCAGAGACAGAAAGCTTTGCGGCTAAAGCTCTTGATCCTGAAAATGAGATCACAGGCATTCACGGTTTTTACCATGAAAATATCTTCGAAGCAGTATATGCGACCAATCTTCTTATGAGAAGCTGTGACGTACTTGTTACTAAGCCTTCAGAGCTTGCGTTCTATCCGGTTCCTAAGCTCTTTATAAGGCGAGTAGGTAAGCACGAAATGTGGGGGGCTATTCACTCTGCGGAAGTTGGTGATGGTACACTTGAATGCCGTGATATGGGTCACACTATACAGATGCTTAACATGTTCCTCTGGGATGAACACTTCCTTGAAGATATGTGTGTGAACATCATGAACAACAAAAAGGCCGGTCTTTATGACGGCGCAATGAACGTAGTAAAAATTGCTATGGGGTTAAAAAATAGCGATAAATGATCTATGAAAACCAGGTAAAAAGGTTAAATGAAGAGAGGGAAAATATATGAAACAGTTAAAACCTATTACTAACAAACTATTATGGATATTTGCAGTGGGCCAGTTCGGATGGAGCCTTCTTTCCGGCGTGGTTTCAAACTGGATGGTTTACTACTATACAGGAGCTCCTAATGAACAGAATCCTAATACGGGTATTTTTGCTTCTTATATCACACAGGATCCGATTTTCTTTAAATTGACACTTTTTGGACTTGTACTTGCTCTTGGTCGTATCTTTGATGCTATTACAGATCCGCTTATTGCAGGATGGTCAGACAGAAGTAACTACAAGGGCGGAAGAAGAATCCCATTTATGCGTGCTATGGCTGTTCCTTTTTCACTTTGCACTGTAGGACTTTTCGTTCTTCCACAGTTTGGAACAGAGGTTGTTAATGACCTGGTATTATTCGTGCTCCTTATGGTTTTCTATTTGTTCATGACAATGTTCTGTACACCTTACAATGCACTTATTGCAGAACTTGGTGATACTCAGCAGCACAGGATCAATGTTTCAACATTCATTTCTTTCACTTTCATTGTTGGACAGAGTATTTCATTCCTTCTTCCTAATGTAGCAGGAGCTTTGGAAGGAACATTCGGACAGGCAGGCGGAATCAGAATGGCAGTTGCGATCATGTGCTTTATCGCATGTCTTGCAATGATATTCCCTGCATTTTATATCAATGAGCGTGATTACATTGACAGTAAGCCAAGCCAGACACAGCCATTTAAGTCACTGTTTAATACATTCTCAAATGGCCAGTTTAGACGTTTTGTATATAGTGATGTTGTTTATTTCTTTGCACTTACACTGTTCCAGACAGGTCTTGCTTTCTATGAGACTCAGCTGATGGAGATTGAGGATACATGGACTTTCGTTTTGACAGCTACAATGACATTCATCAGTGTTTGTCTGTATCCTTTTGTAAATATTTTTGCTAAGAAGTTTGGTAAGAAGGTTCTTATCATTATCGGTTTCTTTGGATATTGCGTAGTATTCCTTATCACAGCTACATGTGGAACAGGTCTTTTCTGGGGATTCTTAGTAGCAGTTACAGCTGCAGTTCCGATGGCTATCCTTGGAATCCTTCCTCAGGCCTGCGTTGCCGATGTTGCTGAACTTACAAGACTTGAAACAGGTGAAGACAGAAGCGGTATGTTCTTTGCAGCAAGAACTTTTGCTTTCAAGATGGGACAGGCGCTTGCAATGGTCATCTTCACATCAGTTACTGTGTCACAAACCAAACAGAGCTACCATTTGACAGCACTT
>JAEEGF011320901.1_pt1 | contig 12182 bp, 7 predicted proteins | sample 9134171 | NCBI WGS metagenome assembly JAEEGF01 (sample SAMN16246542, study PRJNA631951) | gut metagenome | biome: gut microbiome; feature: rumen; material: AP-attached | host: Bos | place: Iran: Karaj | collected 2018-10 | reverse complement strand
TAATGGGTTCAACCATCTTGATTTTCCACGCTTCTGCAAATGGTAATTCCATGATGTTTATTGTTTAATTGTTGTATGTTTAATTGTTGAAATGTTGTTTTTTGACGCGGTCCTTCGTCAAGTTCAGGAACCACTGCAAGACTACAAGGAATGCAAAATCAAAAACGATCGCGTTCCTTGATGTTCAAATAAACCATATTACTAAAAATGTGGGGCATATCAATAATAAGGTGCTTTCAAAAAACGGCTCAAAGATACGAAAATTTTCGGTATCGCAAGCTGTTGGGGCAGGTTTTTTCTTATTTTTGCTTCAAATTTGAATCTTATGAAAAAACTACTTCTCATTCTATTGATTTGTCTGGCGACAGCATCAGCTTTTGCAGGAAATATCCTTAATGAAGGCTTCGAATACGCCAACCACGACCAAGAAAAGCCTGTCGGCTGGATTTGCGACGATGACTCATGGCTCTGTGGCTATATGGAAAAAGACCATAATCGCGTTCCCCACACTGGCAACTGGTATGCTTACAATGACACCGAAGACGCGTGGATGTATATGCCAATGTTCCTCATACCTAGCATAAGATACCGCTTCACTTGTTGGGCTATCTCAGACGAATCCTTTCAACTCGAGTTTTGGGCTGGCACCTCCCCAAACCCCAATGATATGCACGCCCTCCTCCTCACGACTACCGTGTCTAACGGATATTATGAAAAAATCTCGGCCTATGTGGAGACCATTCCAGAGAATTGCGAATACATTGCGGTTCATGCAATCGGACAGTACGGGAGTTATCTCACTATCGACGATATAGAAGTCGATATGGTGGAACAATTCACTTTCGAAGCGGAGGCCATCACCGGTGACACAGTTATGTATCCTGGAACCCAGGCTATTTTCCATTTTCTCATCCACAATACGGGCTATGACCCTGTGGATGTCACCCTACACCCATCCAATGAGTTCTTCACTAACTTTAGCTGCTATTCGAATGGCGTCAGCGGTATGACCTTCCCTACCCAACCAGATGAATTCATCGAAGTGACCACCTATGCCACACTACGACCCGAGATTGAACCTGGTATGGTAGCCTGGCTGGATATCAACATGACCATCCCCTGCAATTGCAACACGGCTATGGTCACATTTTGGGTGACTCCACTCGAGCCAACACAAGTAGCAGAAAATTTGAAGGATCTCAGCATCTTTCCTAATCCTGCCACCGATTTCGTAACCGTAGAGGCAGAAGGATTGCTATCCGTAACGCTGACCGACATCAACGGAAAAACCCTTAGCAGTCAAGCTGCCAAAGGCAATTCCATTCGAGTTGATGTCAGCAGTTTAAAAGCTGGCGTTTATTTCATCTCTGCCAAAACACGTTCCACCTCTTCCTTGGTGAAATCAATCTTGAAGATGTGATCAGGCTTTAGGTAATAGAGCTCATGCTCGGCATAGAACCGCTTTTCGCCGCCACCCGTGACATTGAGCATCACCACATCATCAGCCTTCACTGTTCCTTTTTCCACAGCCTGCTGCAATGAAGCTGTAGCTACTGCTGCGGCATGATAAATGTCAATGCCTTCCGTTTCCTCAAATAAGGCCTTGGCAGCGTTGGCTTCATCATTGCTGACAGCAAAAATGTCACCATTGGTGTCTTTCAGTGCATCGTAAAGGCCACCAGCAAGGCCGTAAGGTGGTTTACGGTTGGAAAGCACAGGGGCACAGATTTCAGCGGCATCTTTACGAGCCTGGTCAGCATCGTAAGGCAACAAGGCACGTGAGTCGGCACACCATGCTTCATACATTGGCACAAAAGGCTTGTTTTGTGAGACAATCAAGCGGGCCTTGTTGGAGCCAAAACGACCGTCAACAATGAAACGCAAATTGGCCTCCCAAGCGGCGATGGCACCAGTGCCACTGCCTACTGCCTGAAAATAAAAATCAGGTGTTCGACCAATGAAAGTGGTAGCCGACATCATCGTCGTGCTCATTCCATCGCGGCGTGCAATGTTCTTGGCACCGCCTTCGGCGAGATAGCCGTCCATCTCACAAACCACATTCGAGAGGTTGATGGCATCGAAATAATCGCTGCCCGATTCGGTAGTAATTAGTTTCACGCAATGGTTTAGGGGTTTGTCAAACCACAATGCATTGATGTTGTCTTGGGGAACGCATAGTAGCAACTTAATACCATTGTCAGAGCACACTTTGGCAAAGGCACGAGCTGTATTGCCAGCCGAGGCAACTACTAAAACTTGACTTTTCAGGTCGTCATCCAAACGGGCACATACCGAATAGGCCTCCATCTCTTTAAACGAACAAGTCTTCATCCGAGCCTTACGCTCTGGCCACCAGCCATTAAACGTGATGTAAAGGTTATTCAATCCCAAACATTTAGCCAAACCCTCGCTTTTGTATGTGATAGGCTCCGAAGGATTTTTCAGCATAGTTTTGATAGGCAACCAATCAGCATAGCGGTACAGGCCCAAGCAAGCCTCTTCCCTCACATTAAGTTGTTTTTTTTCATAGATAGGGCGAACCATACTTGGCTGGTCACATTGCATGTCGTCCAAAGTCCAACCATCATCGTCAAATACACGACCTGTAGCTACAGTTTGTAGCTGATATTGTGTAGGTGTAAATATCATCTTCAATCCATTTTTTATATTCAAGCATTAGTTTTGCAGCACAATCGTATGCAAATTAGAAATGCAAGTGCAAAAGTAGTAAATTTGCATTAAATACGAATCAAAGGGGTATAAAAACGACAATAATCCAAAACACATAATATGGGTGGGGACCGTGAAGCCAGCAATTGTCACAGACAGAAAATATTCAAGTATATGTTAGGTTTTGTCGTATAAAAATAGAGGGTGTGTCAGTCATGACACACCCTCATAGAAAATACGGAGCGATTTTCGTCCTTTCGAAGTTTAATTATTCTTCGTTGCGTTTCTTACCAATAAGGTAAGCGGCTCCAAGGCCCATAAGGACTGCGATGCCGCTGCCCAATGGGGTCGTCTCATTGCCGTCCTGGTTGCCTGACAGGTTGTGGTCTGGAATGCCTGGCATCGCGATGCCATCTTCGCGATTGAAAACGTTTTCATCGGATGCTCCACGTTGGAACAAGCCTCCCTGGGCAAATGATGCCATACTCAGTCCGAGGACGACTGCGATCGTCATTAATGTCTTTTTCATCGTTCTTCTTTTTTTAGTGTTATTTTGTTGTTCTGTTTTTTCTCTTTCGTTTGCCCTCCGGGCGGAGCCCCTTCACGGACCCTGGCGGCGGCTGCCGAGGGGCAGCCGCCTCCACTGCCCTCGGAACTCCCTCCCTGGGGGATTCCGCAATTATCTCACGACTACCTTCTGGACACGCACGCTCTCGCCGTTGATCAGGCGGACCATATACACGCCAGCGGCGGCGGCAACCTTCACGCTTGCGCTGCCGTTGATGTTCTCGCTGCTCAGGATGCGGCCGTTCACGTCAATCAACTGGACCGTGGCCTCTCCCTCGTTGTTCACTACCAGGCTGCCGTTGCTGAAGAAGGCAAAGCTGTCCTCCGTAACGCCAGTGGTGAACACCAGGCGGAAACGGCTGGCGTAGTCGCTCGAGCTCGCCTCGAAGCTGTAGCTCGGGGTGGCAAGCAGGTCAACGTCCGCTCCCGTCTTGTTGTCGATCAGGTGCAGGTAGCTGAAGCTCACCTCCTCGGCGCTCACCGACAGGCTGTAGCTGCCGCTCCTCTCGGCCTTGAAGTTCACCGGGATCTCGCCCATACCTTCGCTCAGCACCACTGCGTACTCCGCGTCGTCAACGGGAATGTACAGCTTCGTGTGGTTGCTGTTCAGCTGGAACTTCGGAAGCATGCGGCCCTCGCCGAAACGCACCGTGGCACGGTCGATCACGCCGCGGCTGTTCATCAGGTTCACCGACACCATCGAGCCCTTCGCTGGGTCCACGGTCGTGAACGTCAGAATCTCCTCGTCATTCTCGGCTACGACGATGGCTCCGCCCATCGCTTCAATCGCGCCGGAACCCTGAATAAGGTCTGTGCCGAGGTCGTTCATCACGTAGAAGTCGCGGCCGTCAAGAAGGTAGGCCTCCTGGGCGAACGGGTTGCCCACCAGGTTATAGCCCGCCCAATCGGCGCCTTCCGTCATGTGAAGCGTCACGTCGTACCTCGAGCCTGCCGTCACAGGGAAGCCCGTGAACACCAGGTCGTCACCGGCGGCGTTGGCATACAGGTAGCCGTTGCCCGGCATAAGGTCGAAGTCGTTGATCTCAGTGTCGTTAACCTTGCGGTTGACCCATTCCTTACCTTCATCGTCGCCTGCCTCGTTGAAATAGTACAGGTCGTAGTCGCTGTCAAGCATTCCGCCCACTTCGCTCGGGTTCCTCTGGCCCACTGGCGTGGCCACCAGGTAGTAGTTGCCATCGCCGTCGATGGGGTCAATCAGCTTCACGTGCTCCGGCATCTCGGGAGTGGTGAAGTTGAGGATCAGCGGGTTCTCCGGATCGTCCCATCCCTGGACGTACCACTCGCCCGTCACGATCGGTTCTGTGTAGGACTCGCCCATCCACGACACCGTGTAGTCAGTGTACAGGATGCCGTTGGCGTGGTCGTACATCTTGAAATGCAACTCGTCACCGGGGGTCGTGTAGTAGATGGCGCAGCCGTCTATCGTGATGTACGGGTCGCCATACTCCTCGACATAGCCGGGATACAGGAACATCACAACTCCCCTGCACTGCTCGACTCCGCCGATGTTAACGAAGGCTGCAAGCTCCAGGGCCTCAAAGTCGGGCGTATCCACACTCACAATCTCGCCGTCTATCGAAATCGCTGCCACGAAACCCTTCTGGTCCATATAGGCATGGTAGTCGAAGTCTGACCAATAGGACTTCAGTCCCAGCGGGTTCCATACGTCGTCTTGGGCTAGGATCGATCCGCAGAATGCGATCGATGCAATCAATGTCAATAAGAATTTTTTCATAGTTCGTTTAATTTTTGTTGGTTATAAATTTGATTGGATATTATTTTACGCTTTTGCTAAGATTATTGGCAATAGAGAAGGAACGGCCATTCTTTGCGCTTTCCATCTTCTTTTGCTCGTCATTTGTGCGAAGCTCAGGCATCTCGAATGACTTCTTAACCACGCTCATCTTCACACCATTCTCAGCGGCCTTGCGGGTGGCTGCGGGGTAGTAAAGCGGTCTTTCATTCAGCTGCTCCGAAGTGTAGATGTAGCCCTTGCCAGGCTCCATATTAGTCAATCTGCCCGTCCATCTCGTTCCGTTGAACTGGGCGTTGTTGCTCTGCGACTGCAGCTTGTCGCCTGGCAGTGCAAATCCGGCGAAGGCGTTTGCGGGGGTCATGTTCACGCTCATCGGGAAGGCAATCCAGTTCGCGCCATTCTCGATGGTGATCTCGAGCTGGGTCGGGTCGATTGGCATGCCTTCAAGCGAAATCTCGCAAGCATCAACCACCGAAATCTTGTACATCTTCGACAGGTCGAGCGTGCTCAATCTTCCCGTCCAACGGTGATTGTTCGGGTTGTAGGAGGCATTCTGTGTCTGTGACTGAATCGTGAGTGCCTGCTGGCCTCCGGTCGCACCCAAAAGGGCAGCCTTCAGGTTGTCAAGAGTGATTACAACGTTGAACGACACCCAGTTCGCACCGCCCTGCAATGCAATATTCTGGAGAGCAATCGTCTGCTCAAGCGTTTCGAAGGATTCACCGTCATACCATGTGTCGCAGCCATCAGCTTGGAGTTGCCAATCGTACCAAGTTTCGGAATCAAGGCCAGTGAGCGTGTAAGGACTGGTAACACCAGTAACTTCAACCCATTCGCCAGCCTCAACGAGGTTGTCGTAAAGCATGAAGTTGTCGACAATCAAATAGAATGCATCATACGAAGTGCATTGGATGGCGAAATACTTGGTGCCCTCGGGCACGGCCTCCTGATAGTAAGAACCATTCGTATTGGAAGTGGTGATCGTATCGCCCCAGGTGAAATCCTCAACTGAGTTGCCCGTGGAGGAATAGCCGACCATGAAGGATTCCGGATAGTTTGCGCTATAGGCGGCATAGACGAATTGGATGAAGGTTCCTGGGCCAACGGGATCCAGTTCAGGTGAAATCAGGTATTGTGGAGGTTCGTAGGTATAATAGAAGGCAAATGATCCACCATCGATACCAGTTTCTTCTTCGCAATCCACCATAGTCCAGTTGCCGATGCCATTGCTGAAGTTTTCAGTGAAGAAGATGTCGGCATCGATGGAGGTGCGATAGCGCAAGTTGAAGCTCTCCTGGACTCCGTCCCAGCTGAAGGTGGCAGAGTTGTAGGAAACGGAGTCGACCTCCAAATTGGTGGGGGCGGTGCAGGCAGAAGGTGTTTCGAAGGTGGCAACCGAACTCCATTCGGTGAGGCCGCCGTCGCAACTTGTGTTAATGCCCTGCACTTGCCATTCGTACTCGGTATCGGAAGCAAGACCATTGAGGGTGTAGGGGCTGGTCACGTTATTGACAGGCACCCATGCGCCGACAGGAACTTCATTGCCGAAGATGCCGAAGTCATCAATAAAGATGCAGGCATCACCGCTCGAAACAGTGGCCTTGAAGGCAACGTACTTGACGCCATCGGCAAGTGCCTCTCGGTACAAGGTATAGGTCGACAACGGGGCGTCAATCGGGTCGCTCCATGTGAAGGCTCCCTCTTCGTTGGTGGTGAAGGAGTAACCCACTTGGAAGGTGTTGGCTTCATTGTAGCCGAAATAGTAGAACTCAACATTAGCACCGCTTTCGTAGGCAGGCAGCTCGCAAGAAACGATGGTCTCGGTCACCTCTTCCTCGGTGGCCCAACCCATTGCGAGGAAGTAGTTGTTGCTAGACACCACGTTATAAATAGGATCGGCAATGCCGTAGATCCAATAACCATCATAGGTCCATCCTGTGATGCTTTGGTCGTTGAAGTCGTTGAAGTAGTATTTCTCTATCGATGCGGCCGTTCTATATTGCAGGTTGAAGCTTTCCTGATAGCCTTCCCAGTTGAGGGTAGCCGAGTTAAGCATAATATCCGTGGCGTTCAATGCGAAAGGAACGGAGCAGTTGGAAGGAGTGGCAAAGCTGGCGCTTACCCATTCGCTTGAGCCGTCCTCGCCTCCGCAAACAGCCTGAACCTCAACCACGTAGTGTTTTTCGGGTTCCAGGTCGAGGGTATAGGGTGACGTTGCGTTGGTGATGGTAGGGTTCCAATTGACATTGGGGCTGCCAACAAAGATGTCGTCAATGCCGAGTACATAAGCGTCACTGGATACACAGTTGATGGCCAATTGGATGCTTTGGCCGGCGAAAGCAGACAAATCATAGCTATATTTTGTCCAACCTATAGGAACTTCAACATATTCCGTATCACTTCCTGCAAAGTACTGCGAGATCGTTCCATCGCCGCCATACACACCAACTTTCATACGTTCAAGGCCCCAATTCGAAAGCAATGAGGTAGCCCAGAACTCGAACACATCTCCATTCTGAATAGCAATGGAAGGAGTGATGAAAAAGTCATTGTTGTTTGCAACATCTTCAGTGGGGATGCCATCGACGAAGCCGCCGAACAAGTTGCCGCCATGGGCCGAGTCGACACCATTGTCGAATTCAACTATTCCACTTTGGAAGGTCTGCATAGCACCATAGTACTGATTGGTTGCTATCGGAGTCCAGTCAGAAAGCTGATATGTATGAAGTCCGTCACCATCGTATGTGGAGCAAGGGGCGAAATCGTCAACTGCCCAAGGCTCGGCCGACTCGAAGTCATAGAAGAAGCCTTCGATGGTTCCGTAGCGCAGGTTGTAGTTGTCGGCAATGCCTTCCCAAGTGACGGTGGCACCGATAGGTTGAATGTCGCTCACAGTCAAGTTGGTCGGGGCGGGGCAGGCAACCATCGTGGTGAAGCTCACCTCGTTGCTCCATTCGCTGTAGCCGTCAGCGCCGCAGTTGGCGCGCACCTTCACGGTGTAGGGGGAATCGGAATCGAGGCCGGTGAGGGTGTAGGGGTTGGTGTTGGCCGTTGCGGTAAACTCTCTGCCCTCAAGCGTGTACACAACCTCCCATTCGCTGGCTTCGCCAAGCTGGTTCCAGCTCAAATCGGCGGTGTGGTTGGTGACATTGGCAACGGCAAGGCCTGTGGGTTTCGGGCAAGCAGGTATGTAGTCGATGCTCACGTTGTCGACGTGGATGTTGTTGTCGCCGTTGCTTTCGGTTGATTCGCCGTAGAAGGCAATCGTCACGCTGCTGCCGGCAAATCTGCTCAGGTCGATGCTCTGCAACTGGAAGGTGTTCGGGATTGCGTCATACACGTACTCGGAGCCGGCATTGTCCCATTGGCGCAAGACTTCCCAGGTCTCGCCGTCGTTGGCTGAAATCAGGACGATGAACTTGTCGTCAGGCTGGCCGCCAACGGTGGGGCTGGCACTGCTGCTGCTGCTCCAAACGGTCAAAGCGAGATCGAACGTGAGCTCCACGTTGTTCTGCATCGTCAAGCTGGGAAGGACCAGCCATCTTTGGTAATTGCCATAGATGTTGGCTTTGGCGTGGATGTCGGTAAGGCCGTTGCCGGTGCCGAAGCTCCAGCTGGAGCTGCTGCTCAGTGTGGCGGTGCCGTCCGCATTCAGCATGCCGGAATACATACTCCAGCCGTAAGGAGTGCTGGTGGTGCTGAACGCTTCAAACAACGGGATGGCAGCATCGGTGGTGAAGCTGTTGGCAGGTGCCCAGAGGCTCACATCACCGCCGCCACAGTCGGACTGCACTTTCACGGTGTAGGTCGTCAGGCCGGCGAGGTCGGTAAGGGTATAGGGGCTGCTGACACCGTTGATGATAGTGCCGTTCACGTCGATGTTATAGGAGTCGGCGTCGCCGTTCCAGGTCACCACGGCGGTGTCGCCACCAGTGTAGCTCGCAACGACGTCGGTGGGCTTGGTGCAGGAGGATTGGTTTTGGTAGGCAAAGGTGGTCTTGGGCAGGAAATTGCGTTGGGCGCCGTAAGTGTAGCTTGCGCCTGTGGCGGTCACGCCCAGGAAGTACCAGCGGTTATAGTTGGCAGCGGCATGGTTGAGGTCAACCAGCAGGTTGCCACCATTATAGGTATAGGTATCATCAAAATCCAAGGTCAAAAAACCTGTGGAGCAGTCGAAATAGCCCTGATACACTTGGCTCAAAGCAGTGGTGTTGTCAAGTCCGTCGAGTGTGGTAGCGGTGGTCTCGCCCAACGAGACAGTCCAAATTCCGAGGCGGTCGGCAGCGGTGTTGGTTCCGTTGCTAGCGCTTTGGTCGATGTAGAATACCATTTGGGTGACGTCTTTACCCGTCATGGCCGTAAGGCCGTCGGCAGGGAAAATCATCTGGTTGTGCTGGGCTGCATCGGCCCAGTAGCCATAGAAGGGGACATATTCATTGTTTTCTGTCCCGTCGCAAACGGTAACCGTCTGCGCAATCGTTGCCCATGGCGCAATCAGTGCCATCAGCAGCATGAGAAGTAGTCTTTTACTTTTCATTTTGATTAGATTTAGTTAATTTATTAAGTTAGTTGTTCGGCATTTGATCCTACTTTTTTAAGGATATACGCGGCAAAAATAGAAAAAAAAAACAAATGGCAAGAAAAAAAAGCAAAAAATTGCCGAATGCGGGAATATTTTTGAGGGGTTTGACACCTTGTATAATTAATAAGCAGATAAGCAATTTCATAAATAATCGTCCAGACTTAAACTGTAATATTGACTTCAGGACACGGGACTTCGAGACAAACCAATGTTATGTAGTCTCGTGTCTCGCAGTCCCATAGCAAACGAATAGGTAGTTTAATTCTGAGCCATTTATTATATGGGGTTGAGAAGTTGGAGCTTTGAGCGTTTTGGAATGGAGATTGGAGGGACGTTTTGAACCATTGCGAAGGACGAAGCCCTATGCACCAACTTCGCACTACTCGCCACAGTGGCCCAAAGCGACATCAAAGCTTGAACAAAGCCTTTGCGTTTGCTGCGGTTGCAGCGGCAAAGTTTTCCAATGGCATTTGGAGGATTTCGGCGAGGTGTTGCGCCGTGTGGATGAGGTAAGCCGGTTCGTTGCGTTTGCCTCGGCAAGGCACGGGGGCCAAATAAGGGGCATCCGTTTCCAATACGATTTTATCAAGTGGCAGGTTGGGTAGAAAATCCTTCACCCCACAATTCTTGTAGGTGGTCACGCCACCCAAACCAAGATGGAAGCCCAATTCGAGATAGACTTTGGCTTCTTCCGCAGTGCCCGTGAAGCAGTGCATAATGCCGCGCAAACCTCCGTCTTGTTTTTTTTCAAGGATCCTCACCATTTTGTCGAAGGCATTACGGCAGTGTATGGAAAGCGGCAGACCAAGTTGTTTGGCCCAATCCAGTTGGGTCTCAAAGGCGTCAAGCTGCTGTCTCTCAAAAGTTGCATCCCAATAAAAATCGAGGCCTACCTCGCCCACACCTATATATATATTACGCTCCAATTCCTTCTCCATCATGGACAACACTGCCTTGTAATCCTCTTTGACTTCCTCTGGTTGCAAGCCCATCATCACGCGGGTGCAGTCGGGATAATGCTCATGCAAATCAAGCATCGGCGCGATGGTGGAGGCATCCACGTTGGGCAGGAGCATCATCTTCACACCGGCATCTAATGCACGCTGAATGGTATCGTGTCGGTCGAGGCTGAACTGGTGGTCGTAGATATGGGTATGGGTATCTATGAGGCACATTAAGAATTAAGAATTAAGAATTGAGAATGAAGAATTGAGAATTGGGAGTTGAGAGTTTGAGGCATAGGGTTAATAGAGGAAATTATCATAAGGATACCTTATGGCATGCATATCGCGGATTTCCTTATACAGCAAATCCCTGAACTCTTGGTAATTGTCGCGGTTCTTGGCGGAGATGAAAATGCAGTTTTCGTTCATCTTGGCCATCCAAGTCTTTTTCAGCTCCTCATAGGAGACGTTGCGCTTGGTGGGCGGCGTCAGGTCGTCGGGGTCTTTCTCCTCCCAAGTGTAGGCATCGGTCTTGTTGAAGACGACGATGGTCTTCTTGTCGGCACAGCCCAACTCAGCCAAGGTCTGGTTGACCACCTCCATCTGCGCCTCGAAGTCGGGATGCGAGATGTCGACCACATGCAGCAGGATGTCCGATTCGCGCACCTCATCCAAAGTCGACTTGAACGATTCTACAAGATGATGAGGCAACTTGCGGATAAAGCCGACAGTATCGGAAAGAAGGAAAGGCAGATTATCCACCACCACCTTGCGCACCGTGGTATCGAGCGTAGCAAAGAGCTTGTTCTCCGTATAAACCTCCGACTTGCTCAATAGGTTCATGATGGTCGACTTGCCCACGTTGGTATAACCAACGAGTGCCACGCGCACCAACTTGCCACGGTTCTTGCGTTGTACGGTCTTCTGCTTGTCGATATCCTTCAACTTTTCTTTCAACAAAGCGATGCGTTCCAAAATCAAGCGACGGTCGGTCTCAATCTGGGTCTCACCAGGGCCACGCATACCGATACCACCGCGTTGGCGCTCCAAGTGCGTCCACATACGTGTCAGGCGAGGCAGAAGATACTGGTATTGTGCTAGTTCTACCTGTGCCTTGGCATGTGCAGTGTGGGCGTTAGAGGCAAAGATGTCGAGGATGAGGCTTGTGCGGTCGAGAACACGGCACTCCAAAGCCTGCTCCATATTACGGGCTTGAGTCGCGTTGAGCTCATCGTCGACGACGGCTATCTCGATATTCTCCGCCTTGATATACTGGTGGATCTCCTCCAGCTTGCCTGACCCGAGATACGTCACACTGCTCGGTCTGTCCAAAGGCTGCACGAAACGTGCTACTGGGATGCCACCTGCCGTCTCCAACAGGAAAGCCAGCTCATCGAGGTATTCTTCCGTGCGCTCGCGGCCTTGTTGTTTGCTAGCAACGGCAACTAGCACAGCCCTTTCGGGAATTTTTTCGTAGGTAATAAAATCGCCCATATTGTTTTTGACGCGCTTGTCGTCATTGCGAGGAACGCAGCCATCCAGATACGGAAGCTCCACGTCTGGATTGCTTCGTCGTTCCTCCTCGCAATGACGCGAAGCGACCCTAATTAATATTGCCTAAATCCTATAATTTTCCTCACTT
>JAEEGF010344178.1_pt1 | contig 12182 bp, 10 predicted proteins | sample 9134171 | NCBI WGS metagenome assembly JAEEGF01 (sample SAMN16246542, study PRJNA631951) | gut metagenome | biome: gut microbiome; feature: rumen; material: AP-attached | host: Bos | place: Iran: Karaj | collected 2018-10 | reverse complement strand
GCATATAGGGGAAGAGCCTGTAGGCTCGGTTCTTGCGGGCCTTCTTTCCCGGAGCGGGATTTTTGGCGGCATCGAGAATGGCCTTGCGGTCCTGCAAGATCTTCTTCTTCCACTGAGCGGCGTCCATCGTGTTGTCAAACGCGGCAAGGCTATCGCACAACGGGCCGATATCCTTCATCAGCGTGTCGGTCTTGATTCCATCGGTGAACCAGTCGATGCGCACCACATAGTACTGCAGGTTGGCGGCGAGCACCGAACCGTTATCGGCCAGCAGTTTTCCGCGCTCGGGCTCAATGGGGATTGTCTCGGTCAACACCTGGTCGGCCTTCTCATTCCACGCGGCGGCCTGAACGACAGTCGTCTTGAACAGGCTCCACACGATGGATACCGAGAAGAGCAGCATGATGCCCACCACGAGGCCGTAGCGCATGAGGATATGTCGTTTGTTGTTCTGCTTCATTTTCTTGTTGTTCTATTGCGGTATGACGATGGTGCGGCGATTACTTTGACTTCAACTCATAAGGCGGATCCTGAGGAGCGGTCAGGTCCAGGTGCTTCTGGTGCATGAGCTTGACCATCTCGCTCTCGCGAATCTGTGAATTGTACTTCGCACTGGCATTCACCAGGTCGGTCTGCGCATTCGAGAGTTCGGTCTTGAGCTTAATGACCTCCTCCATGCTGCTCTGGCAGACGAACTTGTTGGCGATGTAGGCCAGCGCCATGATGACCAGCGCGATGATGTAAACCGCGTTGCGCTTGAAAAAATCCAGGGAGAAGAAACGGCCTTGGATGATGTCCTTGCCCGCCTTCTTGCCTGTTGATGCCGTGTAATTCCGCTTCTCACTCATGGATCGTCTGTGATGATGATTGTTGTTAGTTACTGTCTGTTTTGTCTCTCTCGGGTCGCGCAACGAGCTCGGCAACACGCAGCTTGGCACTGCGCGAGCGGGGATTGCGCTCCACTTCCTCGGCACTGGGGATGATAACCTTGCTGGTGACCACCCGCCAGGGCGTGTTCACGCGGCCAAAGAAATCCTTCTCCAACTTGCCCTCGACGTTGCCTGTGCGCATGAAGTTCTTGACCAGGCGGTCCTCAAGGGAGTGATAGGTGATGATGGCCAAGCGACCTCCCGGGTTGAGCAGGTCCCGCGATTGCGTGAGCAGGCGGCGCAAGGCATCGAGCTCGCCGTTAACTTCGATGCGCAAAGCCTGGAAGAGCATCGATAGCTCTTTTTTCATCTGGGCCGGCTTCAGCAACGACTCCACGGCCTCCACCAGCTGCCCTGTCGTGGACAGGGGGCGGGCCTTGACGATGGCAGCCGCCATGCGGCGCGACTGACGGAGCTCGCCATACAGGTGCAACACATCGGCAAGGCGTTCCTCGCTGTAGGTGTTGAGCAGCTCCTGGGCCGTGAACGAGGCCGAGCGGTTCATGCGCATGTCCAGTGGCGCATCGGCACGGAAGGTGAAACCGCGCTCCACGGCGTCAAAATGGTGGAACGACACGCCCAGGTCGGCAAGGATGCCGTCAACGCCGTCGATGCCGTAATAACGCATGAAGTTCTTGAGGTAGACGAAGTTGCCGTGTGCAAATGTAAACCTCGAATCGTTCAAGCGGTTTTCCCAAGCGTCCATGTCCTGGTCCATCCCAACGAGTCGGCCCTTTGGGCCGAGGCGCTCGAGGATGGCACGACTGTGGCCGCCACCACCATAGGTAACGTCAACGTATGTTCCATCGGCCTTGACCGCAAGACCCTCAAGGGTCTCGTTAAGGAGCGCAGGTATGTGATATACAGGTTGTTCCATTGCTATCTTTATGCTATCGGGGGCGTCTGCGTCACCCCAGTTTTTGGGGACTTCAAAGGTACTGCTTTTTTTTGGTATAATTTGCATTTCCAAACAAAAAAAGATGAATTTGCAAATAAAAATTGTTAACAGGCCTTGTTAATAACTCTAATCGCGATGAAAATCAATCAATTAAACTCGAAATTTACGAAACCGAACAGCATGGGCCGATTTGTGCCCAAAATGGGCAATTTTTAATATTTTAATGATTATATACATTTTTTCAATATTATTTTTAATACTTTTGCCCTATCAGACCTGTTGTCTATCGCCAGTGCAATGGCTAGATTGCTCAATACAAGTCATTTAGCATTGCACTCAGGGATTAGACTCTTCACTGACAGAACGACCAAAATCAGAATCAAGGAAATGGACAAGACGTTGCTTCAGCATGGATTTGACATGAACCTCGTGGAACAGACAGCCACGCCGTTCTACTATTACGACATGGACATCCTAAGCGAAACGCTGCAGGAAATCCAGCGCCAGACCCGGGGCTATCCTTTCACCGTTCATTACGCCCTGAAGGCTAACGGCAACCCGCACATCCTCAAGGTGATAGCAAATCATGGCTTGGGCGCCGACCTGGTCAGTGGAGGCGAGGTAAAAGCGGCCATCGAAGCTGGTTTTGATCCTAAAGAGATGACCTTCTCGGGCGTGGGCAAGACCGACTGGGAAATCAAGCTCGGCCTCGAGAACAACATGGGCTGTTTTAATGTGGAGTCCATCCCCGAACTTGAGATCATCAACCAGCTGGCCGCCGAGATGGGTATGAAGGCCAACATCGCCTTCAGGGTCAACCCCGACATCGACGCTCACACCCACAAGTACATCACCACCGGAACAGCCGACAACAAATTCGGCATCGGCATCGAAGTCCTCGAGCAGACCGTCATGCACGCCCTAGCTTTGCCCAACATCCATTTGCGCGGCTTGCACTTCCACATCGGTTCACAAATCACGATGATGCAGCCCTACGCCATGTTGTGCGACACCATCAACGACTTGCTGGACTTTTACGACGAGCGAGGCATCCACTTCGAGATGATCAACGTGGGCGGTGGACTAGGCATCGACTATACGGAGCCCGACCAGCACCCCATACCCGATTTTGATCAGTACTTCGGCACCTTCAAGCGGCAGCTACGCCTTCGCCCAGGTCAACGCCTTCATTTCGAGTTGGGGCGTGCCATCGTGGGCGGATGCGGGTCGCTCATTTCCCGCATCACCTTCGTCAAGGAGAGCCGCAACAAGAGATTCATCATCCTCGACGCCGGCATGACCGACCTGATCAGACCGGCGCTATACCAAGCGCACCACGAAGTACAGAACCTCACGGCCGAGCCTGGCTCACCCACCAAAACCTATGATGTGGTAGGCCCCGTTTGCGAATCCAGCGATGTGTTTGCACAAGACCGCGCGCTACCCGTCTCCCATCGTGGCGACATTGTCGCTATCCGCTCGGCGGGAGCCTACGGTGAGTCGATGGCATCGCAGTACAATATGCGCCAACTGCCATCGTGCGTGTTTGCCAACGACAAATATTACAAAAAATCTCGCATCTAACTGTTACACAGAACATTAGATACAATCACCGAAAAAAGAGTGAAAAATATTTACCGAAACCTATAGCAACATCAAAGAAAATGTTTTACATTTGCAAAGAGTTATTTAATATAGGTTTTCATGGAAAAGATTGACACTCTAGACAAGAAAATTCTGGAAATAGTGATGAATAACGCCCGAATTCCCAGCAAGGATGTTGCTCAGGTGTGCGGCGTGTCGAGAGCTGCCGTCCACCAACGCATCCAGCGGCTCATCGACGATGGCGTGATCACCGGCTCGGGCTATAACGTGAACCCCAAGCTCCTCGGTTACTCGACCTGCACTTTCATTGGCTTGACACTCGAGCGCGGTTCCATGTACCGCACCGTTGTGCCCGAGCTGCTGAAGATCAAGGAAGTGGTAGAGTGCCATTTCACGACAGGCCACTACACCATGATGATCAAGGTGTATGCCCGCGACAATGAACACCTGATGTCGCTGGTCAACGACCGCATCCAGCACATCGAGGGCGTCGCTGCTACCGAGACCCTCATCTCGCTCGAACAGAGCATCAGCCGCACGTTGCCCATCTACTATGATGAGTGACTATAACGACGACACCTCATGGTGACTTTTTATTTTCTAACTACATAATACACAATGGAGAACAACCGATACTGCGTGATTATGTGCGGCGGTGTGGGTAGCAGGTTCTGGCCCTTCAGCAAAGCCGCTCGCCCCAAACAATTCATCGATTTCTTCGGCACTGGACGCAGCCTTCTGCAGATGGCTTTTGACCGCATGAAAGGCATCGTCCCAACCGAGAACATCATCCTGATCACCAACGAAAGCTACGGCACGCTCATCAAGGAACAGCTGCCCGAAATCACCGACGCTCAAATCCTGATGGAACCTGCACGCCGCAACACGGCTCCCTGCATCGCATGGGCAGCCCACCACATCCAAGCCATCAACCCCAATGCCAAGATGATGGTCGCACCCAGCGACCACCTGATCATCAACGTGGAAAAATTCAAGCGCAGCGTGATCGATGCCTTTGACTTCATCGAGACGCACGACGCACTGCTGACGATGGGAATCAAGCCCAGCCGCCCCGAGACAGGCTACGGCTACATCCAGGTGGGTGAGCACGTCACGGGCAACTTTTCTAAAGTGAAGACCTTTACCGAGAAGCCCGACGAGGACCTGGCACGAGTGCTGCTCCGCTCGGGCGAATTCTACTGGAACTCAGGCATGTTCTTCTGGAGTGCCGGCAGCATCCTCAAGGCGCTTAACAATTGCGCCCCCGAGGTGAATGTCGTGTTTGACAAGGGCATGGAATACTTCGGCACCCCTCAAGAGATGGAATACATCGAGGCCAATTTCGAGGCCTGCCCCAGCATCAGCATCGACTTCGCCGTCATGGAAAAGGCCCCCAATGTCTATGTCGAGACGGTGGATTTCGGATGGAACGACCTGGGAACGTGGCGATCACTCTATGAACACTCGCCCAAGAACAGCGAGGGCAACGTCACCCAGCAGTGCAAGGCCCTCATGTTCAACAGCCACAACAACATCGTTGCCGTCAAGGGTGACAAACTCGTGGTGGCATCGGGACTGGAGGGATATATCGTTGCCGACGTAGACGACGCTCTGCTCATCGTGCCCATGGAAGAGGAACAGAAAATCAAGACCTATGTCAACGAGGTAAAATCCAAGTTCGGCGACAAATTCCTGTAAACCGACACACACGACCGGAACAATAAAACACGATTACGGGACCCATTGCCACATGGCATGAGTCCCGTAATTGTTTACTGTTATGGCATGAAGGCGGAAAACAGTATTCCACGCCCTAAGCCTCAATTTCTTGAAGTGTTACTTCAAGGGCGCTGTTCACTGCTCCTGAGGGGCAGGGGTTTCGCGCGGACGAGCCAGCAGCTCGAAGTTATCCACATAAATCTCGGTGATGTAGCGCTTCACCTGATTGCGGTCTTCCCACGCGCGCGTGCGCAGGCGTCCTTCTAGATATATCTGAGTGCCTTTGCGAATGTAGCGCTCGGCAACCTCGGCGTTCTTGCCCCACATGACGATGTTATGCCACTCGGTGCGTTCGGGAACCTGCACGCCATTGGTGTTGGTATAAGCTCTGTCGGTTGTCGCAAGTGTGAATGATGCGACGGGCTGGTTCTGTGCGACATAACGCACATCTGGGTCACGGCCCACACGGCCCAATAGGATGACTTTATTTACTGACATGATTTAATAATGGTATTTGTTTTTGTTACACGGTTTCATTTCTCACAATTAACAGCCGGTGCCTTTCAAGGCCAGCCCTACGCGCTCATGCAGACCAAACATCAGGTTCATCGCATGGACGGCCATACCCGATGCACCCTTGAGCAGCACATCCATCACAGCAGTCACTGTGAGCATGCCCGACTGCTCATCCTTGTCGAGACGCATGAGGCACTTGTTGGTGTTCTCCACATCAGCTGCAGTAATCTCACGGTCGACGAGGAACACAAAGTTGTGGTCAGCGTAGTAGGCTTCGTAATACATCTCCCGCAACGTCTCAACGTCAACGGCACACTTGAAGCGTGCAGTCACGACCAGCATGCGGCGCTCGTCGAGCGGTTTGACATCAAGGGTTATCGGTTGGGAAAAACTGCTTTGGCATTGGCGCAGGGCATACCCTATCTCGCGGCGCTGGTCGGCAGCCCACTCGTCAAGCGTCATGCCGTCGGCGGTCTTGCCATCGGCAGGCAGGGCTGATACTCCCAGCTGCACACTCAGCGTCAATGCGCTGTTGAGCATCAGGTTGCGGGCCAGGGGCATCAACGCCAGCAACGAGGCTGCAGCCACATTGCCCGGAACGGTCACCAGACGCGTGTCGTGCACCAGATAGCGGCGCTGCATCTCGCTCAAGCCATACTTCCACGGCCCCTCAGGACTGTAATCCTCGTTGTGGCAGCCACTCAGGTCGATGACGCGGACATCATCGTGGTCCTCAAATGTCGAGAGGTTAGCAGCGACCTCATCACGACGGCCACACACAAACACCAAGTCAACATCGTCGAGCGTGCCGCTTGCGACAACCGCAAGGTCACACTCGCCCATGAGACCAGGCACTATACTGTCCAAACGAGAGCCTTCGCCGATGCGTGAACTCACCCACCTCAACTCCACATCGGGATGGTTGATGAGCACACGCACCAACTCCTGAGCTCGCAGGTTATCACATCCGCTGACTCCAACCTTAATCATTGGCACCAGGCACTTGTACCGATGTGATGATGCCCGACGAATTCTTAGGCAAGAATTGCTCGAACACCTCCTTGGCCTTCTCATGGGTAACACCCTCGGCAAGGATCGCCACCACCGTATCGGCACCAGCAATCGTGCCAAGGATTTCGGGCGGACGACTCATATCGATATCATAAGCCAAACCAGGCGCATATCCATTACGCGTCTTGATTACAGCCAAATTGCCTGAGAACACCACCGAGACCATTCCCACCTGCTTAGCAGCATGGGTATCGGCCTGACGCATATTCAACAACCTGTCCTGCAGCTGATTGCTGTCAGGAATGATGTACATATACGTGTTGCGATCGGTAGCCACCTTGGAAATCTTCAAGGCCTTCAGGTCGCGCGACAGCGTTGCTTGAGTCACATTGATATTGTGCTCACGCAACATCTCGGCAAGTTCGTTCTGACTGCCAATGCAGTTTGTCTTGATCAAATCGGTGATCAACTGTAAACGGTCACGTTTTCTTTTCACGAGTACTTTCTTTTTTCTAGGTTTCTTGGTTAATGTTGTTGTCTCCATTTGAACTATATACTTAAAAATTGGTTAGGCACGCAAAGGTAAAAAGTTTTCTACAAATACAAAAACATATTTATTGATTTTTTTTGCGAGATTTCGCCAACTACTGAATTTAAATGAAATATTCATTAAATTCGGTAAGCCCCCACCCTACATTATATTATTACATATGATACCCATCTCGCCACTTGAGTGCATAAAATGACAAGACAGGCACCGCAACCGGCGCCTGTCCTTGTCATTTCATGCGATCACCGTAAGTCTTACTCGGCGGCCTCACCCGTGCTACTCAACAAGTAGTCGATCAGGCCGGTCACATCAGTGATGTTCACGATACCGTCTTGATCCATGTCGGCCTCGGCAGGTGCTTCGCCGTCCTCAGCCAACAGGTAGTCGATCAGGTCAGTGACATCAGTAATGTTCACGATACCATCATGGTTGACGTCACCAAGCTGGTAAACGGGCTCTTCTTGACTGGCAACGGTCACGATAATCGTCGTGAAGCGGCACTGCTGGTTCACGTTAAAGGCAACCTCGGTAGCACAGCCTTCCCACACGCCGTCGGTTCCGCTAGTGGTCCAGGTACCTTCATTGCCCTCAGCCTTGGAAAGGCCGCTGGCGGTGTAGCTGCCCACGCCGTTGAACTCAATCTTGATGATGGGAGCACCCACCGAAGTGAAGACTAAAGCTGATGAGTCATTGGGGCCATAGATGCGGTATTGACCGTTGTCATGAACCAAGCCATCACCCACGTACATGGTCACGGGGTCTTTCACTACTGTGAAGTGGTGACGGGTATTGTTGCCATCACCCTTATCGACAGCGGCATCAAAGGTCACGTCAACGGCAGTGCCGGGCAACTTGGTGTAGGTAGCGCTAACCACCTCGCTCACTACGTCACCCACTTGAGCCTTTGCCCAAATGGTGATGTCATCGGTCACGGGGATGGGATCCACATACTCGCTCCACAACTCATTGTCCTGGCTGTAGAAAATCTTGGCATTCGGAGTAGCGCAAGTCAACGTCACATCGATGCGATCCACGAAGGGGCCAGCAGCAGGAGTGAAGACGGGAGCTGCGACGGTCTGCTCAACCTTGGTAAAGGTAGCATACACAAAATCAGTGTAATCATCGCCCTTTTCAGCATAAGCGGCATAGGTCATCGTCTCGGTTACATAGAACTCGCCACTCTCAAAGAAATACATGCCTGTCGAGTAGTCAACCTCGCCGTCAATAACCTTGTAAACATAGATAGAAGCATTGTCGGTAGCGCATGATACCGTTACTGCCAGGCTGCCCGAGAACTCACCGCCATTGGGGGTGAACACGGGATCAACCAGTTCCTCGGCAACTTCCTCGGCAATGGTAACGACAATCTTGGTGCAGCGCACTTGGGAAGCCGTATTCAACGAGAAAGATGCAGCATCACCTGTCCAGGTACCCACCCTGCTACCGGACTGACAAGTGTAGCCGTCACCATAAAACTGGTCAGGACCATACGCTTGGCTATACGATCCTTCACAGGTGAACTCCACTTTCTTGATGTTACCCACTGTTGACGAGACAGTAGCCTTACTGCCAGCAGCAAAACGGTAAGTTGTAGCAGCAAGAGCAGCCTTATTACCACTGATGGTCACACCATCGAGCGTCATTTGGTCTGCTGCGTTGGCCGAAGTGTTGTTTCCCGTGGTTGTGCCAGGGATAAAGGTTACTGAAGTGTCGGCCCATGCTGACATGGCCAGCAGAGCAACCAAGAGGAGAGAAAGTACTTTTTTCATAAAAACCTTGTGTTGAGTTTAGTAATTAAATATGTGAATAACAAAAATTACATCATGTTGGAGAACAGAGGGTTCTAGGATCATTTCACGACACAAAATTACAACTAAAAAACTGAATCATCAGTATCTTTCCCACAAAAAAAGACCTGCAAAACGAGAAAACAGTGCTCACCGTTTTCAATAACCTCTATCTCCATTCAAATAACCATATCAGCACGCTGTTTTCATCGAGAGAGCGGCCATTTTCCTCAGCGCCGAAAAAAAATTCCCCACGCCAGTTTTGGGGCGTAAGGAATTGAATTGTTACGGATTTTGAGTGAGGGCAATCGATTATTCCGCGCTCAGCAGCATGTCGATGAGTGCTGTGACATCGGCAATGTTGATGCCCTGGTCGTCGTTGACGTCGGCATTCACTTCATAGAAATCACCGGATGCACTGCCCAGCAGGTAGTCAATCAGCGCGGTGACGTCCGAGATGTTCACAATGGCGTCGCCGTTGACATCGCCACGCATCCTCTCATAGGTGTAACCCAACTCGGTAACAGGGAGTTCGACGTTGGTGCCACAGCCCATCGAAGCAGTGGCATCGGGGAAATATTCGCTCATGGAATAATCCACAAAGCTCGTCCAGTTGTCGGTGTAGGTCATCGCCTTGCCGCGAATGCCCGAGGTGTAGAAGGGAGCGTAGTCACTGCCCATGGTACAATTATCGTCATCCTCGGCATCAAAGATGATGGTCACAAGCAGGCTCTTGTCCATAGTAAAGTTGAACGGTTCTACAATTTCCATAGCGAGTTCCTGATCCTCGCCATAGTATTCCAGCAAGTCTATGTCATAACGTCCCTCAGCTACGAGCTCGCCAAAAGAGAAGAATTGCTTTACGCCATTGACACTGACGGCAAACTCGGTGGCATCGATTTCCTGAAGATAAACCCTGGCATTGCGGACAATTTCCTCAAAAGAATAGCTCACAAACTTGAAATTCAGATACTTGATCTTTATACCCTCCTTGCCAGCCATGCTGGTCAGCAGGTCGGGCGTGTAAATCATCTGAACTCCGGTGTGAGCCAAATACATGTTGGTCGGTGCCATGTCAAAGTAAGAGCCGTTGTACAGCTCGGTGGGGTTGTAATAGTCACCCACCTCAATCCATCCAACAAACTGGGCTTGGGCCGTCATCGCCAGCGCAGCCGCAAAAACAAGAGATAAAAATTGTTTCATAATCAATAAGGATTAAACATTAACTATATGAATAACAAACAGATTCAGTCTCATACTCAACATCCATGGGGCGCAATACCCATTCACCTACAAAAGTACATAAAAAAAGCGGCAATTGGTTTCTCTTTATCAACAAATCTCAAAAAAATGAAATGCAATTTGGCTTCTTAAAAAAATATCGAGTACATCTGCCGATTATTTACACAATTCGCTAAAGGTTCGGCGGGGACCAGAGCAAGTATATTACGAATATTTCTAACAATAACCGAACCATATATTATGGATGGTATAGAATTTAGATTACTATTAACCTGTTGGCAGAATTATATGAAATAAGTAGAGTCTGCGTGAAAATAGAGATGTAATTAACTGATGGCAAAAACGCCCGAAGGGCGGTCATTTGAATAACCGTGGGTAATGCAAACCGCTGAGCGCAAGCCAGGTGGTTTGCATCACCCACGGGAGGCAATACTATCCCTGTCGCTGTTAGCGACCCCAATTGTGCCAGCCCATGATGATTCTCAATGACCCCGTCCAAAAACAGATATCCCTCGCACCCTGGCAGGGCATGAGGGATATATTTTGAAAATGCTGGATAGATGACTGTTACTCACCACTCAGCAGGTAGTCGATCAGCGCCGTCACGTCGGCGATGTTGATGACGCTGTCCATGGTCACATCGGCATTAACGATATTGACGTTGCTGTCGTCCTCGGTCAGCAGATAGTCGATCAGCGTCGTCACGTCGGCGATATTCACGTCGCCGTCGTTGTTGATATCGCCAAACAGGCTGGGCTCACCGCCGGTGTCAATGCCCTCGATGTGCTGGAACTCACTCCATCCCTCGGCGCTCTTGTAGAGGTCCAGGCTGCGCATAGGCACATACAAGGTAGCGTTCTGGTAAACAGCTTCGGTAAAGTTAGTGCCGCCATCGGGCGGTGTGGTGGCCAGGCAGGTCACACGGGTGATGCCCGTGATGCTGCTGAAACCGCTGGCACGTATCTCGACAAGCGTCGAGGGCAGTTCTACCTCGGTGATGGAGGTCGCCTCACGAGCCGCCTGATTGGCAATGACGGTCACACCCTCGGGCACACGAAGCACGCTTTGGCGCCAGCCGGTGGGCACTCCCACCAGGGCGGTCAGTCCTGCAGGCGCATCGCCCTCGCCACGGGTCAGTCCTTCCTTGACGGTTTGGCCGCCGGTGGCATAGAGGCAACCGTCATAGGCGGCGAAATACTCGCTGCCCGCTGCCACGTTAAACGCGTTCAACGAGGTGGCACCCACACAGGGATTGCCGGTAATCGTCGTCACCGTCGCGGGCACGGTAAACGAGTTCAGGTTGGTACAGCGGAAGTAGGCATTCATGATGATGGTCTTCATGCCCTCGGGCAGATAGGCCGTGGTGAGGGGGCAGCGTGTAAAGGCGGCACCGTCAATCTCCTCGAGCATGCCGTTGCTGGTGACGGTCGTGAGGTTGGTGCACTGGCTGAACGCCTGACGACCCACGTACTTGACATTCTTGAGGTTGATGCTGGTGAACGGGTTGTCCTGGAGCGAGCAACTGTCTAGTTTAACCATCGTGCTGGGCAGATTCACGCTGGTGAGCGAGCAACTGCCAAAACACATCATCCCGATCTCCTCCATGCCTTCGGGCAGGGTGAGGCTGGTGAGGTTGGTGCAATAGAAGAACACGTGGCGTCCCAGTCTCTTCATGCCCTGTGGCAAGGTGATGCTGCTCACCTGGCTGTTGCTGAAACAGCTGTTGCCAATCTCACAGTCCGGATTGGGGATGCTCACACGGGTGAGAAGCGTCTCATAGAACGCGCCCATGCCGATGCGCGTGATGCCAGCATGGAAATTCACCGTTTTGAGCGTGGGATTACCGTAGAAAGCATAGTCACCAATCTCGGTAATCTGTTCAGGAATAGTGATTGAGGTCAGGTAGGTGGTGCCGCTAGCACTGA
>JAEEGF010629310.1_pt1 | contig 12185 bp, 12 predicted proteins | sample 9134171 | NCBI WGS metagenome assembly JAEEGF01 (sample SAMN16246542, study PRJNA631951) | gut metagenome | biome: gut microbiome; feature: rumen; material: AP-attached | host: Bos | place: Iran: Karaj | collected 2018-10 | reverse complement strand
TGCAGCGGGTCTGGTCATGGGTCAGACGGCTTCCTTCGATGTGATTGGAGTTATAGGTCAGGTCAATTTGTGTGCGATGGTAGATGCCTCCGCTGATCCGGCCTTCTTTCTCCTCGCGGAGCCGCTTAAGGAGCGGAGAAACCTTTGGTTTTCTTTTTCTTGGCAGTGGGGCATCGGCCGGGATGACCCAAGTCTTCCCCGAAAGGAAAGCTCCCTGCATTTTTCCTGCATTGCACCAGTTCCGCACGGTCCTTTCGGAAAGGCCGTGCATTTCGGCATATTGACTGACTGTAATAAAGTCCATTCTATCGGCAAGAGTTATTATTTCTTCGATATAAATATAAGATTTTTTGCCGATATCGGCAAAAAATGACAGGATATAATGTTCGAAACGCAAGGGAGATGAAAAGTTTATTTGTTATTATGCCAAGTTTATTTGTCATATTTAAAAAATAACCTATCTTTGTAGCCGAAAACGAAACGAAAACGCCATGAACAAGAAAAGTATTCTCATGCCTCATTCCTGCCAAAGGCTTGGCTGGTGCCTTCTGGTCTTGTCTTTTCTTATCGAGATAGTCAAGGTGCTGTTTGTTCACGATATTAATCTGGCCTGGTATTTCGCTAAAGCAGCACACATCACGCTTGTCGTCTCCCTTTTCTTCATCTGTATGTCCCGGGAGGTGGTGGAGGACGAAATGATTTCAGGATTCCGTCTTAAATCCATCGGGATCACCGCCTACGCATTCTTCGTTTTTCTCCTGTTTTTAAGCATTTACCTGGATGTCAAACCCAGACTCATCTTCTCGAACCTGGAGGACACCACGAGCGCTTATCTGAGTGAATTCTTCCTCATCGTCCTTCCATTATTCCTTTTCATCCTGTATTACGGGGTGTTTAAGTATATGCTGTGGAAATCATACAAACAGTAAAGACCATGAAGAACACAGTCCGCGTGGAAAGGGCCATCATGGACATCACTCAGCAGCAGTTGGCCGATGCCATCGGTGTCAGCCGCAATACCATCAACTCCATTGAATCCGGTAAATATGTCCCTTCCACTGTCCTGGCGCTGAAGATCGCCCGTTATTTCGGCAAGCCAGCCGATTCGATATTCACATTAGAAGAGGATGACTGAGTTTCCATAAAGGACCGGAGTTGAAGCAGCCCTTCTATGAATGCGAGGTTCGAGATTCGGAGTGTTTGGTCTACTACGGAGGATTTCTGAAAGGAAGTCCTCTTTTTTTATTACCTTTGTGAAAACGCACGCCATGCATATTCTTCAGACACCCATAACACGAGCCGAGCTTGCTGCTCTGGCAGAAAATACGTTCGGTGATATGATCAAATGTGTCGCCGATGTGAAACGAGGGCTGGTGGCCCTTGATGCCGAACTGCATGCGGATTTGGAGCGTCTGTTGTTGGAGAACGGTTCTGCCGGCGAGGACCTATGGGGATTCAACCTGTACCCCGATGAGGAGGGAGAGGATTTCATCGAGTACGACTCGCTTATCAACATCCGCTCCTGGCAGGGCAATCCTTCCCGCGGAATATCCGACCCTGAGACTAGGGAAGCGATTGAAAAGATTGTAGCACAATTCATTATCGGATAGGATGCAGCACACGACATTGGAAAACGGCCGTTGGGCTGAGTTAGCATTCCCGCAGCAGATGGCCAACATCGGCAGCGAAACGTCCCGTGTGCTGAAAGCTTTGGAAGCCGGTAAGAACAATCGCGCTGAGGGGGCTTTCGCCCGAGCGCAAGAACTCATCGACCTTACCATCAAATATGGCAGGGCCGGTACCCCTTTACAAAGAAGTGCACTTTGGGAGGAGCTATGCCGTTTCCGGGAGTTGTTCTGCGCCGCCTACCTTTCACGTGACCTCACGGAACTTGTCTCATTGAATAAGTATTTGGACCAATTCGCGCAGATCCGGAAGTCTGACTATCGGTCCAGAAAATGAATCAGCTTTCCGGATTGATGATTTGTAATCTTTATGGCCACGACCGTACTGTTCCTGGCCATGCCGCTGGTGCTTGCTTCGCCCCTCTCGTTCCTGATCATGTTGCTGTACATTCCGCTGATCGCCAAACGTATTAAAAATGAGGAGGAGGTCCTGGAAAAAGGGCTGGAGGGTTACAAGGAGTACAAGCAGAAGGTGAAGCACAAAGTAATCCCTTTCATCTGGTAGATTCTTCTTTACATTTCGCTTTGACGCCGGCAATTCGCTGCTCACGCGATGATTGGATATTTCGAGTTCTGGCGGAACGTGACTATCTTAGTACCGATAAAACAGAATTTGACCTTGAAGATGGATTATATTTGGCACTATGAATCACCTCTCGGCGGAATTACCCTCGGAAGTGACGGTACATCCCTTATCGGTCTCTGGTTCGATGGACAGATGCATTTTGCCGACGTGCTTTCCCATGAGCATGAAGAAAAACTAATCCCTGTTTTCAAAGACACATGCCGCTGGTTGGACATCTATTTCAGCGGCAGCGAGCCGGGCTTCACGCCTCCCCTCGTCATGCGTGCAAGCCCGTTCCGCAGGGCCGTCTGGGAAATCATGTTGACGATTCCTTACGGCAAGACAATGACTTATGGAGAGATAGCGAAGCGAATCGTTGAACGGAAGGGCATAGCCCGAATGTCCGCCCAAGCTGTCGGAGGAGCAGTGGGACACAACTCAATATCGCTCATTATCCCTTGTCACAGGGTAGTAGGTGCCGATGGTTCACCTACCGGATATGCCGGAGGCATTGACAAGAAGGTCAATTTGCTTAGGATGGAACGTGCGATGACTTCGGCAAAGCTGCCGATTCGATATTCACATTAGAAGAAGATGACTGAGGCTCGAGATCTCTCTCTTTTTTCAATTAACGGGAAAAAAGACTATCTTTGTAAATACAGCGAAACTAACCATGTTCAATCTTAAAAAAACACTGACCCTCTTCGTCCTTTTGCCTGTTTGTTGCTTTCCGGCGTTTTCTCAGCAGTCGGATTCCTTCTGGAGCAGGATTGTCGACATGATTTCAGCTCCATCCGTGGAGCTGGACCCCAGAGCAGTCTATCAGCCGCCCGCACGCTGGAACGTCGCGGTGTCGGGCGAGTTGCACCAGGCGGGAATAACACAGTACAACGTGCTTGATTATATCTTTATTCACGATGATGATACCGGTGAAGACCCCGAGCTCTTACAAGCATCCGCCTCGACCAAACTCCTGGGCGGTGTGGACAAGGTGATCGGCCTGCAGGCCGGGTACGGCAATCTTTCTTTGGGTTGGAACCAGAGAGTCGGAGGCGACAGGGCGAATACCAATACATCCTTCTCCTTTGACTATCTCGCTCCGGGCTACGCCCTGCAATTGCAGTATTTCGACTTCCGCCGGCCGGTTGACTATGAAATGAGGATCGCGCTCGGTGGCGGATGGGATGACCATGTAGAATCCGGCCAGACCGAGAACCCGGGACGTATGACCACCTTCATAGCCGATTTATTCTATGCATTCAACCGACGCAGTTTCGCTTATTCCGCAGTCTATAAAGGGAATGTGGTCCAGAGACGGTCAGCCGGAACATGGATGTTCGGGGTCAAGTACCTCCAAGGGCTGGTCGAGTATGATCAGGACGAATTGATTTCCGAATTGTTGTTCGGGATGGTTCGGCAGGACACCCGGCAGGTTTCTTTCGGGGGCGGTTTTTCGTACAACCTGGTTCCTTTCCACCGACAGCCCGGAGCCGACGGGGAAGGACTCCGCAACATGACCATCAACTTGACAGCCATTCCAATGGTCACTCTTTTCAACCAGTTCTCCTCCACGATGAAGAACGACTTTCTTGAAAGCGATCCGGCATTGGCCAAGAATGTCATCAACGGCAAGTTGCACGTGAACTATGTGTTCAAGGCAGGAGCCATTTATTCCTGGGACCGTTTTTTCCTCGGCCTTTCGGGCAGTTATGACAGCTATAATTACAAAGGGTCCACCGGTATTCCTGAGGGAATGTCGGATTACGTTGTCGTGTTCGACAAGGTCCACTCCTCCGGCCGTTTCAGCCGATGGTCTGCCAGCCTCAAGCTTTGCGTGAAGTTTTAGCTGATCTGCTGGAAGGCCCGCTATAATCAACCCAAATAATCGAAGTTCATATGCGTGAGGTCAAGTTGGTCCCCCTGCAACCAGAGGATCGGGAGCAATTCATCCTGGATAACCAATGGGCGTTCAAGTTCGGCGCCCAGCAGGAGTTCGGGATGCGTGATAACCGTTGCGAGGAGGGAGAGGAAGTGATTTCCCGGTCGACAATCGAGCATTCCATCGACGGAGACACGGCCGAAACCTACCGGATCGTCCTGAACGGACAAAAGGTGGGCGGTGTCGTGATTTCCATAGACCGGGCGGAGGCGAAGGGCGATCTTGAACTGCTCTTTGTCCTCCCGGAGTGCCACGGCAAGGGCATCGGACAGACGGCGTGGAAGGCCGTGGAGACCCTGCATCCGGAGGTCCGGGTCTGGGAAACCATCACTCCCTATTTCGAGAAGCGCAACATCCACTTCTATGTCAACCGTTGCGGTTTCCAAGTCGTTGAGTTTTGGAATGAATACCGACATGGACCCGAGGTCCCTGAAGAGGAGGCAGGCCATTGGAGCTCAGATGATGAGATGCTCGTGTTCCGGAAAGTTATCGACAGACAGCCCTTCCGCCCCATGCGCCGCTTCAGACAGGCCCTTCCGGAGGAAACGTGCTTCCAGATCCTTGAGAACGCATATAGAGGCTTTCTTTCAGTCAATGGCGACGGCGGATATCCTTATTCCTTGCCGATCAATTTCGTGTTCGAGGACGGGAAACTGTATTTCCACTGCGCCCGGGAAGGTCACAAGCTGGATGCCATCCGCGCCTGTGACAAGGCCTGCTTCACAGTTTTGGACGAACCCGAAAAAGAGCCGGGGGACTGGTGGTATCATGTGAAAAGCGTTATTTGTTTTGGCCGGGTCGGTATCGTTGCCGATGAACGGGAGCGCATGAACAAACTCCGTTCCTTGGCAGGCAAATACTTTCCTGCCGGCTACGACACGGAAACCGACATCCTCCGCAATGGTCCCGGGGCGGAAGTATTGGCATTCACCATCGAACACATCAGCGGAAAGGCTGTACGGGAGAAGTGAGTAACCGTAGTATCTATACACTTAAATATACTTTCGCATGGTTCCTGTGAGTTCGCTTGTTATGATGGCAGTCAATGCCTTATTGGGCTTTGCCGTACCCGTCTGCCTGTCCGTCTATCTGGTGCGTAAGCATCATGCCAGACTTTCTACCATCCTTATTGGTGCCGGGACATTCATTGTCTTTGCCCTGATCCTGGAAAGCATCATGCACCAACTGGTCCTGAAGGGGCCGCATGGAGCGTCCATCCTGAACAATACGCTCATGTATGCCATTTATGGCGGACTTGCTGCAGGTATCTTTGAAGAAACCGGCCGTTTCATCTCCATGAAGTTCCTGATGGAAAAGGAACCTTCGACACCGCTTCCGGGCGTAGCATACGGTATCGGGCATGGAGGGACTGAGATGCTTGTCATCTTCGGAATAACGATGATAAACAACATGGTGATTTCGGCCCTGATCAATTCCGGGCAGACTGATGTCCTTTTCTCCAAGGTCCCGGGGGAAGCCGCTGCTCAGTTACAGGCACAACTGGATCAGTTGCAGACGATTGGTGTCGGAACTTTGCTTATCGGTCTTTGGGAGCGTCTTTCCGCCCTGATTCTTCATCTTGGTCTTTCCATGATGGTCTGGGTGGCCGTTCGCAAGAGGGGCAGATGGTTGTGGCTTTTCCCCGCAGCCATCGCACTTCACGCGATTGTCGATGCGGGAGCCGTGTTGCTCCAGAAGTCGGTCGGAATGCTTCCGCTCGAGCTCATCGTCACGGCCGAAGCCATTGCCGTCGCCGCTATCGGCTATATGCTTGCAAAGAAATTGTGACTTGATCACTTGCTAAATAATAACTGTTATGAAGAAATTTGTCGTATTGGTATTGCTGGCTTTTACCGTGGTCGCGGCATCGGCGCAGACAAAGAAGGTCTCCATCCTGGGAGACTCTTATTCAACCTTCAAAGGTTCCAACCCCGAGGGGTATGCTCCCTTCTACCCTGACTCCAAAAATGATGTCAAGGAGGTGGAACAAACCTGGTGGAGCCTGTTTATCAAGGAAAAGGGCTATGAGTTGGATAAGAACAATTCCTGGGGAGGCACCACTATCTGCGGGACCGGCTTTTTCAACAGGGACGTGTCCTCATCGTGTTTCCTGAGCCGCATGTTCATGCTCGGCGATCCCGATATCATCTTTGTGTTCGGCGGCACGAACGACGCCTGGCAGCGTTCCCCGCTCGGCGAGTACAAATATGAAGGCTTGACGAAAGCCGACTGCATGACTTTCCGTCCGGCGCTGGCCTACCTTCTGGACACTCTGCAGAAGCTCTATCCGAAGGCGAAGGTCTATTCCATCCTGAACTCTGAACTGCAGGAAGAAATCAACGAATCCATGCGGACGGTCTGCCAGCATTATAATGTCCAGCTCATCGAGCTTCACGACATCGAAAAGCAGAACGGCCATCCTTCCATCAACGGAATGAGAAGCATCTGCGACCAGCTCATAGAAAGTTTACCTGAATAAATATGAAACGACTTCTGACCCTTCTTGGGCTTGCAGTTGCCGGAATGGCCGCCTTTGCCCAAAACCCCATCACCTCAGTGATGTACACCCCGGATCCCGCCCCTTATGTGCATGGCGGCAAGCTCTACATGTTCGTCGACCACGACGAGGACGACGCAACGAACTACAAGATGAAGGACTGGGTGCTGTTCAGCACCGAGGATATGGTCAACTGGACTTATCTCGGCACTCCGATGTCGACCGCCACCTTCAGCTGGGCCCTTCAGGGGAACCGCGCCTGGGCCTCCCAGGCTGTCGAGAGGAATGGCAAGTGGTATTGGTACTGCTGCTGTATGGCGCGCGGCTACGGCGAATGCCTGGCCGTAGCCGTCGCTGACGACCCTCAGGGCCCGTGGGAGGACGCCATCGGCGGCCCCCTCTGCTATGGCAACGGTTTCATAGACCCCACGGTCTGGATAGATGACGACGGTTCGGCATGGCTGTTCTGGGGTCTCCAGGGTTTCTTCTACGGCCAGTTGAACGATGATATGATTTCGTTCAAGGACGGATACAAGGAAGTTCCCGGATATCCCGATCCGGAGGCTTTCGGCCCTTTTGTCCCCAGGACAAAATGGTCGTTGGGAAGAGTGATCGACATGACTTCCTACGAAGAAGGCCCGTGGGTCTGCAAACGCGACGGCACCTATTATGCGATATATCCGGCAGGAGGCATCCCGGAGTTCATGGCCTATTCCACCGCTCCGACAATCAACGGTCCCTGGAAATACGGCGGACAGATAATGGACCGTATCCCCAACAGCATTACCATCCACGGAGGATACGTCAATTACAAGGGGCACGACTATATGTTCTATCATACCGCCTCGTTGCCCAACGGGAGCAGCTATCACCGCAGCGCTGCAGTGGAGGAGTTCAAGTTTAACCCTGACGGAACCATCCCTTTCATCCCCGCGACGAAGGAAGGTCCGGACCCCATAGGAACTATCAATCCGTATGTGACCGTCGAGGCGGAGACAATGGCCGAGAGCTATGGCGTCAAGGTTGACCGCCTGCCCGGCACGCGTCATTATGTAACCTCCATCCACAACGGAGACTGGATCAAGGTCCGCGAAGTGGACTTCGGCGACGAGGAGGCCACGATGGTCGTCATCGAGATGCTCAATTTCAAGAATCCCGGCAGCATAGATTTCTTCATCGACGAGATGATAGATGCGAGGCCGGTAGCCACCGTGCCCGTCAACAACGACAACATGATGATTACCGCTCCGGTACGTCCCGGAGTGACCGGAAAGCACGATGTCTATCTGCTTTTCCACGGTGGTGACGAGGAGCTCTTCGACCTTGACTGGTGGAAGTTCAACGCGCATGTCAATATGCCGATCATCCAGACCAAATACACGGCGGACCCCGCCCCTATGGTCTATGACGGCAAGGTTTACCTCTATACCACTCACGACGAGGACTACGCCAACGGATTCGTGATGAAGGACTGGCTGCTCTACACCTCGGAGGATATGGTCAACTGGCAGGACCACGGTGCCGTGGCATCTCTCAAGGATTTCAAATGGTATGACGGCGACAACGGGGCCTGGGCCCTTCAGGTCGTGGAGAGGAACGGCAAGTTCTATATGTACTGTCCCATCCATGGGCACGGGATAGGAGTGCTGGTTGCAGATACCCCTTACGGCCCGTTCGTGGATCCGATAGGAAAGCCGCTTGTATGGCAGAGGGAGCATTGGGAGGACATTGACCCTACTGTGTGGATCGATGACGACGGACAGGCCTATATGTACTGGGGCAACCCCAACGTCTATTGGGCGGAGCTCGGCGACGATATGATATCCCTGGTCAGCGAGATCCACAAACTTGATTACAAGATCGATTACTATCAGGAAGGGCCATGGTTCTACAAGCGTAACGGCAAGTATTATCTGGCTTTCGCTTCCACCTGCTGCCCCGAGGGAATAGGTTACGCTATGAGCGACAGCCCCACCGGTCCCTGGAAATCGATGGGACACATCATGGACCGTACCTGGCGCACCAGGGGCAACCATCCCGGCATCATCGACTACAAGGGCAAGTCTTATGTTTTCGGTCTGAATTACGAGATAATGCACCTTGATACGTTCCGCCATCACGAAAGACGCAGCGTATCGGCTGCCGAGATGCATTACAACCCTGACGGCAGCATCCGGAAAGTCCCTTATTGGCAGGACAACGTCCTGGAGCAGATCCAGCCCTTCAACCCGTTCCGTAAGGTGGAGGCTGAGACGATGTCATGGGGATATGGCCTCAAGACCCAGAAGGGCGGCAACGTGATAGTCGTTACGGACATCGATGAAGGCGAATACCTGAAAGTGTCGGGAGTGGACTTCAAGAGAGGCGCCAGGAATCTCCAGATGAATGTGTGCGCCGTCAAGCCTGCCGTCGTCGAGATAAGGCTCGATGCAGAAGACGGCCCGCTTGCCGGCACCATGAACATCAAGCCTGGTGACGGCTACAGGACGAACAGCTGTTCATTGAAAGGCGTATCCGGCGTCCATGACTTGTACTTCGTGTTCAAGGGCGACGGCTTCACCTGGGACTGGTGGCAGATGAAATAGACTACTCCAGTTCCGGCCCCAGTTTGATGGATTTGCCGGCGGCGAGGTTGAACTCCTTGGTCTTCCCGGCATAACGTACGGTAAATGGCTTCCCGAGATTGGATTTGATCTCGCAGGAAGTCATTTTTCCGTCTTTCCAGCTGATGCTCACTTCATAATCGCCCCTGGCCTTGAGCCCGCTGACGGAACCGTCCTTCCAGCTGACCGGAAGTGCAGGCAGGATGGATATTTCGCCGGCATGGCTCTGAAGGAGGCTCTCGGCGATGGCGGCGGTGATACCGAAGTTGATGTCGGACTGGTTCGATCCGGAGAAATGGAGGTTGTTGCCGAAACCGCCCCTGCGTCCGGCGGGGGTCATGAAGATCTTCCTGAGTACCTCGTCAGTTTTCGCGCCGTTCTCGAGCCTTGCCCATTGGCAGATGTCTATCGCGCTGTTCCAGAAAACAGTGACCGGGCGCGGCTCAAGCCAGGTTTCTACTGCTTTTGCGAGCTCGGGCGTTCCTCTGAGAGTGATGGAATTGCCTGGATAGAGGCCGAAGGTTCCCGACCAGTTGTGGTTCTCCCTGCCGCGTGTCCAGTCTTCAATCCACCCCTGGAGCATACCGTTTTCTCCGATCATATATGGAGGAATCTTTTCGAGGACGTCCGCCAGCCTTGCGCTGAATTCGCTGTCGACGTTCAGAAGCTTCGAAGCCTCGATGAGGTGGGGGAAGAGATCCCTGATCAAAGCGTTGTCCATCGTGGTCGAAGGCGCAAGGAACATTTCTTCAGGGTTGCCTTCGATGTAATATCCCTGTTCAGGAGACATGGAGAACGGGATGGTAAGGTAACCGTAATTGGGGTTCACCTCCAGAATGTCCAGAAGGAATTCAGCGGCGCCCTTCATAATGGGATAGTACTTCTTCAAGAAGTCGATATCCTCCGTAAACAGATAGTGCTCCCAGATATGCTGGCACAGCCAAACGCCGCTCATCGGCCACATTCCGTATCGGGCGGCGTCCACCGGAGCAGTGCCGCGCCAAAGGTCGGTATTGTGGTGCGACACCCAGCCGTCCGCTCCATAGTAGAGCTTTGCGGTTTCGGCTCCGTTCTCGGCAAGGTCCTCTATCAGGTGGAACAGAGGGGCGGTACATTCGGAGAGATTGGTGACTTCGGCGGGCCAGTAGTTCATCTCCGTGTTGACGTTGAGGGTATACTTGCTGCCCCAGTTGGGGAGCAGGTCCTGGCTCCAACGACCCTGGAGATTGCTGGGTTCGCTGCCTTCCCTGCTGCTTGAAACCGTGATGTAACGGCCGAACTGGAAAAGCTTGGCCTGGAGATCCGAGTCGGGCTCTCCGTTCTTGAGCGCCGCGACCCTTTCATTCGTCGGCCTGCTGTTCTCTGCACCGTCCCCGACGGTGAGATGGACGCGGCTCATCAGCCCGGAAAAGTCCTTGAGGTGAGTATCCCTGAGCTGCTTGAAGCTCTTTCCTTCGACTGCGGCGAGGACCTTGTCGCAACGCGCCGCGGGATCGCCGCTGATATCATTGTATTTGACGAAGTCGGTAGCTATGGTCAGGACGAAGGTCACCGAATTGGCGTCTGCGACCACCAGGCTGGAATCCGTAGCCACGAGCGTTCCCTTCTCAGGCATCGCGATGACATCAGTCTGGAAACTCATCCCGTCGCCCTCGACCTTTGCGATCAGATCGAAGATCCTGGTAGGGAGATAGCTCCAAGTGCCGTTCATGGTCAGGCGGTTGCCATTTGATGAGACTTTCCTTTGGAAAGGACTCTTGAGCTTCGCCTCCACGTTCACCTTGCCGGGCTTGTCGGCAGAGACCTTCATCACCATTACATGATCGGGGTAGGACATGAACACCTCCCTGGTCATCTTTACGTCGCCCTCGGTATAGCTGACCTTGACAATTCCTGTCTCCATGTCAAGCTCACGATAATAATCCTTGACCGGCCCGTTCCCGGGCTTGAAATCGAGGAGCATATCGCCGACCGGAACGTAGGTCTGCTGGTTGGCGGGTTTTCCGTAGAAATGCTCGTTTACCAGTTTCTCCGCTTCCTTGTACTCCTTCGCATACATCAGTTCCTTGATCTGATCGTAGTAGTTGTGCGCCTCGGGATCGTTGTAGTCGTGAGGGCGGCCGGACCAGAAAGTGGATTCATTGAGCGCAATCCGCTCATTTTCCGTCCTTCCGAACACATTGCCTCCCATATAGCCGTTGCCGATGAACAGGCCGTCCAGCCAGACTTCTCCGGCGGGTTCGTCGTACCACAGGACCATCTCCCTGCTGGATTCGGGAGCGGATTTGGAGCATGAAACAAATGCTGACAGGATCAAACAGGAGAGAAACAGTATCCTTTTCATAGCTGATGTAATATGAGTTGATATTATTAGTCGATGGAGGCTGGCTCTAAAGCGGCAATGTCAGCCGAGGAAGGCGAGGATGGCGACGGTGTCGTCCTTGGGGAACGCTTTCTGCTCGCCTGTGGCAAGATTCTTCAGCTGGACGACACCGGCCGCCATCTCGGACTCTCCGTTGATGGAGAGGAAAGGAATGGACTTGCGGTCGGCGTAGTCGAACTGTTTCTTAAGCTTGGCGGAGTCGGGATAGACCTCCACTGAGACTCCGGCTTCGCGCAGAGCGCGGGCGACGGGCAACACGTACAGCAGCTCGCTGCCGCCCATGTTGGCAAACAGCACGCGTGTGGCGGACTTGAGCCCGGAGGGGAACTTGTCCAGTCCTTTGAGCACATCGTAGATGCGGTCGGCACCGAAACTGACTCCTACACCGGACATGTCCGGCAAGCCGAAAATGCCGGTGAGGTTGTCGTAACGGCCTCCGCCACAGATGCTTCCGATGGCGAAATCGAGGGCTTTGACCTCGAAGATGGCTCCCGTATAGTAATTCAGTCCGCG
>JAEEGF011771810.1_pt1 | contig 12186 bp, 6 predicted proteins | sample 9134171 | NCBI WGS metagenome assembly JAEEGF01 (sample SAMN16246542, study PRJNA631951) | gut metagenome | biome: gut microbiome; feature: rumen; material: AP-attached | host: Bos | place: Iran: Karaj | collected 2018-10 | reverse complement strand
CGTAGAGGAGTTACGGTGGGGAAGGAAGCAACACTTTACGCGAATATAATAATAGATATTTCACATGAGAAGGTGGATAGGCTTTTTCAGTATAGGATTCCGGACAGGCTGGCGGATAAGATTCAGGTCGGGGATTGTGTTGTTGTGCCCTTTGGTAAGGGAGATACACAGAGGAAGGGCTATGTGATAGAGCTGACAGATAAGGCAAATTGGGATCCGGACAAGATCAAGGAGATCCTTGGCAGATCCAGTGAGATGACTTCCGCCGATGATATTTCAATAAAGCTCGCAGCATGGATGAAGAGAAACTACGGCGGAACCATGAATGCGGCTCTTAAGACTGTGCTTCCATCCGGCAAGAAGATGAAAAGACAGGTGCACAGGTTTGTATCACTTCGCACATCTTTAGAAGATGCGAAAGAGACGTACTACGAGTGCATGAGCAAGAAGCAGAAGGCCAGAGAGAGGATTCTAAAAGAACTTATAGAAAATGCCGGGGAGAGAATCCCTTATGAACTGATAACGGATAAGCTCGGTGTCAGCTCTCAGACCCTTAAGAGTATGAGCGAAGCCGGAATCATCAGGATTGACAGTGAGGAGTACTACAGAAATCCTATAGTCGGCACTACCACAAGATATGAAGATAAGGTACTTAGCCCCGAGCAGCAGAACATCGTAGATACTGTTAGCAGGGACTACGATGAGGGCAAGAGAGATACCTATCTGATCCATGGAATAACGGGCAGTGGTAAGACTGAAGTCTACATTGCTCTTATAGATAACATGATAAAGCGCGGGAAGCAGGCTATTGTTCTGATTCCCGAGATAGCTCTGACCTACCAGACACTGATGCGCTTTTACAGGCACTTCGGAGATAGAGTTTCCGTAATGAATTCATCACTTTCTCCGGGAGAGAAGTTCGACCAGATGGAGAGGGCAAGGCAGAATGATATCGATATTATCATAGGGCCGAGGTCAGCTCTTTTCACACCGTTTCAAAATACTGGGATAATCATCATAGACGAGGAGCATGAGCAGACCTACAAGAGCGACAATGCTCCCAAATATCATGCAAGGGAGACGGCAATAGAGCTTTCAAGGCTCCTTCCTGATGGGGCCTGCGTTGTGCTGGGCTCAGCTACGCCTTCTCTCGAGTCCTATTACAGGGCAACTACAGGAGAGTATCATCTCTTTGAACTAAAGAGAAGACTTACGGGAGGAACACTTCCGGAGGTTGAGATAGCAGACCTTAGAGAGGAACTAAGAGCCGGTAACCGATCAATTTTCTCATTAAGACTTCAGGAACTTATGACTGACAGACTCTCAAAGGGTGAACAGGCAATGCTCTTTATCAACAGAAGAGGCTTGGCGGGCTTTGTTTCCTGCAGAGCCTGCGGACATGTCTTTAAATGCCCTCACTGTGATGTGTCTTTGTCTGAGCACAGAGGCGGAAGGCTTGTGTGCCACTACTGCGGACATGAGGAAGTAAGACCGAAGATCTGTCCCAAGTGCGGCTCTAAATATGTCTCCTCCTTCAGGGCAGGGACCCAGCAGATTGAGGATGAGGTTAAGAAGTTCTGGCCACAGGCCCGTGTCCTTAGGATGGATGCCGATACCACCAGAACCAAGGGAAGCTATGACAAGATCCTTTCGTCATTTGCCAATAAAGAGGCGGATGTCCTTGTCGGAACCCAGATGATCGTAAAGGGCCACGATTTCCCGGATGTCACGCTTGTGGGAATCTTGGCTGCGGATATGTCTCTTTATGCCAGTGACTTCAGAGCCAGCGAGAGAACCTTCCAGCTTCTTACCCAGGCGGCGGGAAGAGCCGGTAGAGGCACAAGACCGGGGAATGTAGTTATTCAGAGCTATCAGCCTGAGCACTACAGCATTCAGACAGCATCAAGGCAGGATTATGCTTCTTTTTACGAGGAGGAGATATCCTACAGGAAGATGCTGCGCTATCCGCCGGTATCACATATGCTCTGCGTTCAGCTCTTTAGTAAGGATGAAGATGAAGGAATGCAGTTTGCCACCAGGCTTCGGGCAGTTATGGAGCAGCGCAAAGTCCCGGGAGCAGTCTTTATCGGACCGGCTTTTGGCTCAATTGGCAAAGTGAATGATGTATACAGAATAGTCATCTATGTTAAGCTCGCTGACTATGACGTTTTAGTCGGCCTCAAGGACATGCTTGAGGGCTATATAAAAGAGCTTGAGGCAATGGGCAAGTTAAAGACCATAACCGTTCAATTTGACTTTGACCCCATGCATACCGTATGATTAGGTTACGTACAATCAAATTAAAATATCAGTTTTTATATAGGAGTAAGAAATGGCTTTAAGACAAATCAGAGAATATGGAGACGACGTCCTTGCCAAGGAGTGCAGGGAGGTAAAAGAGATAACACCCAGAGTTCGCGAGCTGGTAGAGGATATGCTCGATACCATGTATGAAGCGAACGGCGTGGGACTTGCAGCACCACAGGTTGGTGTGCTTAAGAGAATAGTTGTAATTGATGTATCACCTGAAGCCGATCAGCCACTTGTGATGATCAATCCGGTTATCATTGAGAAAGACGGAGAGCAGACAGGATACGAGGGATGTCTTTCACTTCCCGGCAAGTCAGGTATCGTAACCAGACCCAATCATGTAATAGCAAGAGCTATGGACCTTGATGGCAATGAGTATGAGATAGAGGGCGAGGAGCTCCTTGCAAGAGCCATCTGTCATGAGCTCGACCACCTCGACGGCCACATGTATGTTGAGAAGGTAGAGGGAGACCTTGTAGATAACGAGGATCTCGTGGCACAGCAGGAACAGGAATATGAGGACAATGCGGAGTAATACGTCGCAATAAAAAAGAGACCAAAGGTCTCTTTTTTTATTGCTCATTTTCTATGGAACCTGTCGATTGTCTGTAGATGACATCTGTTTCGATATAGGTCTTTTTGTAAGGCATACTTGGATTTGCAATTCTGGCAAGTAAGAGATCGGCAGCAGTATAACCCATGGAACTGCTGTGGATCTTAACTGTGGTAAGGTTTGGCTCAATTATGGTTGCCTCAGGCGAATTATCAAAGCCACAAACAAGAGCATCTCCCGGTATGCTCTTTCCCATCTGCTTAAGTGCCTTTATGGTGGAGGTTGCAAGGAAATCATTGGCACAGAAGAAAACCTCCGGAAGAGCCTTAAAGGAGCGGATCTTTTCCACTATAAAATCAGGATCGAAATAGGGACTTGAGTCGTCGTCAAGTATGCACAGATCTGTCCTTACAGCGATACCGTTGTCGGCAAGTGCCAGTACGTAAGCCTGCCATCTCTCATTAAATGACTGACAGTGGAATCTGTCTCCGACAAAAGAGATATTTCTTTTCCCTGCATGGATCAGAGAGTTTATCAGGCGGTAAACACTCGAGAGGTTTTCCATGTAGAGTGTATCGGCCATGAGAGAGCTCTTTTGCATAATAGGAGTATCGACGAATAGGATAGGGATATTCTGCGAACACAGGAATCTGCTGTATTCCATGGAAAAGAGCTCTATACATAGAATTCCTGCGATGTTATCGAGGTTTATGTTGGACGGAAAGCACAGATTTTCTATCTCGTAGTCCTTAATTATATTTATTGAAAGCTTGTAGCCAAGAGAATCAATCTTGTTCTGAAAGGCCTCAAGGAGCTTGGTTCCGGAGTGAGAAGCTCCGGGGAAGGAGTGCGTAAAGAGCGCGATCTCCATCTTGTCTTTACTTGCAAAAGAAGCGCTTCCAGTCTGGACCGGAGCGGATTCGATCGCTGTGAACTGCTTATAACCCATGGCAGTAGCCATCTGGCATATCTTATTTCTGGTATCGGCTGATACACTTCCTGAGTTGTTCAGTGCTCTTGATACTGTGTTTCTTGACATTCCCAGGGCGTCAGCTATTTCCTGCAGTGTTACTCTGTTTCCCATAATTCCCCCAATGACTTTCTTTACTGTTTAATATAATACCTTGAATCGGTGCAATGTGTCAAATGTAACATTGCATGGGTTACAAGATGTGCAAAATGCACAAATTAGACCTGCATAAAAAGTGGTATTACACGAAAATGTGCGACAAATGCACTTTTCAATTGATACAAATGAAACATGATGATATTATAATGCTGTCGAAAGATGGTGCAAAAGCACCAAAGGAGGAACCATGAAAAAGATAAAGACATTTATTATAGCGGGGATTGTTGCAACCTGCCTATTGGGATGCGGAACTGAAGAAGTAGCAAATGTGGCAAACGCAGCAGGAGAAGGTACTGCAGATGAGAGGTATCTTGGGGAGAGCATAGAAGACCATGTGCTGTTTCCTACGTCAAGCGAAGGCCTTATCGGCGATACGATGCCTTTTTATGACGACGGAAACTTTAATGTTTTCTTTCTGGCAGATCAAAGAGACGGAAAGCAGGGCTACCACCCATGGGGGCTTTTAAGGACAAAGGATTTTACCGCCTATGAAGATAAGGGAGTTGTCATAAACTACGCAGATGATGTGGAAGCTCAGGATATAGCCCTTGGAACCGGAAGTGTGATAAAGGGGAATGACGGCAGGTATCACGCTTTCTACACAGGACATAACGATATGTTTGAACCAAAGGAAGCAGTTATGCATGCTGTCAGTACAGATCTTGAGAACTGGGAGAAGATACCTGAGGATACGCTCTATGCAAACGAGAATTATTCTCAAAATGACTTCAGGGATCCTTACGTATTCTATACAGATTCCGAGAACTGTTATTCAATGCTGGTTGCTACAAGGAAAGACAACATCGGTGTAATTGCAAGATATACATCAACAGATCTAAAGAGCTGGGAAGATGCCGGAGTCTTTTTTGAAAATGATATGGGTACGGATTCAAACCTGGAGTGTCCATCGGTTCTTTTGTATAAGGGGAAATGGTATCTGTCTTTTTCAGATCAGTGGCCCAACAGGCTGGTGCATTACAGAATAGCAGATAATTTCGGCGGACCTTTTAAGATTCCTGAGAGAGACATATTTGACTGCAACGGCTTTTATGCCGGAAGGATGGAGACGGATGGTGAGAAACTCTATATAGTCGGATGGAACGGAACCAAAAAGAGCCACACAGACTCAGAGGACTATGACTGGGGCGGAAACATGGTAACTCATCTTCTGATGCAGCACGAAGACGGAACACTTAGTCCGGTGCTTAATCCGGAGGTGGAAGCTCTTTTATCAAATGAGCTTGAGATTCAGCCGGTTAAGATGGCAGAGTCGGGGGTCTATGAGGAAGGCAGCATCTCTTTTGCCGGAGATAAGTATGAGATGGCGGGATTTAAAGAGCTGTCGGGAAGTTATTTATTTAAGACCACGATCAGGGACTTTGATAAGGACGGGATGTTCGGATTTTGCTTCAACACCAATGAGGAGAGTGTGGGACGACTAAACATTATCTTTGACGGAGCAAATGGCAGGATAGATTTTTACAACGGCAGCAACATCATGGAGAGGACTGCCCAGTCCTATGTGCCATATGACATCAGTGATAAGGATGCGCTGGATGTCTCAATGCTGATAGCTGACGGAGTTGTGAGCATGTATGTAAATGATGAGATCGCATTTACTGCAAGAATGTATCTGTCGCAGGCTTCGGACTTTGGCGTGTTTGGTGTTGGTTCAAAGGTGCGCTTTGAGGATATAAAGATTTTCAAGTAAACGCTCAGTCTTTTAGGGAGGTAATCATGGGGGAGTTTTTTAAAAAGATATTTGGTGTGATGGCAGGTCATAAGGCAGTAGCCGGAACGGTTTTTGCCTGCGTGTTGGCCTTTGCTGCAACTGCATGTGCGATGTTTTCAAAAGAAGAAAGCAGAGTGATCGTAAACATCGAAGATGAAATAATGGCACTTGCAAATGCATGGCCTGCTTCTTTTAATACGGATAACTATGTTGAGCCGGAGTTTACGGACGATCCGGAAAGGACCAACAATGCATTCAATGTTGCAGACTTCGGGGAGCAGGGACAAAACGGGTGGTTTTACAGATACGGTTCTTCTTTGGACCCGCTTAAGTCAAAGAGAGTTGAAAACTTTGACGGCGACAGATACTTTCAGCCCGGAAAAACCGGACTTGAGATAAAATCAAACTTCATTCATACGGCAGAGGGAACATCACCGATTCTTGAATGGAGGGCTGCAAAGAGCGGTGATATCAACATTGAACTTGCCTATGTAAAAAATGTAAACAACGACAAGAATCCAAATTACCCTGACGGAGTAACGCTTTATGTTTACAAGGGGGAAGAGGCCATTGCAAGATACTCCGTTGATGCCAGGACAGACAGGGAAGAAGTTGTGGAAGAGGCGCTGAAGGACATCCATGTAGAGGATTTAGAGAGCCTTTACTTTGTTGTTGATCCTAACATGAATAATGCCTATGACGGCGGGTCTTTGTATGTGGCAATCTCGGATGTTAATGCAAAGGGCCCGGAAGCTGTAAGAGACGGAAAGAGAATTGATAACAACGCATACTTTGCGGATGACTTCGGTGTTCAGGGAAGCAACGGCTGGACCTATATGTGTGGCAAGAGCGTAGCAGATGCAAAGCTTGTATCTACAGAGAAAAACGGTGAGTACATGAACTGCACTTCGCCAAATCTTACCATCAGTCAGTTCTTTATTCATCCGGCCATAAATGATGCAGCGATGCTTTGCTGGCAGCCGTATTCAGACGGAGCTGTGGAAATAAGGGGAACTTACACCAAATTTGAGCAAAACGATGGAAATCCCGACTGGCCCGATGGCGTTGTGGTTTCAGTATATAAGAACACTCAAAAGCTCTTTTCCAGGAAAGTTGCAGCTCCTGCCAAGGGAACAAATGAGATCTCCTTCAGAGAAAAGAACGTTACTCTTAGTACGAAGGACAGGCTGTACTTCGTGGTGGAAGCCGGCGGTAATGCTTCCTATGACGGCGGAAGTTTTGATATTTCCATTTTTGACAGATCAGATGTTAAGACTGAAAACGATGTGATCATCGAAGGAAATGATACAAGAGAAAACTATGCAGATGTAAAGTATGACTTTGGAAAGCAGGGTGAGAACGGCTGGTTTTATCAGGAGGGCTTTGAGGACGAACCGGTTGGTGCCATTAACATGACCAGATTTGAGGAAGCGGATTACAAATATTTAGACAGCACTTATCTGGAGATCAAAAACGACTTTGTCAATCCCGGAAGAGGAAAGTCTGCGGTCATCAAGTGGAAGGTTGCCAGGGACGGAAACATTAAGATCGATGCTTCCTACACCAAGTTCAGGAATGAGGACAAGAATCCGAATTATCCAGACGGAACAAGGGTTACGCTCTATCATAACGATACCGTTCTGGTGCGCGAGGAGTTTGCTGCCGACAGGAAGCAGGAAGTGACAAAGCGCCTGGATGTGGCTGCGCTTCCTGTCAAAAAAGACGACTGCATAACCATGGTGATCAACGGAAAGGCCAATAATGCCTATGATGCCGGAAACTATGAGTTCTCGATTTTTGACCTTTCAGGGGCTGTCACAGAGGCAGATGTGGAGATCGATGAGAGCGAGACCAGGCAGAACTTTGCTGATGTGAAGTTCGATTTTGGGCAGCAGGGTGAGAACGGATGGTTCTATCAGGAGTCTAAGGGCGATGCGCCGTTTGTTGCCTACAATATGAGAGGTTATGACCCGGGAGAGGAGCGCTACAAGGATAAAAGAGATCTCGAGATCAAAAGAGATTTCGTAAACCCCGGAAAGGGCAAGTCCGCCGTTATCAAGTGGAAGGTAGCCCAGGACGGGACCATAAAGATAGATGCTTCTTACACCAAGTTTAAGAACGAAGATAAGAATCCCGGCTGGCCCGACGGAACCAGAGTCACCTTGTATCGCAACGAGGAAGTGCTGCGCCAGGAGGAGTTTCCCGCTGATACGGAAAAAGAGATAACGAAGAGGCTGGATGTGCCGGCTATTGATGTGTCAAAGGATGACTACATCACCATGGTTGTTAACGGCAAAGAAAACAATGCCTATGATGCCGGAAAGTTTGAGTTTTCGATAAAAGGTTTTTCACCTCTTGTGGGACAGACTGAAAGCAACGTAATAGACTGGGGGAGAGAGCGCACCAACAATGCTTCTGCAGTTGATGACTTTGGCTCTCAGGGAAATAACGGCTGGTGCTTCCAGTCGGGATATTATCTGGATCCTGACTTTGCAGTTAATGTGGAGAGGTTTGCAGATGGCGATAAGTACACAACAAAGGATGGAATAGAGATAAAGCGCGACTACATCATGCCTGCCAATAAGGGAAGATCGGCCAACGTGAAATGGGTTGCAGCTCAGGATGGAAAAATCGATATTATGGCATCCTATACCAAGCTCAAGAATGAAGATGCAAATCCCGACTGGCCTGACGGCGTTACGGTATATCTTTTCAAAAACGGCGATGGCCTTAAGCGCGAGGATTTTGATCCTCTTACGGACAGAACTGTTACAAAGGACTTTAATGTAGAGGGGCTTGATGTACGAAAAGGAGATACGATCACTCTTTTAGTGGATGGAAGATCCAATACTGCTTATGACGGAGGCAATTACACCTTCGTAATCGAGGACGCTGAGATAAAGACCATGAAGATGGTCAATGAGAGCGGCGAAAACCATGCAAATCTTGCCTTTGACTTTGGCGAGCAGGGAAGCAACGGCTGGTATTACCTCGAGGGACGAAGCATAGATCGCGCTGAGGTCCTCTCAGTTAAGACCACTGATAACTCCGGTTTCGTGTCAAGAAAACAAAAGGGACTTGAGGTTAAAAAAGACTTTGTTCAGCCAAGGTTAAATGCCGATGCAATGTACAAATGGGTAGTAGCTGCTGACGGAAATATTGATGTGACCGGGCAGTATGTAAAGTTTGGACATAATGATCCAAACGCCTCATGGCCTGATGGTGTGACTGTAAATATCTACAAGAACAGTACTAATATCTATAATGCAGTTGCCGGCTGCTATCAGGGCGAAGGTAATGACAATATAAAAACCATCGATATTAAAAAGCTCGAGGTGAAAAAGGGAGACATCTTAACCTTTGATATCGGGTGCAGCAAGAACAATGCCTGGGACGGCGGAAGGCTGGAAATCGACATTGCCGATTGCGAGGCTAAAAAGGTTGTGATTGGTGATGAAGTAAGGTCAAACAGGACTGCACTCGGAAAGCTTGAGAACTTCGAGCAGGGGTCAGACGGCTGGTGGTTCCTGGAGGGAACAGATATAGGAAACACAAGAGTTCTTTCATATATGAACGATGATAAGACTGCGTTTGTATCTCCGACAAATAACGGCCTTGAGATGAAAAAAGACTTTGTTCATCCCGGTGAAAAGAAAGCGGCCATTTACCAGTGGGTTGTATATGAGGACGGACAGATCGATGTACTGGGTGATTATACCAAGTTTGGCCATAATGATGAGAATCCGGATTATCCTGATGGAGTAAAGTTTAGTATTTTCCTGGGTGACGAGGAACTTAAGGCTGTAGACGTCGCGGCATTTGCGGGTGATGGCAATGACAACAAGGTAAGCTTCATGATGGACAAGCTTGATGTTAAAAGAGGAGATAAGCTCTCGTTCGTTATCGATGCGGGAAGCAATATTTCTTTTGACGCAGGAAGACTCTCAGTCAACATTTATGAAGCAAAGCAGGAGCCGGAGGGAGAAGAAGCAAGGACTAACTACACTAATCTATATGATGCCTTCGGTGAGCAGGGGTCAGACGGCTGGTACTACGGAATGTGCGACTGGAACGGAAGCGGCTTTGAGGAGCTTAGCTATGACAGCGAAGCAGGCAGATATGTAGGTGACGGAAAGCCGGAACTTAGGGCTGATTTTGTAGAACCGGGCAATGGCAGGAACGCAGCTTACAGATGGGTTGCGGCAAGGAACGGAAAGGTCGGAGTTGTGGGAACTTATACCAAGTATGCCAACAGTGATGATGCAGAATCCAACGGAGTATGCATGCGAATATTCTTAAATGGCGAAGAGAAGAGATGGATCGGAGGAGATATCCAGGGCAACTTTGATCATGAGGTGGTAAAAGAATTCTATGAAGAATTCACGGTATCAAAGGGCGATGTTATCATGTTCGCCATAGATCCGGACGGAAATGATGCCTATGATGGCGGAACATTATCTGTGACAATTGAAGCGGTTCAATAATAAGGAGTCTTGGTCTCATTTCAGAAATGGGACCAAGGCTTTCTTTTTGTGATATAATTGAGTCCGACGTAAAGGAGATTTTGCATATGAAAATTGTATTTATGGGAACGCCTGATTTTGCCAGGTCAGCCCTTGAAAAAATAATTGAAGCAGGACATGAGGTGGTTCTGGTTGTGACACAGCCCGATAAGCCAAAGGGCAGAAGCGGAGAACTGCAGCCCTGCGATGTCAAGGTATGTGCCCTTGAGCACAACATTCCGGTTTATCAGCCGGTGAAGATCAAACAGCCGGAACACGTTGAGTATCTTAAGACAATTGATGCGGATATATTTGTAGTTGCGGCCTTTGGCCAGATCCTCTCACAGGAGATCCTTGATATTCCAAGGTTTGGCTGCGTCAACATTCACGCATCCATTCTTCCTGAGTACAGAGGCGCAGCGCCTATCCAGCAGGCAATCATTGATGGCAAGAAGACTACCGGAGTTACCATCATGCAGATGGCGGCCGGAATGGATACAGGAGACATTCTTCTTCAGAGAACAATCAAGATTGATGAAGAGGAGACGGGAGGAAGTCTTTTTGACAAGTTATCAAAGCTTGGCGGAGAGCTCATTGTAGAGGCGCTTCCCAAGATTGAAAGAGGCGAGATCACACCTGTTCCGCAGGATGAAGCTCTTGCAACCAAGTGTGGCAAGCTTTCCAAGGATATGGGAAGGATCGATTTCTCAGAGGATGCAGAGAGTATCAGGAATCTTATACGTGGCCTTAATCCATGGCCCTCAGCTTTTGCAAGTCTGGGCGGCAAGATGCTAAAAATCTGGCATGCAAAGGCTCTTTCTCCTGTTGATTTCGGAGCGCTTTGCAACAGCCTTAGCCCCGAGGATGGAGCCAGGGCAAAAGAGATTGCGAATACTAAAGCGTATGGCAGCATCATTGCAGTTTTAAAAGATTCGTTTGTTGTCCTTACAGGTGATGGATATCTTCAGATTACAGAAGTTCAGCTTGAAGGCAAAAAGAGAATGGATGTTAAGTCGTTCCTGTTGGGAAATAAGCTTGAGATCGGAACTGTTCTCAAGTAATGAATTACTGAATTGAAAAGAGGTGATTTCTCACTATGTATTACGGAATGGGAAGAATGGGATATGGATTTGGTATTGACCCTATGTATATCCTGACAATTATAATGGCTATCGTCTGCATGATAGCCAGCGCAAGGGTTTCATCAGTTTATAAGAAATATAACAGAATACGCAGTATGAGTGGCATGACCGGAGCCATGGCAGCCATGGAGATTCTAAGGCGAAACGGAATCACAGATGTTGCTGTACAGCATGTTCCGGGAAATCTTACAGACCACTATGATCCAAGAACCAAAACGGTGAATCTCTCCGATGCTACCTATGGTTCAAATTCAGTTGCCGCAGTTGGTGTTGCAGCTCATGAGTGTGGTCATGTACTTCAGCATCACACGGGATATGTTCCCCTGCAGATAAGGTCGACCATATTACCTGCGGCGAACATTGGCTCTAAGGCCGGAATACCGATCATAATCCTTGGATTGTTCCTGAGCTTTTCGCCTCTTATCACCATCGGAATCTGGGTGTTCTCACTGGCAGTTCTGTTCCAGGTTGTAACGCTTCCTGTGGAGTTTAATGCTTCCCACAGAGCGCTGGTGATGCTTGAAGATTACGGAATACTCGGACCGGAAGAAGTGGATTCTTCAAGAAAGGTCTTAAGCGCAGCAGCCATGACTTATGTGGCAAGTGCTGCATCTGCAGTAGTACAGCTCTTAAGGCTCGTGCTCCTTAACAACAGAAGAAGATGAACAATTTGTGAAGCCTGTGGAATAACCGCCGCGGGCTTCTTTTTTTATGCTAGTATAAATTGAGTGTAAAATCGGCTCAAATCAGTGTATGGGGACACAATTTATGGTTTGAGTGGTAAATTGTATATTCAAGGAGGAATAAAAAGATGAGTG
>JAEEGF012474644.1_pt1 | contig 12187 bp, 12 predicted proteins | sample 9134171 | NCBI WGS metagenome assembly JAEEGF01 (sample SAMN16246542, study PRJNA631951) | gut metagenome | biome: gut microbiome; feature: rumen; material: AP-attached | host: Bos | place: Iran: Karaj | collected 2018-10 | reverse complement strand
TTTCCCCCAATAGGGATGAGTAACATAATCTTTGACATTTTGCAAATAATTATAATTAGACTTTGAAGGAGAATAATTACTTAAACAAAAATTTAAATTATATCGGGGGCAATGATTATAAAATACTGATGTATCATTCAATGGGAAAATGCTCCAAATTTGATTACAAATAGAATCTAAAGTATCTGTCTTTTTTTGTTCTAAATTGTATGCAGTCAAAACATTTCTTTCTCTATTTGTATAAAATAAAATATCATTTTTCAATGATATTTCGCGAGAATATTCAGGAATGGGAATATAAATGTCATCCTTTTCAAATTCATCAAAATTATAAATGCCGTATTTTCTTTCACAAGAAAAACACAATAACACCAAAATAATCGGAATGATTTTTTTCATCTTGTATGTTTTAGAAAAAGGAGGAAAAATATTTCCTCCTTGAATTTTAACTATCGTTCAACGATAAAACGGAACATCCATAAAATAGAATTTTCTGTGGGAATATATGTTGAGGAATGGGAAACCAACAAACACTCTTTTCCGCTATTTGCATTGACAATATAATGTATATAGCAATTCCCTGATGTAAGTTCATTCAAAACTTCTGATGACAATTCAGGCATAATCGCTCTATAGTGATTATAGGAAAAACAATCTGCTACACTATCCGATCCGGAGGTCACTTTTTGTATAAATCTATCATAAACTTCCAACTTGTCTGCTGACACATTAATTGCGTCATAACAAGTTGCAGGTATATTTATACAATCCTCTATTTGTGGATCATCCGGTATTTTCCAATTAGGACCCCACGGATTTGCCTCTCCTTCTCCATTAAGTTTTTGTTGTTTGCTCAAATTTGTTTGAGGTAAATTGTTTTTTACTATGTGTGTTTCTTCTTTTTTGCAGGCAACAAAAACCAAGCCTGCTGATAATGCTGCTACTGCAGCTAATATAAATATCTTTTTCATGTTCATATGTTTTTTATTTTATTTTCTTTACTGCCTTGAAGGTTGACAGTCCATTTTCTTTCCCATGCGGCTAATAAACCGCTTTCGGCACAAGGAACGGAAAAGAAAATCCCTTTGCTGCATAAAAGCATTCAGGTTTTGCGGGTCATGCCACTACTGCCACCGTGCCCGGACAATAGCAGCGGACACTTGGGCACCTTCATCTTGCATAAATACCATACTTCATGGCGTAGGTGGAACAAATGTTCACTAACTAAATTTTGCTTTTCAATATCATGAACAAAGCAAAAAGAATCTGTTTCTTTGCGTTTTTCTCCTATAAATACAAGACTGAACGGAATGCCTAAACTCCGCCATATCCATTGAAAAACTTGTATTAAATCCTTTTTAATTTTACTTTTCATGATACTTAAATATTCATTTTGCAAATATACAAAAAATTTTTATATAAAACAGATTTACAAAGAAAAAATTTTTTTTAACAAGAAAAAAACAGATGTCATTCCGTTCTTTTCTTGTTTTACACAAGCATGTGTTTTATTTTTGCCCGCCATTTATTTTTCGGGAACATTCCGCATATCTAATTATAAAAGAGTGAGTTGAATTTCTTCCGAAACGGCGGAAAAAATTGCTTTTTTTTGTCATCAAAAACCTCCATATTGCACAAGATATTTTACAATTTCCTCTCCTGCATGACCGTTTCCGTATAATGCCTGCTCAAAACTTACATTTTTATTCAGCATACTTTGGGCATATTGTACGATGGTTTCCTGTTTTGTGCCGCACAATACATTGCAACCGCAGTCTAATAATTCCACCCACTCTGTTTGTTCCCGCAGGGTAAGGCATTTCTTTTTGAAAAAATAGGCTTCTTTTTGCAATCCGCCGCTGTCGGTCATAATCATTTGTGCATGATTGATAAGATACAACATCTCAAAATACCCTACCGGCTCCATATAGGTGACGGCACTGTCAGCGAAATGGTAATTTGCAGCTTCCAAGGCGGATTTTGTACGAGGATGCAGCGGCAAAACTATCGGCATAATATGTCGGGATATGTATTCCAAAGCTGCAAACACCGACAATAAAATTTGAATATTGTCAGTAGTTTCTGCCCGATGCAAAGTGGTGAGGATATAATTACTCGGGATATCTTCTTGCGGAGCCCTTGCCTTGCCGGCATAATACAATGCCGCATCATACATCACATCGCCGCAAAGCACTATTTTACTAAACCCGTTTTCCATGCCCTCTTTTTGCAGCTGCCGGACAGCATTTTCGGTAGGACAAAACAAAATACTGCTGATTCTGTCGGTTACTATCCGGTTGACCTCCTCCGGCATTTGCATATTGAAAGACCGCAAACCAGCTTCCACATGGGCTAAAGGGATGTGTAATTTAACAGCCGCCAAAGCTCCTGACAAAGTGGAATCGGTGTCACCATATACCAATACCATATCGGGATGTTCTTGCAAGAGCACCTGCTCTATGCCTTCCAACATTCGTCCTGTCATGGCTCCGTGCGTCATGCCATGCACCGCCAAGTTGTAATCCGGGGCAGGAATGTCCATTTCGCTAAAAAACACTTCGGACATATTCTTGTCATAATGCTGACCGGTGTGCACTATCACCTCCTTGATACTGCCGGTACGAGCTATTGCCCGGCTTACCACTGCAGCTTTAACGAACTGAGGCCTCGCCCCGACTATGCTTACTATTTTCATTATCAAATTTTTTATCGGATATATCCATCATCAAAACACAAGTAAAAAATACGGCAAACATGATACCGACTTGTCGCAACAACATAGATTCAAAAAACAAATTGACAGCAAGTATCAATACAAACAATATCAGCACAATATCTCGTTTTTTGACACCTATTATCAAAGGATATGCAAGACAACAAAGCAAAGACAACAAACCTAAAATGCCGATTGCAGCAAAATCTTGCAAATATTGATTGTGGGCATTTAAATGTTTTTTGATAGCAGCTTGATAATCCATCATAAGGTAATGTTCTTGCAAATGGTCTTTTATATCATTGGTGCCCACTCCTAAAGGAAAATTTTGCATACCTATTTCATAAGCCGATTTCCATGCCTGCATCCTGCCGTCCTGCTTTACCTTATTGGCATCTCCTTCTACTGCCACCACGGTTCGGGTCACTCTATTCATACTTTTGGGAATCAGTTGGTAGCAACATCCGAAAACCAAGACCATAGCCATCAATAATAAAGATGTCTGCCATTTTTTTTGTCCAAAAATCAATTCATAGACAAAGTAAACAAATATTGCCAACAAAAATGTCAGTTGCCCTGCTCTTGATGCCAGCAATATGATATTCAATACAAAAATTATTGAAACAAGTATCAATCCTGCTACTTTCCATTGAGAACTGCTGCCATGAATACTTTCTTTCAAAACCAACATCAATGCAAAACAATACATCATGGATAAATATGATGGATGTTGCAACCATGCTAAATTGCCGTAATAATATTTTGAAAAAACAATCTGCCCTTCCGGCACATCAGCCAAAACGGCATGGACAAATGTAAGCAATATTGCCACTATACATCCCAAAACAAAGGATGAACAAATTCGGCATTTAACCTTCTTATTTTCAATACTTTCTGCAGTAAATAGTACCAATGGTAAAATAACAAACGGCAATTTTTGAAACAAATCGCCGCATCCCGGCTGCTTGCTATACAAAATGCCTACTCCATTGAGCAAATAATAGAACAACAAAAAAATCATCATCCACATCCATGTACGATTTTTTATCCGGATTTTTCTGTCCACCAACAGCACTCTTACAAGCCAATTGAGTAACAAAAAACCTAATATAAAAGGTGTTAAGTTGACATTCATGCGTGGAACCGACCACGGCAAAACAAATGCAAATGCACACAACAACCATACATTTACCAGATCTGTCCACTGTCGCAAACTCATTTTTTTCATAAATGCAAAAATACCAAAAAGTTGTGAATGAATAATCAATATAATCTATTTTTCCATTATTTTATTTTAAACAAATTCAACATATTGATTTTCATTTATTTATAAATTATAAAATATTTGCCGTAAATAATAAAACACAACTGAGCACCCCTGCCAACATGAGCAGTTTTACCTGACTACTCAATAGGTGATAGTCGTTTTTTGTGGATGCTAAGCTTGTTTTTACCATCAAAGCTATACTCGGCAATAAAAGCAACAACAAGGCATAAATCAACAATAACCACCACTTTTCAATAGCAAACACCGCTACAAACAATGCCATGGCAATCGTGTTCACCGTTTCTAAAGCCAATAATATCCAATTGGTTTTTTTGACACCGATTTTTATCACAAGCGTTTGATAACCTGCTACTTTGTCTCCTTCTTCGTCTTCCACCACCTTAATCAGTTCCCGTATCAATGTCAGCAAAAATGCAAAACCACTATAAATAAGATAAATATACACCGCGTTTTTGCCCATTTGTCCTTCTAAAACCACATACGAAAACCAACACGACAATAGCAAAGGAGCTGCGGTTAATATGGCTATCAAAATATTTCCGACCAATGCTATCCGTTTTAAATATTTAGCATAAAGATACAAACCTATTGCCGATAACAGAAAACAACTGTAAAATGCGATGGAATGAATTTGGCAAGCCGGGAAAATAGCAATTATCAACCCGATAAATGTCAATATAGTATATATTTGCTTGACGGTTTTTATACTAATCTGCTTGCCGACAACACATTGCTCGCCTTTATTGACAGCATCGGCCACCGTATCTTCACAATCATTGATGCAATTGCCACCGGCAGCTATCAATATTACACTCAATATCAGCCACATCCAATTAACATGAAAAGCAGCCGTATCAGCCACATGAACAAGACTATATTGCAATAATATTAATGTTAACAATAATATCAGCAAATTTGTTCCTCTAAACAAGTTCCAATATGCTTTTATCATCTTCTATTTTGTTAAATCCCAGTCAATCGGTTCTTTTCCTTCGGTTTGCAAAATTTGATTTGTTTTGGAAAAATGCCTGCAACCAAAAAATCCTCTGGATGCTGAAAGTGGCGAAGGATGTACGGTAGTTAAAATATGATGTTTGTTTTGATCTATTAAAGGAATTTTTTCTTGTGCATAATTTCCCCACAGCAAAAACACCACTCCTTCCTTTTTATCTGAAATAGTTTTAATAACGGCATTGGTAAATTCCTCCCAACCTTTTTTCTGATGGGAGCCGGCTTCGTGTGCCCGCACCGTCAAAGTTGCATTGAGCAACAAAACACCTTGCTTGGCCCATTTTTCCAGATTTCCGCTTTTGGGAATCGGACAGCCTATGTCATCGTGCAACTCTTTAAAAATGTTGACCAAGGATTTAGGATGTGCCACTCCGTCTGGAACCGAAAAACACAATCCATGTGCCTGTCCGACATTATGATAAGGATCTTGCCCTAATAAAACCACTTTCACCTTGTCAAACGGCGTTAAATTGAAAGCATTAAAGATTAATTGACCGGGCGGGAAGACAATACTTTTCTTTTTCTCCTCAATTAAGAATTGCTTCAATGCAAAAAATGACTCCGTACGAAAGGCAAATAATATTTGCTCTTTCCACGACTGTTCTATTTTCGGATCTATAACTTCCATTATTTCAGTTGTTTAATTACACAATTTTATTTTTCAATTATCTTATAAAAAAATAATTTTTTTTTAGTACCTTTGCACTTGAAAATATTGCAAAAATAACATTTTTTTGTAAATGTTGGCAAATTTGAAACTAGTTTTAAATTTTTAATATCAATAAAATTATGAAAAGAGTCGCATTAGTAGTTACCATAATAGCAGTGTTAACTATGTTTTTGGCATCTTGCAACACCTACGAACGTTGCCCTGCTTACACACAAGCAACCGAACAAGTAGAAATTCCTGCTGCCTAAGCTTTTACCCACTTTTCTAATCAACTATGATGAACAAAATCCTTCATAGTATTTTGTTTTTTTTTATATTTTGTACTGCCGTTGACACAGTAGCACAAGATATTGCCATAGGTGAACCCGACATGCTAATGGTGCGGAAACGCCAATGGAATATCTATGGAACGCTTCACACAAATGGTATAGGTATCGGTTTCAACTACGATCAAATTAAAAGTATCAAACTACAACACGGATTAGATATTGAATGGACTTTTTATCGCCATTTTAAAGAACAACGAGTAGAAGTGGCTGAAGGTTCTTATTTGGTTTATGGTAAAAAAAATTATTTCGGACAACTTCGCGGGGGATATGGTGTTACACGCATTCTCAACACGAAACATTATAGCGGAGGCGTAGAAGTCGGCTATTATTTCTATGGAGGTGCCTCTGTCGGATTTTCTGTACCTGTTTTTTTAGAAATTTACTATATTGATCCTCAATTAGGATTGATATCCGTCACCGAAGAATACGACCCCGAAAAACATTCTACCGGCAATATCAAATGCAAAGCGCCTATTTATAAAGGCTTCAGCAAAATAAAGATACACCCGGGTGCTTACATAAAAACCGGTCTTAGCTTTGATTTCTCCACCAACGATGCCCTCGTTGTCAAATTAGATGCAGGTATTGCTGCCGACATTTATGCTATCCCTGTAGAGAAAATGGCCAACACCAAACAATATTTTCTTCTTACCGGCTACCTCACCATACATTTAGGAAAAAGATTGAGTATCTATGAATAAAACAACAAAATTATCGGTTCTTTTATTGTTGATGCTATGCTCTTTTTCTTCATTTTGCCAAGAAAATGAAAATACTAAAATAGAATGTAAAGCCAAAAAATTAATTTATGATGCAAAAATAGAAAAAGACGTACACATGCTTGTTGATCAAGTTGTCTTTACTCACGAAGGAGCTATCGGATACTGCGATACCGCCTATTTCAACGAAAAACGAAATACCATTACAGCCCGTGGAGAAAATTTGGTGATTCATGTCAACGATTCCGTTTCCTTATATGGCAACTTTCTCATTTACGATGGAGAAACGCGTACTGCCTTTATTACCAAAGATACGGTTGTTCTCACCAATGAATCTGCCACCTTATACACCGACACGCTTATCTACAACCGCAATACCGGCATTGCCTACTACCATACTTACGGCAGGTTGGTAAGCGGCAACTCCACCCTCAAAAGCCAGCAAGGCTGGTATCATACCAAAACCAACGATGTATATTTCAAAAATGATGTGGTACTCACTTCTCCACAATATACTATTGAAACTGACACACTTAGATATAATACAACCACTGAAATCGCCTATTTTTTAGGTCCTACCACCATTCAAAACGATTCCAATTTTATGGTTTGTGAATATGGTTGGTACAATACCTATTCGGATGTTTGTCAATTTGAGAAGAATGCCCGAATGTACAACAATACCCAATTTTTGGCAGCTGACACCATTTGGTACGACCGCGAACACGATATGGGTATTGCTCACGGACATGTATCTATAGAAGATTCTACTGCAAATATTGTCCTTTATAGCAATTATGCAGAATATCAAAAAGAAAAAAACTATGCCTATCTTACCGATAGTGCCGTTGCCGTACTCATTCAGAAAGATGACAGTTTGTTTCTACACAGCAACGAAATTCGTGCCATTTTCGACACCGCACAACAACTCCAATATTTGTTTGCCTTCTATGGAGTAAGATTTTATCGTGATGATTTACAAGGAGTTTGTGATTCCATATCTTACGATGCCACCGATTCGGTTGTCTATATGATCAATTTTCCTATTCTCTGGTCGGAAGGAAGCCAAATGAAAGCCGACACGGTGAAAATATTTCTCAAAAACGGACAAATACATCAAATGCATTTCATCAACAATTCTTCTGTCAATCAAGATGTATTCCAAGAAGAAAAATTCAATCAAATTCGGGGCACCAACATGATTGTGGATTTCAACAACAACAATATTTCAACCGTCTTTGTAGATGCCAATGCAGAATGTATGTATTATGTTCAAGAAGACAACAAGGATTTAATCGGCATACAGAAATCGGTTTCTGCACAAATGCGAATCTTTTTCGAGAACAATGAAATCAGTAAAATTCGCCTTTATAAGCAAATAAAAGGAGAAATGTATCCTTTAGACAAACTTCCTCTTGACCGTTTGTCGGGATTTATTTGGTTAAACCAATATCGCCCGACTGACAAATACGATATTTTTAGAGAAGACTACTACAACGCTAACGAGTAAATAACTCCTTTTCTACATCCTCACAAATGATATGACCTATCATAATATGCGATTCTTGTATTCTCGGCGTATCTTTTGACGGAACATTTAACAAACAATCGCACAAATTTTTCATCTCTCCGCCCGACATGCCTGTCATACCGATGGTTTTCATGCCTATTTGTCTGGCTTTGTTGATAGCGGCTACAATATTTTTTGAATTGCCGGATGTAGAAATACCTACCAAAACATCTCCTGCCCTGCCTGCTGCCTCCACCATACGGGCAAAAATGTCGTCATAAGAAAAATCGTTGGCGACAGCTGTCAAATAGGAAGTATTTACATGTAAGGCCTCCGCATACAACGGCGGACGGTTGATATAGAATCTTCCCGACAATTCCGCTGCCAAATGCTGTGCATCGGCGGCGCTACCGCCATTGCCGCAAAACAACACCTTGCCACCCGACCGATATGTTTCTATCATCATGACTGCCGCTTGGTGAATGCTGTCTAACAATATTTGATTGCCGACTATACTTTCTTTGACTGCTATTGACGCTTGTATTCTTGCTACTATATCCGCTGTTTCCATCATATTATTTTTTGCAAAAGTAGCATTTTTTTATATAAAAAACGCTTTTCTTCTCTCTTATCACAACAAGTTGTCAAATTTATTTATCCCAATGTCATAAAATTTTATCGTCCGACATACAAAAAGAATACTTAAAATCATACACCAAATAAGCACCTTTCGATTTAAAACAAAAAAAACAAGCCATTGTATATTTTACACAACAGCCTGTTTTTCAATTCTGTGGAGTGTATGAGAATCGAACTCACGACCTCTTGACTGCCAGTCAAACGCTCTAGCCAACTGAGCTAACACCCCATCGTTGAATTCGACTGCAAAAGTATCATTTTTTTTCATACCAACTTAAATTTCAACAAAAATAATAAAAATCTTTCTAAAGCGGTGAAGGACTCATTTTTTTTTAGTATCTTTGTAATTTGTATAATTTAAAAAGAGATGACAGAACAAAAATATAATCTTCGTGGCGTATCTGCGACAAAAGAAGATGTCCACAACGCTATCAAAAACATAGATAAAGGGCTTTATCCTAATGCTTTTTGTAAAATTATACCCGATTATTTGGCAGGTGACAATGACTATTGCTGCATTATGCATGCCGACGGGGCCGGCACAAAATCTTCTTTGGCATATATGTATTGGAAAACCACCGGCGACCTCTCCGTATGGAAAGGCATAGCACAAGATGCCATCGTCATGAATACCGACGATTTGTTGTGTGTGGGTGCTGTTGACAATATTTTACTTTCATCCACCATAGGCAGAAACAAACAACTCATACCGGGAGAAGTCATTACTGCTTTGATAGAAGGAACTGAAGAATTCTTGGCTCAAATGCGGGATATGGGTGTCGGCATCTACTCCACCGGTGGAGAAACAGCAGACGTAGGCGACTTAGTGCGAACCATTATCGTAGATAGCACCGTTACATGCCGTATGAAGAGAAAAGATGTAATTGACAATGCCAACATCAAAGCCGGTGATGTCATTGTCGGACTATCTTCCTTCGGGCAAGCCACTTACGAAAACACCTACAATGGAGGCATGGGCAGCAACGGACTTACCTCCGCCCGCCATGACGTATTTCACAAATCTTTGTTGGAACGTTTTCCTGAAAGTTGCGACCCCAATCTTCCAAAAGAAGTTGTCTATTGTGGCAACTATCAACTCACCGACCCGACAGAGGTTCCCGGCGTGGACGCCGGCAAATTAGTACTATCGCCAACGAGAACCTACGCCCCTATCATCAAGAAAATTTTAGACGAATACCGCCACCAAATTCATGGAATGATTCATTGCAGCGGTGGAGCACAAACTAAAATTTTGCACTTTGTTGACCACTTACACATTATAAAAGACAATTTGTTTCCAACACCTCCATTATTTAAACTTATTCAAAATCAGTCAAATACCGATTGGCAGGAAATGTACAAGGTGTTCAATATGGGACACAGAATGGAATTATATGTTGACGAGACCATCGCCAACGACCTGATTGCCATCTCCAAATCGTTCCAAGTAGATGCACAGATTGTCGGTCGTGTGGAAGCAAGCTCTCAAAAACAAGTGACCATAAAAAGCGAACACGGAACATTTATTTATAACTCATAATTTTTCAAAGGGACAAAATTTACCAAAAACGAAGTTTAGATAGGAAAATAATGATACCTTTGCAGTTTTAAAATAAACACATTAAGAAATGATAAACATCACATTACCAGATGGTTCTGTAAGACAATATGAAAGCGGCGTCACTCCATACGAGGTTGCACTTTCTATTAGTGAAGGTTTAGCCCGCAATGTTTTAGCGGCAAAAGTTGACGATATAGTAGTTGACGCAAGTCGTCCTATCACCAAAGATGCCACTTTAAAGTTGCTGACATGGAATGATGAAGAAGGCAAAAAAGTTTTCTGGCATTCATCGGCTCACCTGATGGCAGAAGCCACCGAACAACTTTATCCGGGTGTTAAATTCGGCATCGGTCCTTGCATCGACACCGGATTCTACTACGACATTGACTTTGGCGACTATAACTTTTCTTCTGACGACTTCAAAAAAATAGAAGACAAAATGGCTGAATTAGTAGCCGAAAAACAACCGTTTGTCCGCACTGAAGTCAGCAAAAAAGATGCCTTGGAGTATTTCACCAAAAAGAACGACCCTTACAAAATAGAATTAATAGAAGGTTTAGAAGACGGCACCATCTCTTTCTATCAATGCGGCTCTTTTACTGACCTTTGTCGTGGTCCACACTTACCCAATACAAGTTTTATCAAGGCTATTAAAATTATCAGTTTGGCAGGTGCATATTGGAGAGGTGACGAAAAACGCAAGCAACTTACACGTCTTTATGCCGTTACCTTCCCGAAAAAGAAAGAATTGGATGAATATCTCATTCTTTTGGAAGAAGCCAAAAAACGCGATCACCGCAAACTCGGAAAAGAACTCAACTTGTTTATGTTCAACGAAATGGTGGGAAAAGGTTTGCCTATTTGGTTGCCCAAAGGCACCGAATTGCGTTTGAGACTGCAAAACTTTTTGACAAAAATACAAAAACGCTACGGATACGAGCAAGTTATTACTCCTCACATCGGAGGAAAACAATTATATGTTACTTCCGGACACTGGGATCACTACGGAGAAGACAGCTTCCGTCCTATCACTACACCGGAAGAGGGTGAAGAATACTTACTCAAACCCATGAATTGTCCTCACCACTGCATGATATACAAAGATCAGCCGCATTCTTACAAAGACCTACCGCTTCGTTTTGCGGAATTCGGCACCGTATATCGATACGAACAAAGCGGAGAATTGCACGGTTTGACACGTGTTCGCAGTTTTACCCAAGACGATGCCCATATTTTCTGTCGCCCTGACCAAGTGAAAGAAGAGTTCATTCGGGTGATGGAAATTATAGAAATCATATTCAAAGCTTTAAGTTTTGACAAATTCGAAGCCCAAATATCACTCCGAGACCCGAATAACACGACTAAATATGTCGGCTCCGATGAAAATTGGGCAAAAGCGGAAACCGCTATCATAGAAGCTTGCAAAGAAAAAAATCTGCCGGCAAAAATTGAATACGGCGAAGCCGCTTTTTATGGTCCTAAATTAGACTTTATGGTGAAAGACGCCATCGGTCGTAAATGGCAGTTGGGAACCATACAAGTGGACTACAACCTACCCGAACGTTTTGACTTGGAATACATCGGCAGCGACAATCAAAAACACCGTCCGGTGATGATACACCGTGCTCCTTTCGGTTCCATGGAACGTTTTGTAGCGGTATTGTTGGAACACACCGGCGGCAATTTGCCTTTGTGGCTCACACCCGAACAAGCGGTTGTTTTGCCTATCAGCGAAAAATATATCGAC